>Ga0265338_10007063_pt1 | contig 14080 bp, 14 predicted proteins | sample 42126metaG_FD_193579 | JGI IMG/M metagenome (GOLD analysis project Ga0265338, IMG submission 193579) | Rhizosphere microbial communities from Carex aquatilis grown in University of Washington, Seatle, WA, United States - 4-21-26 metaG | ecosystem: Host-associated > Plants > Roots > Rhizosphere... | reverse complement strand
AATAAAACCGCCACCCCCGCCGTTGGAGTTCAAGCTTTAGCTTGTTCCCCTCTTCCCCATTTCTACGGTCTGCTTTCCCCATTTCTGCTTTACCCCGTGACCTGCATGGCCACGCTCGCTCCCCAGGCGGCATTGACCGGGGCCGGCCCGCTCAAAATCTGCCAGCGCACCAGCTCGCCCGGCGCCACCACGCCGCTCAGCGCCACGCTGGCGGTCACTTCGGTGTTGACGGTCCCGACCGGGATCGTCAGCGTCTGACCCGTCAGCACCCCGCCCACCTCCAGCCCGAGCACCATGGGCGTGCCCTGCGGCGCGTTGGCCGTGACCGTCGCTCCCACCAGCGTCACCGGGGAGGTCCAGGCATAGAACCCCAGCAGATATTCATTCACGATCAAGGTGGCCTCGCGATAAAATGCCAGCACTTGCACCCCGCCCGGCGATGGGGCCGGTACGGTCGCCGGGGGTTGCGCCCCGGTGCCCAGCGCCAGGCTGCCGCCATCATCGTTATAGGCTTGCGCCCGCAGCGTCTGGTCCACCAGCAATTGATTCGTGCCCACGGACTCCAGCGCCAGCGTCCGCCAGGTCACGCCCGAGTACACCCGGCGCAGCCAGCGCCCGCCGCTGGTCCAGATCAGTTGCAATTGGTACTGCTGATTCCGCACCGGCTTCCAATCCGCCATCGTCGGCGCGAAAATAATCCAGCTCTGGCCCAAACTCAAAACATGCGCCTCGTCAACGTGATGCGCCGTGCTGTACCGGTCGCCGCTCGCCTTCAGCAGCACTTCCTCGTAATCCATCGCCGTCCGCAGCTTGTTGATGAACCCGCCAAACCACAGCGCCGGCCCCTGCAAGACGCCGCTCGCATCCGTCGGATACAGCGCGAACTGCGCCTCCCGCAATAAAAATGGCAGCCGGTCGCTCATCGCGCGTCATCCGTCCCCTGATTCCCATTCTTCCCATTGGTCCCCTCGGCCTTCAATTCCGCCAGCAATTGGTTAATCGCGTCCTTGTACCGCCCAAACGCCAGCGGCCGATAGAAGTGCCCCGGATAGCCCAGCTTGATTTTCCCAGCTTCATGCAGTCGCACAAATTCGAGCGCCTGGGACTCGCTGAAATGGTTCAAGTAGCACTTCACCTGCCGCGTCGCCGGACAGGGATGAATCATCACCCACGACCCCATCCGTAGATCATCGCGCAAAAACTTCTGGCACAGTGCCGCATCCACCTTAATCCAGCCCGCACCCTCTGGTCGGAAATTAGCATAGCCACTGATCTTCTCCTGGCCGACATTGGGGTCCGGCAGCGTCACATATATCTTGTAACTCTTATCCGTCGGACAGACCTCAGCGCCCTCGCGGATCGCTTGGAGAATGAGGGACGGACGCATTCCGCCGCAGTACGAACAGGTTCCATCCTCCCGCCAATGCGGCGCGCGGGAGCGGAACGGCCCCTGCGCGACCACGGCGGGGGAGCAACGGTCTTCAAAAATGTCTTCAATGAGCGTGGGGGAGGTATTGGTTTCGTTCATAAAAAAATCGTACAGGCGCCTGCACTCGGGTTTGCTTTCTGCTGTCTGCTTTCCTCATTTCTGCTTTGGTTAGCTTTGGTTGGGTTAGGCCACGCGCATCCCATCGCGCGTAAAGGTCGCGGTCCACAACGGCGAACTGAGTTTGAACTGCGCCAGGATTTCCCCGAGCGGCAGCCCGTTCATGGAGTTGATCCACGACCAGTAACTCTGGTAGCCCTCAAACAAGGCGGGGCCATTCTCCAGCGTGTGGATCTCCCCCTCAATGTCCTGCAAGTACCGGTACACGTCGCCCGTGCTGGCGCTCACCGCCTTGGTGCGGAAGGCCGTCCGCGAGGGCTTGGGATCGAGGAATAGCTTCGTGGCCCGGTAGCACACCAGCGCAAACAAGTCCGGGCTCTTGGGGTTGGCCGAGACAATATCCGGCGAGATGTTCCCGCCGTCGGGCGTGATCGTGAAGCCGCCCGCCGGCGCGAGGGTCGTCCGGTTCAACAGCCCCATCTGCACCACCGTGGACACGCCGCTGTCCAGCGTGGCATCCGGATACCGCCGCACCGCCGGATCCCAGTCATCCAGCATCAGCCGCAACGGCCCGCGGAACAAAGAAATCGCTGTCATACATTTCTGCTTTCTGCTTTCCCGGTTTCTGCTTTTCCCAAATAAAACGGGCGGCGCAACTTTCGACATCGCGCCGCCCGCCCCATCCTCGCATCATGAACCAACTCGCCCCTCGTTCCCAAATTTACTGGGCCAGCACGCTCCCAATCCGCTGGTACATCGCACTGCATTCCAGCGTGACCGCTTCCTGACCCTCGCTCCCTTTCGGCTTGGCGGCAATGTAGAGCCCGCCAATGAAAATGGACTGGGTCGGCAGAAAATCCTGCTTCACCTCCTGCACCAGCCCTGTCAGCGTATGACCGCTGTACCGGCGCAGGCCGTCGGCGCTGCTCGGATCCTTCGTCGAGATCGTCATCGACCCCACCGGGATTTCGCCCGGCTTGATATACGCGCCCCGGTCCGCCCCATCCTGGATGGCCACCGGCTCGGAGATCTTCGGATCAATCTCCAGGCTGATCTTGGTGCCAATCTTCACAAACGCACTGACCGGCGGCATCCCCACCACCCGGAATTTTGCGTTGGTGTACGACGCCGTCGCGCCCATCGGCACCAGGCTCGTGATCGTCTTGAAGGCCGTGCCATCCACCAATACGCCGCCCTGGTACGGCAGAAACTCCGCCGCGCGGTGCTGGGTGATGTCATAGCTCTTGTCCTGGGCATAACCCGGCGGCGTGAAGGTCGCCACGCCCGAGAGCGGATTGCCGTTGACGTCCGTCCCGATGGCTTGCACCACCAGCGCCGAATCGCCCAGCACATCCGTGGTCTCGCAGATGCAGAGCAACTGCTGGGGCGTCGCGGCCAACTGGGCCGCCGCCGCCACGCTCGCCGTGAACGTCCCCGAGTTCGGGGCCGTGATCAACAGCAGGCCGAGGTCCGTGAACGCCTGTGTCGAGACGTACAGTTGCTGTTCAAAGCCCAGCAAAGGCTTGGTGGCCGCCGGGTAATTGGCCACCGCAATCGTTTTGGGTCCAAGCATAAAAAAAGTGTCTATTGGTTGTTGGTTGTTGCCGCGATCCCTTCTTCCCCTTCTTTCCCTGCTTCCCATCAGTCCAAAGCCGCCGACCGCGCCTGCAAGTCCGTTACCCTCGCAGGCGCGCCGGCGTCAGACTTAATCGTTCGTCGTCACCGTGCCGGCGCCCGCCGCGTTGCTGTATACCACCTTGAGCCCGTTGGGCCGCCAGGGTTCGATTTGCGCCAACTGCATCACCTTCACCGTGGTGCGCTCCTCATAGTTCTTGAGCTTGTGGCTCGTGACATCCTCGAAATCCAGGCTGGGCTTCACATAGAAGTTGCCCACCTTCTTGTTCAGGATCGGGTAGCACGCGCCCTTCGGCAGCACCGGCGTGCCCAACAGCGTCCAGACCCGGCCGCCGTACTCAATCTGCGTGAAGGAGTTCAGCACCGTCTCGCCCACCTTGGTCGAGATCGTGCCCACCGGGTTCACCCGCTTGAGCAGCCCGCTGGTCTCCGAACTCGGCACCAGGATCAAGCCGGTGGGTTCCAAGTCGCCGTCCCGGAACACGCCGCGGAAACCTTCGCAGTAATCAATGATCGCCTGCAACACGTAGAAGGACATGGCATTGTCCGTCTGGCCATACACTTGCAGTGCCGTGTAATTGATCAGGTTCGTCGTCGGCAGGTTCGCCGTCTGGATGCTCGGGTGCGCAATGAACGTGCGATTCAACAGCGTGCCCGCGGTCACAAAGGGGAAGTAAATCCCGGTGCCATAGTTCATCCCGTTGATCGTCCCGCCTTGCAGGAAGTTGAACTGCTCCGTGTTGATTTTGTGCTGGAGATCCCACGCCAGATCCACCGTCGCCTGGGCCGCCGCTTCCACGCTCGTCCCCAAATTGATGTCGCGCATCGGGTAGTTGAACGTGTCCGAGTGCAGCTCGCGCATGTTGAAGAACTGTTGCCTGCGCGCCTTGGTCGCTTTCACCGAGCGCACGCCGCCATCCTCGCCCGCCCAGCGCACATTCGTCGGGTTCATGTACGAGAAGTCAATCATCGGCTGCTCGTCCGGCTTGAGCGTGATCGTCTCGAACATATAGCCGAAGCTATACGTCGCCTTGATCAGCAGATCAATGTTCTCGATCCGCAAGGCTTGGAGCGCGTGCATGGCATCCGGCTAGGAGCCCGAGCGCGCCGCGGCCATCACGTCCGCGACCTTCACTTCCTTGCCGCCGAACTGCATCATCGGCTCCGCTTTGTTCTTGGCCGCGTCCGCAAACAGCGTGGCCAGGCCTTCCTGCACCGAGGGATTCACGCCCATGCCATGCAAGGCCGTGAGCCGGTGGGCGACTGCCGCATAAATTTCACTGGTTTTCATAGTTAAAAAAAGTTGCTTGTTGTGGTTGTGGGCGGCGGCCCGTTTTTAAATTTCAGCTTTCTGCTTTCTGCTTTCTGCTTTGGCGGCTTAGACGAGTTCAATCCGGATGCGCAGGCTCGTGCCGTCGCTGCTGGTGAGGTTGTTCGCGTCGAGCGTCCCGCGCACCGTGTCGCTGCCTTGCGCCACGTACCAGAGACCGGTGCCGGACGCAAACGAGAGCGCCGTCCCCAGTGCCGTGCCGGTGGTGATCGCCCCGGTGCCCGATTGCACAAAATAGGAATCCGTGCCGCCCGCCTCGCACTCGATGGTCTGCGCCAGTTCCACCGTCACCTCCAAGCCGTCGGTGAAGGGCGCTTCCAGGCCTTGCGGGGTGGGACTCACCACGCCGCCAATCGCGCGCTCGAACGGAGTCAGGCCGCCGACCACGACGCGCCGGGTCAGAAACCCCTTGAATGTGCCCGCGCTCGCCGGGACCAGCGCCTCGCCGTTATTGCTGGCCGAAGCCCCCAGCGCCAGGCCGCGCGGGGCGGTGACCGTGCCGGCCACCGCGCCAGTGCCGCTATTGGCCGCCAGGTACGCGCTCGTGAACGGGCCGCTCCAGTTCAGGGTTTTCCGGCGGCGGATGATTTCAAATGGACTCGATGCAAACATAATTTTGTGGAGTTAAACGGTCGTTATTGGTTGTGTGGTTTGGCGGTGTGTGATTGTGTTTCTGCTTTTTGCTTTCCCAATTTCCGCTTTGGCCCTTAGGCAATGGTGAGCTTCCGACCCGTCGGCGTGGTCTCGGGTTTGGGTTGGGCCGAAGGCGTGCCGCCCACAAAGGGATCCGCGCCGCCCGGAAGTTTCACCTTGAGGCTCTCGGCCAGATCTTCCAGGATCTGGTTTTCGCCCTGGAACGCCGTGCTGTCCATCCAGACCGATTTCTTGATGAACGCATCGCCCTTGCCGCCCACCGCAAAACCCCGCTTGGTGCAGACTTCCAGATTCTTCTGGGCCTGGGCCAGCGCCGCCGTGAAGGCCTCCGTGGTCCCGTTCAGGATCGCGTCGGGCGCCTCAGGCAGTTTGCAGAGCGCCACCTGGCTCTTGCGCATCCCGGCAATCTCCGCCTGCAACGGCTTCAAGGCCGCCGTCACCGCCGCGTCCACCGCCCCCTGCGAGGTCGCCTTGTCCACCAGTTCGCCCTTGGTCACGCGCTCATTGAGCCCGTTCAAGGCCATGGTCTTGTCCGCCAGCGCGCTGGCCATCCCGTCAATCCGCTTCCACGAGACATCCATGTACTCGAAGAGTTCGGTGATCGTCCGTGCAAAACTGTTGAGCGCCCAGCCCGCCTCGTTCGCGGCCGGCACCTGATCCAGCGGCGGCAGCTTGGCCAGCAGCGCGTTCAGCCGGTCGCGCATCCCCTCGTATTCCGCCTTCAAATTTCCCGGCACCTTTTCGAGCAAGCCGTTCAACGCGGTCAACTGGGTCGCGCCCAGTTCGCGCACCAAAGCCGCCAGCTCGGTCGCGTTCTTGATCTCAGCAATTTGTTTCGTCATATAAAAAATGTCTTGTTGGTTTCCGTTACGCCGCTCCCCGAGCAAACATCCTTTGGCGTGTCAATGCTTTTTTTACAAAATCTTTTCAACCGCGTGGCGGCGAACTGTGCCAAGCCGAGGTTCGGCCGTTCGCCGGGGCGTCAGGGAAATTCTATCTCCTCTTTTCAGTTTTCTGCTTTCTGCTTTCAGCTTTCAGCTTTGAAAATCCGCTCCCACCCCGCCATCGCCTCCCGCCAAAAATCCACGCCCGGGTCCTGGTCCTGGTCCGGCTCCAGCAAGTCGCCCACGCGGTCGGGATCGCTGGCCAGCAATTGTTGGATCTCCGCCTCCCGCTCCGCGCCGTAGCGCACAATGCCCACGCCCGCCAGGTGCGTCATCCCGTTGATCCCGCCCATCATCAGCGTCACCGGCAGCTTGTTCCATGCGGCCACGATGCGCCCCTTCTGGGTGTCGAAGCAGTCCAGCAACTCCGCCGGCGCCGATTCCACCGTCACATAGCCAAAGCCGAGGTCTTGCAGCTCCGGCGGGGTCTGTTCCTCCATCAGCGCCTTCTGCCCCTTCGCGCCCTTCGCCGCGTCGCCCACCACAAAGCCGCTGCCCAGCAGCGAGTATTGCACCTCGATGCTCACCGTCCATTTGTGCTTGCCCGTCAGGTACTCGCCCAGCACGGTCTGCGTCTTCTGCGCCTCCTTGAAAATCCCCATCACCCCCTCGATGGCCGGGGCCTTGGTGCGATCCGCCCCCACCTTCCAGCCGCCCGCCGGCGCCGACGGATAAGCCACCGCCGCCACAAACCCGAGCGTCTTGTCATGCAGGATTTGATCCCGGTCCTTGGACTTGTCATGGACCCGCATCTGATGATCGTAATTCACCACCTGATGCTTGAGGCTCTGAAACGAGTTGGCGACCGTGCCGGGATGAAAGTTGGTGCCAAAGGCCGTGATGCAGGGAAACCCGTGGCAGATCGTAAAGCGCCCATACGCCTTGGTGGCGTCGGGCTCGAACCGCTCCCCATTGAACTCAATGGCCGCCGAATCACTGTTCAAGGCCGTCAGCGACCCAAACATCCGCGACCGTAAATCAAGGTCCTTCATAAAATCAGGGTTGGAGTTCAGCCTTCAGGCTGTCCCCATTCTTCCCATGCTTCCCCTCCACCGCCCGCAGTACAGGCGTCTGCACGCCCTCGCGCCCGCTCCACCGAAACGCCCACAGCCGTGGTGAGATCCGCAAATCCCGGGGGCTCGCCCAATCGCGCGCCGGCAAGCGCACCAGCGGCAGTTGCGCGCCACTCAGCACTTTCCGAAAACAAAACATCGCGTAGCGGGAGCAAAACATCCCATGCAGTTCCTCCGACCGATCCGTCGCCTCGCGGGCCGGGCAATTAAACGCATAGCGAAAGAGGTCCCCGATGGAATATCGGATCTGGTGCCGGAAACCGTCATGCTGGCTGAACAGCCGCTCGAAGTGCTCATGCTGTTCGGGCGTGACGCCTTCCACGTCATAGATCTCCACCACCGCCAAATCCTCCAGCGTGAACGGCCGCGTCCGCACGCAGGGATAAAACGATTCATGCACTTCCATTCCCGCCAAGTGCCGCGCCGCCTCCATAAGTTCGTTCTCCCGCTGAGCCGCGCGCGCCAGCCGCAGGTGCTCCTCCTGGTTGGACGAGGCGCGCAGCAACGCCACATGCGTTCCTGCGCCATGCGTCAGGAACTTGATGCCATAATCCATGACATCGTGATGCCCGGGCCAGATCAGAACTTTCATGGGGTCAAATGTTGCCGTGAGTAGAACTCCATCTCCGCGAAGGCGGCCAGGCCGTCGCTGGTGAGGATGAACGTGTTGGTGCCGGTCGCCACCATCCATCGCGGCGCCGGCATCGGGGGCATGAGCTTGCTGCCATAGCGGGCGCAGAGAGCGGCATAGCGTTCCGCGAAGAGCGACGTCACCAAGTAGGTGCGATTCGTGTAGGCCGCCAAGACGCCGCTGTTGGCCATGCCGCTGTCGAGCGACGGCCCCGCCGGCTCCACCACCGGCGGAGTCACCCTGCAGCCGGCCAGGATAACCAGGCTAAGCGCAAAGACGGCGAATTTCATCCAAGTCTCCTCTCTCAATGGCGGCTTTGATTTTATCCTTCAAGTCCTGCACCTGTTGCGCCTGGCGGGCCGCGACCTCGGCCGGGGTATTGAATTGCGCGTCTTTCTGCAAAACGAGCTCGACCCCATCGCCCACGGCGGAGGCCACTGCGGTAACCGGGTCCAGCGCCATAACCTTATGGGTTCGCGGGCGCCGGCACGGCGGCCAGCGCCGCCGTGACAACGTTCAGATCGGCTCGCAGGATGGCTTCGGAAATCTGCACCCCGACCGCCGTGCCATACTTGGCCAGCAGCGATTGCTCCAGCGACGAGGCGGCTTGGATCAATGGCAGGATGCTGGCCTGCAACGCCGCATCGCCGCCCACCAGTCCGTTGATCTGGTCCACCACATTCGTGTTGGCGCCATTCAGGGCGCCTTGCAGGGCCGTCTGGACATCCACCGCAATGGGTCGCGCCGCGGGGGATTTTTCCAGCGCATAAATCAAGGCCGGAGTGCCGACGAGTTGCAGGGCCGCGCACTCAATGTCCAGATTCGCCTGGTTGACCGTGGTGACGGTGTTGGTCGTGGAGGGCGATACCGCGCCCGTGATGGCGTTGGTGGACGCCGGCGTCACCGTGGTGGACTTATTGGTGAGGCAGCCCGTCATGCAGACCGCCGCCAGGCACAAGCCCACGGCGAGGAGCGATAGCTTTCTATTCATAATGTTTGATCTTTGGTTGTCGTTACGGAGGAGGTGGCGGTGTGCCGTCTCCATCCCGCCGCCCCCCCGAGCAAACATTTTCCACCTTGTCAACACCTTTTTCGTAGCGGCGAACTGCCTTCCCGCCGTAGCTTTAGCGAAGGCGGGGCGTTCGCCGGCGAACGCGGGGCGGCGCAACTTTGCTGGCCGATCAGGAAGGGCTCAATCAAGGCACTTGGACCCCACCGGCTTGATCCTGGTGCCGAGTTCGGAGACCAGCGGGCTGCTCAAGCGGGTGACAGCACCGTCTGGGATATCCGCTGGCCTCCCTGCATCGTGTCCCAAAATCGGAGATTGACGCTCAGGCCGATTGAAAATTGAATTGACACTTCACCACGGCGGGTCTATAGGTTGAACATGCAAGCGTCAGAAGCCGCAACAAAAATGACGTGTCCTGACCGGACGCGCCATCGTCATCACTTTGATTGGGAAAAGCGCCGCCGAGGCCAGATTGCATTGACACGGTTGATTCCAAAGCGCGGCCACGCCAAACTGGTACGCTGGTCCCGGCAAGCCACCAGTGTGGCTTACGCTGTGGGGGCGCTGCTGCTGCTGGGCTGCATTGTGGCAGTGGCGGTCTGGTGCGCCACTTCAGATGGCCAATGGCCAGACAAGAACCTTCCGCCAAAAACTTCGACCACTTTGCCCGTGTATGCAAATTGAGGTCCCTGCTGTGGGGACCTCGTTTCCGTCTGGCGTCTCACTTTGGGTTCGACTGCAGGAATTTGGGAATTGGGGAATCCAATATCCCCACCCCGGAGGCCTCTAGGCTAGGCAAGGCCGGCGCCAAAATCTTGTTCGGACTGGTTTGATTCGGGTATTCAGTATCCGTGCTCCAATTGGCAGGTTTAGCAAATGGACTCGGATGAGGCATGGGGTCGGTAGGCAATATGGGGATGGGGCCGAGGTCCACCGGAGATAACCGCAAAGGGAACCCGCCCAAGCTCAACGGTGGATGGTACGGGTCGTTCGCATTCGTGCCAAACCCTGGCTCCTGGTTAGTCATGGCATTGAGTAGGCAGTAAAACATGGGAGAAATGTTCGTTGTATCCGTATCCGAGGGCGGATTGGTGCCCCCTGGATAAAATGTGCCTTGCATCGCTTGCAAATTTGTGTTCCCCACCACGTAGTTTGTCGGGGAATCGGGGTTGCCGCACCCATCCACTATGGGCATCGCGTGCGATACAGCGCCAGAGCTTCCCGCCGTGCGCCGATAGTAACTGACATCAAAAAATTGAATGTTGTTGCTGATGCCCATATAGAATTGATTCGTGCTGAACGCCACGCCGCCGTTACCGTCAGGCCATGCCTCAATCACCACGGCACAGGGCCAATCCGTGGCGCTGAATACCGAACTGTCATATTGCAGCCCCACATAAGTGTTCCCCCACATTGGAAACAACGCATTTGTCATGTCCTCCAAAGGTCGCCAATACCCCATTTGCAGCGACCACTGTGGCTCCATGTAGGCATTCGTTGGATATGACCCATCAGGGCCGGGCAAAATCTGCACATAAAACCGGTTCGGTATCACCTGAAGTCGGAAATAAAGCTGCTGGACCTGTAGGGCTTCGGTTGGCACCGTGATTATCGTCCCATTGGTTACCGGGGCCAATCCAAACCAAATGGCAGCCGGCAAAGTGCCGGTATAGTAAAGATAGCACGCTTGGTTTGACCAGCAGTTGCACAAAATGTGCTGACTGTCCACCCATTGTAGAACCGGCGGATCGTCCGGCCCGAGGACGAGCGAGGCATTGTAGGCGTATGGGATCGGGTTGGTGGATTCCACATAATTGGTGTCAATGATCGGGTCATAAACTACCGGCGCTCCGTTGGTGCCAATTATTTCTGACATGGGGCGCGATATGGATGTAAAGGAGCCGCCGGTAAGCGCATCTCGCGCGCTTGGACTGGGCGGCAACAGAATGCTGGTATCAATGGGGGCGCGATGCGGCGCCGCCTCGGCTGGCGCGCCCCAGCTTAACGCAGTGGCCAGAACCGCTGTCATCGCCAATAGGGGTAAGGACTTCTTTAATGTTCTCATGTGTGCTTTTTTGTTGTTGGTTTACTACGAAAGTTTCTCTTCAGACTTTATGCTGCTGCTGGGCGTCAGGGTCTGGGGCCTTCTGCGTCCAGATAAAGCTGATCAAAATCCTCACCACCCCGCCTTCTCCCTGAATCCACCGATACGCCACTAGCAACCGCCCCCAATTGGCGTGCGTGATCCAGCCAAGAATCGCCAGCGCCAGCGCGTGCCACGCCGTGTACCCATGCCAGTTCGGCATCACTCCGGAGTCCGTCAGCCCCAAGGGACCTGTCGGTTGCATGCGTCCCACGCCTTCAACCTGATTGGTTTGCGCCGATGTCCTCATCGCGAGCATGGGTGCGCTGCTCACAACCAGCAAAAACAGGAGCCAGAGCCACAAATGAAGCCACAAATGATGACGCCGCCGACTGGATCGGTCCTTTGCACCGGCTTCACGATCTTCCCGCGCCTTGCGCAGACGCTTTTCAATCCACGAATAGATGGAGAGAACCGCCGCAATGAAGCCAGCCACAGCGCAGGCAATCCCTATAATCGCATTCCATTGTTCGAGCGTGATGCTTCCCCAGCTAATCATCGCCAAAGCCCAAATAGTGTGTTTGGTCGCGCCGTTCATCTTATGGGGAGCGGATTACGATTTGGCTGCCGGGCTGAATGGTGGTGACCCCGGTGCTTTGGTCAGCAACCTGCAGGTACACGGTGTTCGTGGTCGCGCTCGTGAAGCTGAGTTCGTTGCGGAAATACTCATACTGCGACCAGCCGCTGGGAGATGCCCCGGCATACGATCCGGCTGTCCATGGATAATTGTACGTGGTGGTGTTGCCGGCGGTCGAGGAGGTGCCGCAGATCATTCCCGCGCCGGCGATGGTGTTGGCAAATGTAATTCTCTCAATTGATCCATTGACGCCCGATCCCCAGGTGTACAAAAATCCGATCAGAGTATAAGTGCCGGGCGGTATGTTGGTCTGCCAGATGGTGACGAACGTATTGCCAGTGACCGTGAGGCTCGATCCGTTGGTCCAGACCGCAGCCCATGTGTTGGGAGCGCCGGGCGCGTTGCCGTAAAACGTGCCAGTGAGTGCGGCGGCATCGCCTACGGCCGACACCACCGTGGGTGTCCGCACGCGGGCGTGCAGGTCAATGGACCATGGCTGGCCAAGGAGGAGGCCTGCGGTCGCAAGGTTCACAGCCCAACCATCAGACGCCTGCACTGTTCCATTCCAGTTTCCGGGTCCGTCAATAAAGTGCGTGCCGTCTCCGGAGAACGGTAGGCTACCATCGGACAACAGGTTGGTGTTCATCATGTCCTGACTGACAAAGTAGTACCATGGCACGTAGCCGCTGTTCACCGTGTTGCTCGCTTGTGTTAAGTGGTAATTGGCCAAATTGGTGGCGAAATTTTGACTCCAACCATTGCCGTTCGTCCAGATCGCTGGCGACGCCACATAGATAATCCGCGCCCCCAGCGCGCGCCGCGGGTTGTAAAAATTGTTGTACTTGGCCACCGCAAACACCTGCCCGCCCACGTCGTTCACATCGTTACGCCCCAAAATCGTGAAGATGTTAATAAACTTTACCTTCGCTGGATAAGGGATCAGGCTCAACGTCGTCATCGGCCAGCCGTTCGGGTACTGCGTCACGAGTTGCGGATAGCTGGCGTTGTTGTAATTTGTGATGTAATCCAGTCTGGTCCCAGCGTGGGAGTAGTTGAACACCCAGTCAGAAGGCTGCTTTAGTTGCAGAGCCGTCCCTGGGTTGTTGTAGTACGGCTGATAACTCCCCGCCTGCCACATCGGGTCCCAAAGTGACTCCCCGTCCAGAAAGTAAACCGTCTCATTGGGGTCCGGCCAAAATGCGGCCGTGTATGACGCTGCCGCCACCGCCGCCGGGGTGCCGTTGGTGAATACGGCCACAGAGGACACCGTACAGCCGTCAATGTTGGTGTTGTGGCCGCTGCTGCCGTTGCCAACAATGGTCGCGTTGTTGAAATTTGTGTCCATCCCGATCCTCAGGATGGTAGGCGGCAGCGTTGACTCGCCTTGCAGCGCACAAAGGTTGGAAGCCAGTGCGCTGGAACCGAAATAGATCGGCAGACCATTGTACCATGCGTAGTACAATCCGTTGGTGCGAGCAATGGTCAAAGTGAATTTCTGCCCCCAGAAGTTAAAACCATGACCCAAGACCACGCCACCAAGGTCCGTTTGAATCAAGCTATTCGAGCCGGCTCCAAAGCCCCAAGCCCACGAGTTTCCTTTGAGGCTGTTCACGTCAATCTGCGAGCCGCTATCGGTGTGGACGTAAATTCCTTCCCCATTCGTGGCTGTATAGCTGAACACCAGTTGCGCAATTCCCTCATTGAACGGAGGGCTTGCCGCGCTACGCTCGAATGGATCACCTATCATGGTGATGGAAACCTGGAAATTGGTGGACGTATTGGCCGTGTGCAGCGTGTAGCCATTGGTCCAGTAGAACGACAGTCCGTTGGAGTTGACAAACAGCGGATTCACCAGCGCCGCTTTGCCGCCAGCAAGCGAGTTGCTCAAGGCGGGATTGAACCGCGGATAAAATATCGCACTGTCAACCATGCTCGACAGGATACCCGCCGAGTTGTATGTCCCGAGATACCCGTTGATGTCGCGCTGCTGTCCAAGATCGGTGATTCCGTTGGTGGCAAAAAATGCCGATGCATAGGGCTGATTTGTTTGCACGATTGAGAGTAGGTTGGTTGCAAGCGTGTTGGTTGCCGTGGTGGCGTAGGAGATTCCGGCGGCGGCGGCGAGGGATGCTGCGCCGATATTGTCGTAATTTGAGGATGCCGTAAAAGCCGCGCTGCCGAGGTTGTTGGTCGCTTTCTGCGCCGCCAGTGCCACGTCGTAAAGGTTGCTCCATGGGTAACCGTTGGTGCTGTTCTGGGCCGCCCCGCTGATGTCGTAGGCCAGCGCCGACGTGAACGCAGCCGTCCCCAAGCCATTGGTCGCATTCTGGGCCCGCCCCGCCGCATCATAGGCGGAAGCCGCGGTAAAGGCGGCGGTGCCAAGATTGTTGGTGGAATTTTGCGCGGCGCTCGCGGCGACCGCCTGCGCGATATTGGTCGCCTGCGCAAAGGTTGGACTGTTCGTCCCACCGCCCCCGCTCCCACCCCATCCCGGCGGCTGGGCCGTGGCGCTCAAATCCAGATTCGTCACCGCCACCT
>Ga0265338_10007062_pt1 | contig 14081 bp, 9 predicted proteins | sample 42126metaG_FD_193579 | JGI IMG/M metagenome (GOLD analysis project Ga0265338, IMG submission 193579) | Rhizosphere microbial communities from Carex aquatilis grown in University of Washington, Seatle, WA, United States - 4-21-26 metaG | ecosystem: Host-associated > Plants > Roots > Rhizosphere >... | reverse complement strand
TGTTTCGCTGGTTGCCTTCCTCGAGCGTGTAGGCCGCGCCAGTCATGCGGTTTTGATCCTGGGTGTCGGTATTTTGGGCTATCTCGGCCGCATCACCATCGAGTGGTTCAAGACGATTTACGCTCCACAGCGTCATTTCCGTTTTACCGCAACAGCCCATCAGATCGAACAGGTGGGCATCAACGCGCTGCCCATCGTCGGGCTCTTGATGTTCCTCGTTGGCGTCGTGCTCGCGTATCAGGGCGCCGATCAGCTCAGCCGCTTTGGTCTCGACATCCTCACGGTCAATGCGCTCGGCATCGGCGTCTTGCGTGAGCTGGGCGTACTCCTCACCGCGATCATTATCGCCGGGCGCTCGGGCTCGGCCTTCACGGCTGAAATCGGCACCATGAAGGTGAATGAAGAGATCGACGCCATGCAGACGATGGGTCTCAACATCGATGATGTTTTGATCCTGCCGCGCGTCACTGGCCTTGTGATCGCGCTGCCGTTTCTCACGTTTTTCGCCGATATCATGGCTTTGATCGGCGGCGCCATGATGTGTTATTTCCAGCTTGGCATCACGGTGCCGGCCTTCATCCGCCAGTTGCATGAAGCGGTGAACGTCAACACCTTTCTCGTCGGCATGATCAAGGCACCGGTCTTTGCTTATGTCATCGGCATGGTGGGCTGCTACGAGGGCCTCAATGTCGAACGCAACGCCGCCAGTGTCGGCAAGCTGACCACGCGTTCGGTGGTGGAATCCGTCTTCCTCGTCATCGTGCTCGATGCGGGTTTCTCCGTCATGTTCTCGATTTTGGGGTTCTGAATGACGCCAGAGCCAAACGACACCAATGCGCCCGTTATCAGTATTCGCGGCCTGGTGACCAATCTTGGCGGTCGCGTCATCCACGATCACATCGATCTCGATGTCCGCCGCGGCGAAGTCATCGCCATCGTTGGCGGTTCGGGCTCGGGCAAGTCGGTACTGCTGCGCTCCATTGTGGGCTTGATGCGCCCGCAAGAGGGCACGATCACGGTCTTCGGCGAAGATGCTCTGGCCACCGACGAAACCGCCCTCCGACGCTTACAACGGCGTTGGGGGGTGTTGTTTCAGGAGGGGGCGTTGTTCTCGTCCCAAACGGTGGCTGAGAATGTTCAAGTTCCCTTGCGCGAGTACACCAAGATGTCTCAGGCGCTGATGAACGAGATCGCCGCCGTTAAGCTTGCCATGGTCGGGCTTGGCGAAGACGCAGCCAGCAAATTTCCCTCGGAACTGTCCGGTGGCATGAAGAAACGCGCCAGCCTTGCCCGCGCTCTCGTGCTCGATCCCGAGATTGTTTTTCTCGACGAACCCACCGCCGGGCTTGATCCCATCGCCGCCAATGCCTTCGACGAGTTGATCCGCAACCTTCAGAAAAGTCTCAATCTTACGGTCTTTATGGTGACCCATGACCTCGATACCCTGCGCTCCATCGCCGACCGTGTGGCCGTTTTGGTGAATCAGACGTTGAAAGTGGGTACGATTGCCGAAGTGATGCGTGACAAAGACCCCTGGATTCAGGACTATTTCTCCGGCCCGCGCGGGCGCGCGGCGCTCGGCTCATGAGGTGAGATGATGGAAACCAGGGCCAATTACGTTGCGGTTGGGGCCTTCGTTCTGGTCTGCATCCTGGCGCTTGTGATCACGCTTCTGTGGCTGGCCGGTGCGCAATACAGCCACGAATACCAATACTACCGCACCTATTTCCACGGCCCGGTGACCGGTCTCGGCAAGGGCACCGCGGTGCGCTACAACGGCATCGACGTCGGCCATGTCCTCGATCTGCAATTTGATCCCAACGATCCGCAAATCGTGATCTCCACGCTGCAGGTCCAACCAGGCCTCGGCATCCGTTCCGATTCCATTACCTCTATCGAACCCCAAGGGCTCACAGGTGGTTCTTATGTCGAGATCTCCGGCGGTACCAAAAATGCCCCGTTGCTGGAACCTCAGAACGGCGAGCGCTATGCGGTGATCAAAGCTTCGCCCTCGGCATTGCAGCAATTGACCCAAAGCGCGCCGCAGCTTCTGTCCAAGCTCAACGATGTCGCCGAGCGGCTTCAGGCGGTGCTCTCCGACGACAACGTCAAGCACTTGACGCATACGCTGGCGAATGTCGACCAGGTGACGACCACGGTTGCCGGGCGTTCGGCAGAGATCGACAAGGCGCTGGCCAATTTCTCCGCCGCTTCCAAGGAACTTCCCGGCACCATTGCGGCGGCCAATCAGAGCCTCACGAAATTCGGCAAGCTAGCCGATGACGCCGATGATTTCGTGCGTGGCGATGGCCTTGCGGAATTGACCGGCCTCATTGCCGATACGCGGCGCACCATGACGAGCCTGAACCGCCTCACCAATCAGCTCGACCGTCAGCCAACCAAGCTACTCTTCGGCGACCGGCGCAAGGGATACACACCGCCATGACCATCACGCTTCATCGCCGCGGCTTGCTTGCGGCTGCTTCCGGGCTTGTCGTCGCAGGCTGTGCCGATCTCGTGGGGCCGCCGCCGTCGCCGAAATTGTATGTGCTCTCGCCAACACTCGCCCCCGTTCCTGGCACGCCTGTGGCCTGGGCACTTTCCGTCCAGGTGCCGGATTCGACCGCGGGGCTCGATAGCGAGCGCATCGTGATTTCGCGTCCGCCCGCCGGGCTTGATTTCTTCGCCAATGCGGCGTGGTCGGACCATTTGCCGGCGCTGGTGCAGACCGCCCTCGTTGAGGCCTTTGAGCATTCCGGACGGATCGCGAGTGTGGCGCAAGACAGCGCAGGAACGCGGAGCGATCTTATCCTCAACACCGATTTGCGGGATTTCGAAGCGCGCTACGATGTGGGCGAGGGGGCCCCGCTCGGGGTCGTGCGCCTGGGCGTTCGCCTGATCGAGTCGCATTCGCGCCGGATTGTCGGCACCACTGAAATCACCAAAGAGGTGCGGGCCTCCGCCAATGCGGTCGACGCGGGTGTCGCCGCTCTCACCGCTGCCTTTTCGGCGGTGCTGGCCGAGCTGGTGCCCTGGGTGTTGCAGCACAGCCCGGCTTAAACAGTTGCGGCTGGCAGGGTGAAGCGAAAGATTGTGCCGCCCTCGGCATGGGGCGAGGCTGTCAGCGTGCCGCCATGGGCTTCGATGATGGATTTGCTGATGGCAAGCCCAATCCCCATGCCATCGGCTTTGGTGGTGACGAATGGCGTGAAGAGGGTATCGGCGATGTTCTGGGGTATGCCGCTGCCAGTATCGCTCACCACAACTTCGAACAATGCACCGTCCCCTTTATGGATGGATAGGGTCAGCTCCCGGCGCGGGCTTTCGCTCATGGCCTCCACCGCATTGCGCAGCAGGTTTACCAACACTTGTTGAATCTGCACCCGATCGGCCTGCACCGGTGCTGCGCCCGGGGCGCGCTCGAAATGAAATTCGATATTGGCCGATTTGGCGCCGATCAGGGCGAGGGCTACCGCGTCATCGGCAATGACGTTAAGATCGTCGAGGGCGCGATGGGGCGCGCGCTTTTCTACGAAATCGCGCATCCGCCGGATGATCTGGCTGGCGCGTTCGGCTTGAGCGGCGATCCTCTCAGTCACGGCAGGCAATCTGGCAAGGGAATCCGCATCGCCATTGGCCACCAGCCGGCGGGCGGCATTGCTGTAATTGAGCATGGCGGCGAGCGGTTGGTTCATCTCATGGGCGATGCCGGCCGAAACCTGGCTCATTTCCTGTAAGCGCGCCACATGGATCATGTCTTCGCGCATGGCATTGAGGCGCGTCTCGTAATCCTTGTGTTCGGTGATATCGCGCACGGTGGCGGAGACACCGATGATAGAACCATCGCTGTCGCGTAATGGCGAGGTGGAAATTGAAACGTCGAACACGCTGCCGTCCTTGCGACGGCGCACCGTTTCGAATTGACGGATGGTGCCGCCATTGCCGATGGTGACGAGCATTTGGCGCTCTTCTTCCAGACGGTCGTCGGGGATGACCCATTGAAACGGCTGGCCGATGATGTCCCCCGCCCGGTAGCCGAACATCGCCTCCGCAGCCGGGTTCCAGCTCGTGACGACCCCGTTCAGGGTCCGGGAGAGGATTGCATCGTTGGAGAACTCGACGATCGAACTGAGAAGCGCGCGCTGTTGTTCAAATTCCAGCCGCTCGGTCATGTCGTGCAGGCTGCGTGAAATCGCCAGAACTTTGCCGTCTTGGTTGCGCACAGAGCGTATCATGCTGATCACGGGCACCAGGCTGCCGTCTTTGCGGATGCGTGTGGTGCGATAGGGCTCGATGCGTTCGCCCGCGCCCGCGCGGCGGCTGTTTTCGAACTCGACCGCAAGCATCTCCGGGAGCACCAGTTTGGGGATCACATCGCGCGCCGAGGCACCCACCATCTCTGCCGCGCTATAGCCGAGCATTTTCTCGGCGCCGCTGTTCCAGGTCAGGACCGTCCCGTCGAGGCTGATGCAGGTAAACCCCTCATCCGACGAGTTGATCGCCATATTCAAAATCGCGCGTTCCTGCTCGTGGACTTTTTGCTCGCTTAAATCGCGCACCATGCGCGAGGTGCCGACAATGGCACCGTCTGCCCCGCGGATCGGCGATACCGAAACCAGCACATAAGCCGAGCTGCCGTTTTTGCGGATGCGCGTGGCCTCATAGGGCGGCACATGCTCCCCGGCGACCACGCGGCGAACGATGTCCCGCTCCGCTGCCACGTGCTCGGGTCCCATGAACTGGTGGAGGCGGTCGTAGAAATTGCCGCCCACCATTTCCTCGGCGCTGTAGCCATAGGTGACCTCAGCAGCGCGATTCCAACTCGTGATGGTGCCGTCGAGCGCATAGCTGACGATGGCATCGGAAGAGGAGGCCACGATATCGCTGAGCAGCGCCCGCTGCGCCTCGAAGGCGCGCCGTTCGCGAATGTCGCGCACGTTGCGGGCAATGCCGACGACGCGGCCTTTGCCGTCGCGGATAGGGGCGGCAGAGATGATCACGGGCACCAGCGTGCCGTTGCGATGCAAGCGGATGGTTTCGTGGGGCGCTACGGTCTCGCCCGCCAGGGCGCGCGCGAAGATGACCTTTTCGGCCTCGATCAAATCACTCGGAACGAAGACGGGCATCAGGGAGAGAGCACTGGCCCCCACGACCTCTTCGGCCTTGTAACCGAACATCTGTTCGGCCGCGTGGTTCCAACTGCGCACCTTGCCGTCGAGCATATAGCTGATGATGGCGTCGCTGGCCGATTCGATGATGAGGGCAAGGTAGGCTTTTTCCTCGTCATGCTCCCGGCGCACGTGATAGAGCGCCGAAAGATCGTGCAGCACCGCCAGAAAAACGCGTTTGTCCTCAAGCTCGCTCTCGCGCAGCGCCACTTGCATGGGGAAATGCGAGCCGTCCTTGCGCAGGCCGTGGACATCGTAATGGGCCGAGAAAGAGGCCATCTCGTTCGGGGCAGAGGCCTTGGCGATCCAGTCGTTGAAGCCGGATTTATAGCTGGGGGCGAGCAGCATGCTGGCCTTATTGCCCAGCACGGTCTCGGGCGCGTGCTGGAAAAGCCCCGCGCAAGCCTCGTTATAAAGGAGCACAACACCGTCTTCGTCGATGACCAGAACGCCGTCGATCGAGGTGCGGATAAGGGCGCGGAAGAGGGCGTGATCGCGCGCGCCTAATCCGGAGAAGGGGCTGTCCAGGGAATTGGAGGTACTGTCCTGCCAGTTCATGCAGTTTCGCCGAAAACGTCACCGTTACGGAACGCGTATCAATCTAACCAACATCGCTGGGCAGGTGTAGACGCAAATTAACGATTATAGGAATGACTCTTACCCACGGGTGAAGAATTCCCGTTATTGCTAGGGTGCAGGGCCAGTCGTGCGTAGGACATACTGTCCCACGCGGTTACGGCGCTTTGACGGTTTCGGCAGGTACGGTGAAGCGAAAGATGGTGCCGCCGCCGGGATTGGGCTCAGCCGTCAGCGTCCCGCCATGGGCTTCAATGATGGTCTTGCTGATGGCAAGCCCGATCCCCATGCCATGATCCTTGGTGGTGACAAAGGGTGTGAAGAGCTGGCTGGATACCGAATCGGCGATGCCATGGCCCGTGTCCGCCACCGTGACCTCAACGCGGTCTTCGCCCTGGCGCGTGGCGGTGAGGGTCAATGCGCGCCGCTCCGACAGTTCCATGGCCTCCACCGCATTGCGCAGAAGATTAACCAGCACCTGCTGAATCTGCACGCGGTCGACCAGCACGGCGGGTAGCCCCACTTCGGGCGTGAAATGGGTCTGGATATTGCTCGCTTTGGTACCGAGCAGCCCGAGCGCCAGGGCATCATCGATGATCGCCACGATATCGTCGAAAGCGCGCTGACCGGCGCGTTTTTCCAGGAAGTCGCGCATCCGGCGCACGATCTGCCCGGCGCGTTCGGCCTGTTCAGCCACTTTGCCAATGACAGCTTGGACTTTTTGAACATCTTCGGGCTGGCCGCTGGCCGAAAGGCGCCTGGCCGCATTGGCATAGTTGAGCATAGCCGTGAGCGGCTGGTTGAGCTCATGGGCGATCCCGGCTGAGACTTGGCCAAGCTCGCTCACCCGCGCCACATGCACCAGCTCCTCACGCAAGCTGAGAAGATGCGTTTCATGGGCCGCGCGCTCCTCATAGAGCGCCGAAAGGTCGTGGACGATGCCGACGAAGACGCGCTTGCCATAGAGCATGCCGTCGCCCACCGACAGATACATCGGAAAGGTGCTGCCGTCCTTGCGCTCGCCGCTAACCTCGCGCCCAATCCCGATAATGCGGGCTTCCCCGGTTTGTTTGAAATGGGCGAGATAGCTGTCGTGGTGGTCGCGATAGGGCGTGGGCATCAGCATTTTGACGTTTTGGCCCAGCACCTCGGCTTCGGCGTATTGAAACAAGCGGACACAGGCGGCGTTGTAAACCTGGATAAGACCGTGGTCATCAATCACCATGATGCCATCGACAGCGGTCCGGATCAGGCATCCGAAAAGGCTGTCGGGCGAAAGCTCCTGCTCTGGCCAGGGAGGGGTGAAATTCATATCCATTCACGCTGTCTGGCGCAGCAAAGCACCAAGAATCCCAATCACCAAGAACACCCCCAAGCCTACGGCCTTCCCCATCCACGCCGAAAATCATGTTAGAACAATACCAGTTATAAAGCGACCAATTCCCGCGCGCGCTAGCGGTCGCGCTGAGGTAAAAAGGTGTCCACACAGGACCCCGTGCAAGCGAAAACCAAGCTTTCAGGCTCACAAACCCGGAAGGCCCCGGGGGCCGCTCGAATTCACCGCACTGCGTATTATCGGGATGGTGCGGCATTTTATTGGTACAATCTGTCCTTACCCCTGTCCCCATCGGCCATGGTCGGGCATCTTCTAAGGGCAAGAGGGCCACTCCAAGCGGCATGAGTGAGGGTATTTTTCAGTCTGCGGAGGCGCGGCGGAGGCTCTTGGCCTATATCAGCCGTCGCGACCGCAATCCGGCCTCGTCCGAAGACGTTTTGCAGGAAACCCTGCTGCGCCTTCTGGAACAGACCCGGAAAAAGACCATCGATGATCCCATGGCTTATGCCTATCGCATTGCGGACACCGTGATCTTCGCCCGGGCGCGGCAACGCAAACGAGAAACGGAATTGGGCGATCTGGACTTTGAATGCAGCGCGCCGCGAGGGGATCAGGTGCTGGAATACAAGCAGCGGATGGCCCTGTTCCGTGACGTCCTTCTCGCCATGACGCCGGTCCGCCAGGCGGTTTTCGTCAAGCGCCATCTGGAAGGCAAATCGCGGGGCGAGATCGCCGCCGACATGAATCTCAGCCTCGAAGCCGTCAAGAAACACCTCCTGCGCGCCATGGTCGAACTCACTGACCTCAACGACGCACTTGAAAGCCCCGCTCAGACGGGCACTGTTAAAGGGTCAAGCCATGAACAATAAGGCCCCAAGGGACGAAATCCTGGAATCCGCCGCCGATTGGTGCGACCGGCTTGAGACCCTGACGCCATCCGAGCGCCGGCAGCTCAATGCTTGGATCGCAGCCGATCCTGAGCACGCTCGCGCCTACGATCGCATGCGCCGCACCATGCAGGACGTAGCCTTGCTGGAGGCCGAGGCGGATCTGCCGCCCGAAGAGGCTTCCAAAACCGAATTTCAACCGGGCATGTGGCTCTCGCGCGTGTTCGCCCCGAAAGCCAGTTGGGGCGTTCTGGTCGGTGCCGCGGCAGCGATCTGCGCCGCTTTGTATTTTCAATTCTCGATGCCCGTGGGCCAAACCCCGGTTGCGCCAACGGAACAAATTTTGGCGACAGCCACCGGTCAGCGCTCCAGCACAACGCTCGCCGATCAATCCGTGGTCTACCTCAACGCCGACACGCGGATTGCGGTCACCTATTCCGACCATACCCGGCTGTTGAACCTGTCGAAGGGCGAAGCCATCTTCCAAGTGAGCAAGGACAAAGCCCGGCCCTTTCGCGTCGTGACCGACCGCGCCACCGTCACCGCAGTTGGCACACGCTTCGGCGTTGATCGCGTCGGGGATGCGGTGGAAGTGCGTGTCTATGAAGGCACCGTGAAGGTCGAAGCCAAGGGCACCGATCCGCGCGCCGTTACCCATGGCCAATGGCTGCTGCTTGATCCCAAACGCGGTGTCTCCAGCGGGAGTTTCGCGCCGGATGCCTATTCCAACTGGCGTAGCGGCTGGCTCGAAGCCGACCGCATGCCGCTTTCCTATGTCGTTACCCGGCTTAATCGGTACACGGATGACAAGATCGTGCTGGATAACAAACTCGCAGGCGTGGAATTGAACGGCCGCTTCCGGCTGGATAACACCGCGGCCTCGCTGAAAATGATAGCAGCGGTGTTTGACGTCGACGTGCAGCAGCAGGGTCATCGCATTCTGCTGACGCCCAAGCACAAATAACGCGACATCAATCCTTCGCGCTTCCGTCGCGAAAAATTCACGGGTCAAAACCGTCCCCATTCACGGTTTTTCAAGCTCCCCCCAATCGAGGCGGCAACGTGCCGTGCCATTTGAGCGAGGGGTGTTTAGGCCATGAGTCTTGGAAAAACGTTTTGGATGACGACGACGGCGCTGACCGTTGTTCTGCTGCCGCTTTCGGCGGCCAGCGCGCAGGACGCTGCTGCACAGGAAACCGTCACGGTATCGGGCTATCGCGCCAGCTTGGCGAAGGCCTTTGAGTTGAAGCGCGATGCCGTAGGCTCGCAGGACAGCATCGTGGCCGAAGATATCGCGTCCTTTCCCGATTTGAATCTCGCGGAATCGATGCAGCGCATTCCGGGTGTCGCCATTACGCGCGATGCCGGTGAAGGCCGTCAGATCGTGTTGCGCGGCCTTGGTCCGGATTTCACGCGCACGCAGCTCAACGGCATGGAAGTACTTACCAACACGGCGTCGGGCATGGACAATCGCGGCAACATCAGCCGCACCAGAGCCTTCGACTTCAGCATGTTCGCATCGGAATTGTTCAATCGCGTCACCGTGGAAAAGTCATGGGCCGCTGATCAGGACGAAGGCGGCATCGCCGGCACCGTCGAACTCGCCACCGCCAAGCCGTTCGATTATGATGGCTTCAAGGCAGTGGTGTCGGCAAAGGGCATGACCAACACCAACGAAGTGTCCGTCACACCGCGTATCGTGGGCATGATCTCGGATCGCTCAGGGCCGTTCGGCGCCTTGATCTCGGCGGCCTACAGCACCAACGATTCCAACGAATTCGGCTATCGCGACTGGGGTTGGGGCCAGATCAAAGTGGATGCGGCCCATATCGGCCCCAACGTCAGCGCGTCGGATTCCACACAGTTGCAGGGCGGCACCCTGTTTTCGCCGCAAGCCATTACCTATTCCACCTGGTACACGCATCGCGAGCGGCTTGGGCTCACCGGCGCTTTCCAATACCAGCCCAGTGATGCCTTCGGCCTCGACCTTGATGTGCTTTATGGCCGCCTCAGCAACCATCGCGACGATTACGCGCTGGCCGCCGCCGGTACGAACGCCATCTCTGGCAACGTCAACACCCCCGCCAACACCCAGGTTCTGATTTCGGACACCATCCAAGGCAATACCCTTGTTGCCGCCAAATACTCGGGCGTTGATCTTCGTAGCGAACGCAACGCCATGAACGATACAACGAATTTCTATGAGGCCATTCTGAATGGTCATTACGACATCAGCAACGCTTTCAAAGTGAAGGCGATGGTCGGATACTCGCGCTCGGAATACTCCTTGCCGGTATTCGACAAGGTGTTCATGGAAGCAAAAAACCATACCGTCGGCTATAACAATATCGATGAGAACAACCCGAGCAACAGCTACGATTTTGATACGACAGATCCCTCCAAATGGGGATTGATGCGCCTGGACGCGCAGGAGACAGGTATTGTCAGCGACTATGACAACGCCAAGCTGGACTTTGACTGGGCAGTGGATTCCGCGTCGCGCATCACCTTCGGCGCCTCGTATAAAAAGTTCCTCAATCGCGGTTGGAACCGGAACAACAAAATTTTCTATAACGTTCCCACCGATACGGCTATTGCCGATTCCAACAAGAGCACGGTTCCGCACGACACCACTCTGAACTACATTGTCGGCAACCCCGACACGGTCTTCCCGCTTATGGGCTTTAACCGCAATCTGTCCTCCCTGCCGACGACCGGTGGCACCGATTACGCCGTGGTGGAAAAAACCCTTGCGGGTTACGTGCAGTACGATCTGAACACCGCCGTGCTCGGTCTGCCGCTGCGCGCCAATGCCGGTCTGCGCTATTTCTCGACTGATCTGTTGTCCGTCGGTCTCGCCAACGGCGCGCCGGTTGCCATCTCACATCATTACAACAGCTTCCTGCCGGCGGTGAATATCGCGCTCGATGTCAGCGATGACATGGTGGGGCGCTTCAGCATCAACCGCAATCTCAGCCGTTCGGCGCTCACCGATCTGGCGGTTGCCGGCTCGGTGTCCACGACCTCCTCGAATTCGATTGGCGGCTCAATCTCGGCTGGTAATCCCAATCTCAAGCCGTTTATGGCCGATTCGATCGAAGCTTCGCTCGATTATTATCAGGGCAAATCGGGTTACGCCTCGATCGGCGCTTTCTACAAGAACATGGAAGACATGAACACTTCCGAGAATTCGGTAGTGGCCTACGGTACCACGGGCTATCCGCTGTCACTGCTGCAGCCGACGCAATCCGCGGCCACGCTGTTCAACTACACGCGTCCGGTCAACGGTCGTGGTGCGCACATCGCTGGTATCGAAGCGGCTGTGAAGAAGGATTTCGACTTCCTGCCCGCACCCTTCGACAAGTTCGGTGTTACCGGCAACGTCACCTATGCCGATGGCAACAATGCTGTGATCTATAACTACGGAACCGCGAGCCAATTTTCCAAGAGCTTGGCGCTCTTCAACCTCTCCAAGTTCTCGGCCAACGTTACGCTCTATTATGAAACGGATAGCTGGGGCGCGCGTATTTCCGAGGCCCATCGCAGCCGGTATCTCACCGATGGTGGCAGCGGCGGCAATATCGGCAGCGGCATCGAACCGACCGACAATATCGACTTTGCCGCCCATTATAACCTCAGCGACAACCTCAAGCTTGTTGTCGAAGGCATCAACCTGACCAACCAGCCGATCATTCAATACACCGACATCACGGCGAAACGCCTGCTCGTCAACACCACGAGCGGTTCGACCTTCACCTTCGGTGCCACCTACGAATTCTGATAATCCCAGTGGCGAAAGTTGCGTCCCCTCGCAATGATCGTCACGCTCTCGTGGAACAGTCCCGGTTCAAAAGGCCGGGGCTGTTTCATTTTGGGCAGGACTGTTTCCCTTTTTGAAAAGGCAAAGCCATGGACAGGCGACAACTCATCGGCCTTACTGCTGCGGTGACGGTGACGGGCATCGCCCGCGCATCAGTTTCGGAGGCCCCCATGTTCAAGATTGGCGCCATCGCCGACGCGCAATATGCCGACCAAGATGATGAAGGGGCTCGGTTGTATCGCCACACGCCCACAAAGCTCGCGGAAGCCGTCACCACCTTGAACGGAGCCGGAATAGATTTTGCGGTACATCTGGGCGATTTCATCAATGGCGACGAAAAAAGCTACGACACCGTTTTGCCGCTAATCGGCAAGCTGCAATGTCCGGTTCGCTTTGTCCTTGGTAACCACGATTTCGCTATTCCGGAAGAAAAGAAGCTGGCGCTGCCCCAGCGCCTCGGCATGCCGGGGCGCTATTACAGCTTTGCCCATAAGGGCTGGCTCTTTGTGGTGCTGGACGGCAACGATCTTTCGACTTATGGCTGGCCCGCGGGCAGCGCCGAAGATCGCGAAAGCCGGAAAATTCAAGCGGAAAAATATCCCAATGCTCCGACCTGGGATGGTGGCATCGGGCCTGCGCAATTGTTGTGGCTCGACAAAACGCTTGTCGCCGCCGACGCCGCCGGGCAGAAAGTGGCGCTCTTCTGCCATTTCCCGATTGCGCCGGAAAATCCGCACAACTTATGGAACGCGGGTGACGTCATTTCCCTCGTCACGCCGCATGCCAGTGTCAAACTTTGGCTCAACGGCCACAACCATGACGGCAATTATGGCGTCGTTTCGGGCATTCATTGCCTGAATTTGAAAGGCATGCTCGACACCGAAGAAACCTCTTACGCTGTCTTGTCCTTTTATGCCGATCGGATCGCGGTCAAAGGCTATGGCCGCCAAGAGGACAGAACACTTGCGCTGCGCCCATAACATTTGTGACACGCACGGCCGCTAAGCTTTGCCCTATCAACCGGGGCAAACAGACGAGCGCGTGTGGTGGGAAGTCGAACGGCTTCTCGTGCCGTGGTGGCACGATGGGTGAGCGGGCTCGTTCGTTGCGCCCTGGCTCTCCTCGCCTTTTCTGCTGCGGCTTTTGGCGAAGCCGCGCCGGATACAGCCCATAGTTTTGCCATCGCCGCCGGCACGTTGACGGGTGCCATCCAGGCGCTGTCGCAGCAAGGCGATGTGCAGATCATCACCGCGGTCAATACCACGCGCCTCAAAAGCCCGCCCGTGCGCGGCATCATGCGCACCGATGAGGCTTTGGCTCTCTTGCTTAAGGGCCTTCCCGTCCGCGTCGAATATCTGGCCGGCGGCTATGTCCTGAAACATGCCAGTCCCGAGGCCCCAGCCGTAAAACAGCCCGCCATCCCGCCCGAAGAAATCATCATCACGGGCTATCGCGGCAGCTTGCAGCGCGCCATCGATCTCAAATATGCCGCGGTGGTGTCGCAGGACAGCATCGTCGCCGAAGACATTGCGGCCTTTCCCGATATCAATTTGGCCGAATCGCTCCAGCGTATTCCGGGCGTTGCCATCACGCGTGATTCCGGCGAAGGCCGCCAGATCACAGTGCGCAGCTTGGGACCGGATTTCACCCGCACCCAGCTCAACGGCATGGAGGTTTTGGGCAACACCGCCTCGGGCATGGACAATCGCGGCCTCGTCAGCCGCACGCGCGCTTTCGATTTCAGCCTCTTTGCGTCGGAATTGTTCAGTGCCGTAAGTGTCGTGAAATCCTACGCCGCCGATGAGGATGAAGGCGGCATTGCCGGCACCGTCAAACTCGCCACCGCAAGGCCGTTCGATTTTCCTGGTTTCAAAGCCGCGCTCTCGGCCAAAGCGATGACCAATAGCGACGATCCTGCTGCCACGCCGCATATGGCGGGCCTCATCTCCAATCGCTGGGGCGATTTCGGTGCTCTGCTGGCGGTTGCTTTTTCGACCGCGAATTCGGTCGAATACGGCTATCGCAATTGGGGCTGGTATCAGCCGATCATGGGCGCAGGCAATATCGGCCCGGGTGTGAGCAGCGCGGATGCCCATGCGCTGCTGGTGAGCGCGGCCTATATGCCGATCGCCGAAACCTATTCGTCCTGGTTCGATCATCGGGTGCGAATTGGCGTTTCAACCTCTCTGCAATATCGTGCGGGCGACCATTTTGAACTCGTGCTCGACACGCTTTATGGCCATTTGTCGAACCATCGTGAGGATTACGCCCTGGCCGCCGCGGGCAGCAATGGG
>Ga0265338_10007060_pt1 | contig 14083 bp, 9 predicted proteins | sample 42126metaG_FD_193579 | JGI IMG/M metagenome (GOLD analysis project Ga0265338, IMG submission 193579) | Rhizosphere microbial communities from Carex aquatilis grown in University of Washington, Seatle, WA, United States - 4-21-26 metaG | ecosystem: Host-associated > Plants > Roots > Rhizosphere >... | reverse complement strand
AGCGCTCGCCAACCGCCGCTTCGGGCGCGAGCTCCTGCTCGGCGACGTGCCCGGGGTGGGCGTGGGGGTTGTCATAGCCCTCTCCTCGCCCACCCGAGCGCAACTCGACCGGGGGAGGCGAGGCTCCGTGCTCTCGCACGAAGTCCCTCGCCGCGCCGATCGCGCGCTTGGCGGCGTCGGACTTGGGGGCCAGGGACAGATAGATGGCTGCTTGGGCCAAGGCGAACTGGCACTCGGGCAGCCCTGCGTGCTCGACCGCCGCGGCGGCGCCGGTCGCGACCGTGAGCGCTTTCGGGTCGGCGTTGCCGATGTCCTCGCTTGCCAAGATCACCATCCGCCGCGCGATGAAGCGGGGATCCTCGCCCCCCTCGAGCATGACCGCCAGGTAGTAGAGCGAGGCGTCGGGGTCCGATCCACGCGTCGCCTTGATCCAGGCCGAGATCGTGTCGTAGTGGCTGTCGGCCTTCTTGTCGTAGTGCACGATCCTGCGCTGCAAAGCGTCTTCGGCGTGCTCGACTGTGACCGTTCCGATGGCCGTCTCGCATGCCAGCTCCAGCGCGCTGAGCGCGGTCCGCGCGTCGCCGCCGGCCCGGGCCGCAAGCATCTCGATCGCGGCCGGCTCGACCTGGGCCTCGCCGCACTCGCCCCGCTCCAAAGCGCGCCGCAGCAGGCTCAGCACGTTCTCCTCGGCCAGCTCCGCCAGCTCATACAACCGGGTGCGCGACAGCAGCGCACGGTTTACCTCGAACGACGGGTTCTCGGTCGTCGCTCCGATCAAAGTCAAGAGGCCTTCCTCGACGGCCGGCAAGAGCGCGTCCTGCTGGGCCTTGTTGAAGCGGTGGATCTCGTCGAGGAACAGGATCGTGTCGCGATCGCCGAGTCTTCGTTCGCGCGCCCTGGCGATGACCGCGCGCACCTCCGGGCGTCCGGCCTCCACCGCGCTCAGCTCCTCAAACGCGGCGCTCGCGCTGGCCGCGACGATCCGCGCCAAGGTCGTCTTGCCGCTGCCGGGAGGGCCGTGCAGGATCATCGAGTGGGGCTTGCCCTGCTCGATCGCGGTGCGCAACGCCGAGCCTTCGTGCAGGAGGTGTTCCTGGCCGACGAACTCCTCGAGCGTCGCGGGTCGCACCCGCGCCGCGAGCGGCGCGCTCGAGTTCGCAGCCGTGTCCGTGGCGGCGTCCCCAGGGTCGAACAGCGAGTCCATCGCCCACAGTATGGTGTCCGCGATGGATTTCGCGGGTGAGGGCGTGGCGGTACCCCTGAGCGACGGGAGCTCGCTTGAGGCCGAGTTGTTCCTGCCGGGTCAGGACACGCGGGCGGGCGGGGCGGCGGGCCAGAGGGGTCCTCATCCCGGCGTTCTGGTCCTGCACGAGTCGTTCGGCCTCAACGAGGACATGCGTCGCATCGCCTCGCGCTTCGCCGGAGAGGGCTACGCCGTGTTGCTTCCAAACCTGTTCTCGCACGGCTCGCGGATCGTATGTCTGAGCCGGGTCATGACCGACATGGTCAGAGGCTCGATCGACCGCGAGATCGCTGACATCCTCGCCGCACGTGAGGTCTTGGCGGAACATGAGGACGTGGACGCCGATCGGATCGCCGTCGCCGGCTTCTGCCTCGGTGGCGGCTTTGCCCTGATCGCTGCCACCAAGCCCGGCTTCAAGGCGGCGGCCGTCAACTACGGCGACGTGCCCAAGGATCGCGCCAAGCTCGACGGCGTGTGTCCGGTGGTGGGCAGCTTCGGCTCCAAAGACCGCATGTTCGGACGCAACATGGCCGAGCGTTTGGAGGCCCACCTGCAGGCGCTGGGTGTCGACCACGACATCCAGACCTATGACGGAGCGGGCCACTCCTTCTTCTCCCAGCACGAAGGCTGGCAGGGCTGGCTGGCGCGGATGCCCACACCGATGATGGTCGGCCCCGACGCGGATGCGGCCGAGGACGGCTGGCGACGGATGCTCGGGTTCTTCGCGGAGCACGTGGGCGGCGGCGCGAGCTAGCCAGACGGCGTTTATTGAGCCTGGATGGTCCTATCGTGGAGCGATGAACGCGTTTCCACCCGATCCCGAGGAGGCCACCGCGGCCGGTGCTCCGGCTCACGGCGAGATCCCGGCGGCTACCAGGGTCGGCGCGGTAAGCCTCACTGTCGCGGATCTGGGGCGGTCGGTCGACTACTACGAGCACACCATCGGCTTGAGTGTCAACGCGCATGAGGCGAGCCGCGCGACGCTTGGGGCGGGAACGGAGGACCTGCTCGTGCTCGTCGAGCAACCGGGCGCTCGTCCGGTGCGCGGCTACTGCGGGCTCTATCACTTCGCCCTGTTGTTGCCCACGCGCCCCGATCTCGCTCGCTGGCTCGCTCATGCGGCCCGCGATCGTGAGCCGCTCGCGGGCATGGCCGACCACTTCGTTAGCGAGGCGATCTACCTCAGCGATCCCGACGGTCACGGCATCGAGATCTACTGGGACCGGCCACGCGAGGTGTGGGAGGGCCAGGTGGCCAAGCGCATGACCACGCTTGCGCTCGACACGGTGAGCCTTCTCGGCGAGCTGGCCGATCCCGTGAATGAGCCGTTTGACCGACTGCCGGCAGGGACCACCATGGGGCATGTTCACCTGTGCGTGGCCGACATTCCCCAAACGATCGCCTTCTACCGCGACGTGCTCGGCTTTGGCCTGATGGCGTCGCTGGGTGGGCAGGCGGCGTTTCTCAGCGCCGGTGGCTACCACCATCATCTGGGTGCCAACACCTGGGAGAGCGCCGGCGCCGGTCAGCCTCCCCAGGAAGCGGCGACGCTCGAGGCGGCGACCGTCGTGCTGCCGAGCGGGGTCGAGCGAGATCGCCTCGCGTCCCGGGTCGCGAACTCTGGGTATGAGCCGTTCGCGGTCGAGGAGGGCGTGCTGGTCCACGATCCGTCGGGCAATCCGATCGTGCTCGCCACTCACCCGGGCCGGTAGGCTCAATTCCGTGCGGCCGATCCCCACAGCCCCAATCGCCGCCGCGTCTTTGATCGCAGGGTTCGGGGTCGCGGTGAGTACCGGTTCGCGACCGCTCGGAGGCGTGGTGCTCGCGGCCGGAGGCCTGTGGTGCATCTGGACCTGGAGGAGCCGTCACGGCGTGCGCACGGCGGTGATCCTGGGGTGCGTTGGCTTCGGTGCGTTCGTGATTTCCCATGTACTCGGATTGGTGATCGGCGCTTGGCCATCTGTGTTGCTAGTGGCCGCCGTCGTGGCTGGGGTCGTTTGGAGGAAGGCCGACGCTCGTCTACTCTCAACGCAATCCGTCGACGATCGGGACACCGCGCTCAGCGCGTAGGATCGGCAGAGTCCAGAGCCTTCCGCAGGGTCTCGTCAAACGGCGCGGGTGTAATCCCGAACGGCTCCGCTCCGCTTGGATCGGTAACGACGGTGGCGGTCTTCAGGCCCTCCACGAGCGGTCGCGCCACATTCGCGTCGACCGGGGTCACAAGCCCGATCCAAAGCGAGGACAGCCACGGGGTGATGAGCGGCACCGGAACCATCAAGCGCGGCCGCCTTCCCATCGCCACGGCCATCCGGTCGATCATGTCGCCGTAGGAGAGGATGTCGGGACCGCCGATCTGCACCTCGCGGCCACTGGACTCGGGGACGTTCGGAGCCCGGCGCAAATACTCGATCACATCGTCGATCCCAATAGGTTGGGTCTTCGTGCGGAGCCACGCCGGCGCGATCATCACAGGCAGTCGCTCCACCAGATAGCGCAGCGTGCGGTAGGACTCGCTCTCGGCGCCCACCACCATCGCCGCGCGAAAGTAGGTGAGCGGCGGGCCGTGCCGTGCCAGTGTCAAAGCCGTCTCGTGACGGCTCAGCAAATGCTTAGAGACGCTCTCATCCCCCAACCCCCCGAGATAGACGATTCGCTCGATGCCTTCGCTCGAGGCCATCCGCGCGAAGTTGAGCGCACCGCTGTGCTCACGCTCTTGAAAGCCCTCTCCGCCGGCCATGGCGTGGATCAAGTAGTAGGCGACCTCGACGCCGTGGCCCGCCCCCTCCAGGCTCGCGGAGTCGGTGACGTCGCCTTCGACCACCTCGCAGCCGGCGGCTTGCAACTCGGTGGCGCGCGAAGCGTTGCGCACGAGGCAGCGCACCTTGGCGCCTGAGCGGACCAAAGCGAGGGCCAAGCGCGCACCGATGAATCCGGTGGCTCCGGTTACGAGGATCCTCCCTTTAGCCGCGTCGAGCCCGATAACTATCCATTACCCCGAGCGCCGACTGTCCAGCCATCCATCCGGTCGCAAACTCTGCGTCAGGCTCCCGAGGGCGCCGGCTCCCCCTGCATGCCGTCTGTGCCCTCGACTCCAGTGGAGGCGGTGTCGAGCGTGTGGTATTCGGTGAGCAGCTCTTCCTCGCGGTCCTTACGCGGGAACATGAAGAACACGAGCGTGGCGCCGAGCGCGATCGCGACGATGCCCGCCGTGTAGGCCCACTGGTCGCCTTTCACGAACGATTCCTTGGCTCCCGCCGCGATCGCTTTGGCGTAAGCGGGATAGCGCGAAGCGGTGTCGGCGGCACTGGAGAAAGACTTCTCCAGTTCGGCTTCGACGCTGCTGGTGACGCGGGCATGGTTGGGTGAACTTGCGATGGCGCTCCCGACCGCGGCGGCGTAGCCCGCCGTGAGCAAGGCACCGAAGATCGACTGCATGATCGCCCCGCCGAGGTCGCGCTGCAAGTCTGCCGTGCCCGATGCCATGCCCGCGCGCGAGACCGGCACCGACCCGGTGAGGGAGTGCGAGGCGGGTGTGCCTGCAAAGCCGATTCCGGCGCCGATGAAGGCGTAGCCGAGGCCCACCTTCCAGTAGGCGATGCCTTGCTTCCACAACAGCAGCATGGTGAGGAAGCCGAGCATGCAAAACACGTAGCCGACCAGCAAAGTGAAGCGAGCGCCCTTGGCGTCGACCAGCTTGGCCGAGCGGGGAGCGATCAAGACCATGAACACGGCGGCCGGCAGGATCGCAAGCCCCGAGTCGAGCGTCGAGTAGCCGAGCACGTTCTGCAGGAACTGCTGGCCCACGAACATCGCGCCCATGAGCGAGCCGAACACGATGATCCCCGCGAGGGCCGCCACCCAGAACACGCGCCGGCTTGCGACTTTCAGGTCGTAGAGGGGCGCCGGCGCGCGGCGCTGGCGCAGGACGAAGGCGGCGCCGGATGTCAAGGTCACGATCGCCGTGATGAGCACGATCGTCCCCTCATTGGGCACCGGCGCGAAGTTGATCGCAAGGATCAGTGACGCGACCGCGATCACCGAAAGCACGCCGCCAAAGTTGTCGACGAGGCCGGTCGTCTCGTTGACGTGCGCAGGCACATAGCGCCAGGCCGCAAAGAGAGCCACGAAAGCAAGCGGCAAGGTGATGAAGAACACCGAGCCCCACTGGAAGTGTGTGAGCAGGGCGCCCGCAAGCAGCGGTCCCAAGGCCGAGATCGCTCCGCCCAGCCCCGACCACAGGGCTATAGAGCGCGTGCGCGCCGGGCCAGACCACAGGGCCGTGATCAAAGCCAGCGTCGTGGGGAAGGCCATGCCCGCGGCCAGGCCACCCAACAGGCGCGCGAAGAACAGCACCGTGATCGACGGTGCCAGCGCGGCCAGCAACGCCGCGGGAATCGCGAGCGTGGTGCCGATCATCAGCATCATCTTGCGCCCATAGCGATCGCCGAGCGCGCCCAGGTACAGCACGGAGGCGGCGAGTCCGAGCGAGAAGCCAACCGCGATCAGGTCGAGTCCGGTCTGGGAGGCGTCGAAGGCCTTGCCGATGTCAGGCAACGCCACGTTGGCGACCGACAGATTCAGGTTCGCGACCGCCGCCACCAAGATCAGCGCGGCCAGCACGGCTCGCGGATGCTCGGGGGCGGACGCCGAAGGCGTCTCAAGGGCCGGCGCGGAAGGCGCTCTGGGCTCGTCCATGCCGCCTTAGCGTAAGGCTTTTGGCGACGAACGCATCACCCGATCCAAACGATCTCCAAGCTGAGGGCCCAAACGCGAGAGAAGACGGTGAACCAAGCGGCCCCCGCCTCCGTACCCATTGGATGTCCACTCTTGAGCCGTTGGGGTTCGCTTTGGCGGGCCTGTTCGTCTTGAACGTCCTGCTGCGTTTGGCGCGTACCTGCGTGCGCAGCGCCAAGATCATGCCTTGGGTATGGAAGTGGTCCTTGCCCGCTTCGCTCAGCAGCACCGGCAGTCGCCCGAGCCGGCGACTGCTTACTCTGTTGGCGTTGGGCCTTGCCAAGTTCGCCGAACGTCCGCTGCGCGTCGAACCGTTCGAAGGAGGCAAGGAAGTGGATGCCGCCGGGGTGTCCTCCGCACTGAGCGCGGCGATGACCCGCATCGGCAGTCTGCGCCGCTCGGGGGTGGACAGCGTGACCGCCCCGGTCGCGGCCAGCTCGGCCCTGGATGCGATCGCCGGCGGCGTGAAGGCGGCCCCGGCGGGCGGAGAATTGGCCGCGGCGCTATTGCGCTTGGGCTGGTGGCTGCTTGCGCGCGGAGAGCTCCAGTTGAGTGGGCGGGTGCTCGAATCGGAGTCGGCAGGCCCAGGCCTGGCGCTCACGATCGCGACGGCCAGCGGGCGCACGATAGAACGCCTGACGGTCTGGGCCTGGGAGTTCGAGCCCCAGCTCGGCGAGGGCTCGGGAAAATATGCCGAGGCCGACCAGCTCATGTGCATCGCCACCGCCGGCGCGGTGTGGACACACTTCACGATCCTCGGCGACATCTGGCATCTGGGGGAGAAGGACTTGCGAGAGCTCTTGCAGACAGCGGTGTGGCGTAGCTATGCGTTTATGCAAGTCGGCCTTGAAGGCAAGGATCACCGCAGCCCCGACCTCACTCGCGCTCTGTACGCGAGGGCCGTGGACGCAGACCCCCACAACTCGGTCGCTCAGTTCAACCTTGCCTCCTTGGAGCTCGACGACGCCTGGTTTGAAGATGTGCGCGGCGCCGGCCTGCTCAGGCTTCAGCGCGTGCACGACGAACTCGACGGGGACGAGTTGCTCGACTGCGCTCCGCACGACACATCAGTCGCGTGGTTCGAGCGTGAATGCGCGCTGCTGGACCGCGATCCGCTGCACTATCAAGTGGCCTACAAGCGCGGTGCCTGCAAGCTCAACCAAGACGTCCTGGACGACTCCGAGCGGGAAGTCGCCCACAACGGTGCGGCGGGCCGCCCAGAGCTTGGAGTGGCCGACGCCGAGGACCTCGCGACGCACCTCAGGGATTTGGAGGAAACGCTCCAGATTTTGCACGCCTGCGAAAGACGAAGATGGCCGGCGGCCGGCTCGAAGGCTTGGCGCGAACTGCGTCAGATGTTGAGCGCGGTCGAGGGCACGATGCTCGTGTTGTGGGCGATGGTGGCCGCTCGGACCGGCCGCGCCGACGGGAGCGCCTGGTCTGCGGATGAGCTGGGCGAGCCGGATGGGCTGGGCGGGGCAGAACGTTCGACTGTAATCGAAGGCCTGTGTGCGGGCACGATGGTGCCCGGCGCCGCGATCCAATTCGCGCGCAGCAATCACGTTTGGCGGACCAGCCGCACGCGGCTCAATCTCGCTTGCTGGTACGCCGACAGGGAGATGCTCTCCGAAGCTCTGCGCGAACTGGAGCTTGGCTTGGAGTGCGGCGGTGAGACGGCGCGGCGCAGGATGCACGATCCCCAACTGCGCAAGGTGCGCGCAGCGTGCGACGAGGATTGGGAGAAGCTGCTGTTGCGCTACGTGCCCGGACGGCGAGAGCAGCGCGAACTCGCCGAGAACGGCCGTCACCCGCTCGACGCCGCTTTCCTGCCGAAACCGCGAGCGCCCGTCGGGGGCGGCTCTCGCGGCTAGCTCAACGACGGTTAGGGGCTAGTTCAGCGACGGTGAGGGCTAGGTCAGCAACGGTGAGGCGGAGCGATCAGATTGTGAGGGTCACTGTCGCCCAGTAGACACGTCTCAGCCCGACCACTTCCCCTTGCCGTAGCGTGCCAGCTCCAAGCGAGCGACCACGCCGCGATGCACCTCGTCGGGTCCGTCGGCCAAGCGCAGCGCCCGCGCCGCGGTCCAAGCCCCGGCGAGCGGGAAGTCGTTTGAGAGACCGCCGCCGCCGTGCAATTGGATCGCCATGTCCACCACTTTTTGGGCCATGTTAGGAGTCGCGACCTTGATCTGAGAAACGGCGCCTATCGCCTCCGGTGCTTTCTGGTCCACCAGCCAGGCGGCGTGAAGCACGTGTAGGCGCGCTTGGTCGATGGCGATCCGCGCGTCGGCGATCCTTTCGCGGTTGCCGCCGAGGTTGGCAATCGGCTTGCCGAACGCCACACGCTCGGTTGCCCGGGTGCAGGCCAATTCGAGCGCCAGCTCGGCCAGCCCGATCAGGCGCATGCAGTGGTGGATACGCCCGGGCCCCAGTCGCGCTTGGGCGATCGCGAAAGCTTGGCCGGCCCCTCCGACGATTGCCTCCTTGGGTAGGTGCACGTCGGTGAATGACACTTCGCCGTGTCCGCCGGGTGCGTCGAGAAAGCCCATCGCCTCCAGCATCCGCTCGACCTTCACCCCCGGGGCGTCCATCGGTACGAGCACCATCGAATGTTGGTGGTAGCGATCTGCCTCAGGGTCGGTCAGACCCATGAAGACGATCGCCTCACAGTTCGGGTGACCGACCCCTGTGCTCCACCACTTGCGCCCGTTGACGATGACCTCCTCGCCGTCGAGCACCGCGGTTGCCTGCATGTTGGTGGCATCCGAGGAGGCCACCTCCGGCTCGGTCATGCAGAAGGCCGACCTGATCTCCCCGGCGAGCAAGGGCTTCAGCCAGCGCTGCTTCTGCTCGTCTGAGCCGAAGTGCCACAGCACCTCCATGTTGCCCGTGTCGGGTGCATTGCAGTTGCAGGCCTCGGCCGTGATCAGCGAGCGACCCATGCGCTCGGCCAAAGGCGCGTACTCCACGTTGGACAGACCCGCCCCGAGCTCGGGGTCACCCTCGCGCAGGCCGTCGACCCCGGGGCCCGGGCCGCCCGGGAGGAACAGGTTCCAAAGTCCCTCGCGCTTGGCGATCGCCTTGAGCTCCTCGATCTGCGGGAGTACCACCCACGGATCTTGGTGGGAGAGCAGCTCGCGCATGTATGGCTCCTCGCGTGGGCCGACCTCGTTCTCTTGGAAGGAGATCAGGCGCTCCAGCAACTCTTGAGTGCGGGGCGAGTGTGCGAAGTCCATCGGCGCGAGCGTACAGTAACTGTCCCGCCGCGAACCAACTGTCGCGCCGTGAACCAAAGCCCCCGCCGCGAACCAACCTTTCTGCCCCAACCGAGGAGACCGCCATGGACGCCGTCAACCACCAGTTTCGTCTCGCATCCCGCCCCGAGGGGATGGTGGGACGCGAGCACTTCGACTATGTCGAGGAAGCCTTGCCGGTGCTACAGGACGGCCAGGTCCTGGTCAAGATCGACTACATCTCGCTCGATCCGGCGATGCGCGGCTGGATGGCCGAGGGCCGCTCCTACGTCCCGCCGGTGCAGATCGGCGAATTGATGCGGGCCGGCACCGTCGGCACGATCGTCGAGTCCAAGGGTCAAAAACTGGCCGCGGGCGACCACGTCTCCGGCTGGCTTGGTGTGCAGGAGTACGCCATTTGCGAGGAGAACGCCATCTTCAAGGTCGACACGAGCCAGATCCCGCTGACCAAATATCTCGGAGCGCTTGGTATGCCCGGCGTGACCGCCTACTTCGGCTTGCTGGATGTGGGCGCCCCCAAAGAGGGCGAGACAGTGGTCGTCTCGGGAGCCGCCGGCGCGGTCGGAAGCATCGTCGGGCAGATCGCCAAAATCAAGGGATGTCGTGTCGTGGGCATCGCCGGTGGCCCCGAGAAGTGCGCTTGGATCGTCGATGAGCTCGGCTTCGACGCAGCGATCGACTACAAGGGCGAGGACGTCGCCGACGCCCTGCGCACGCACTGCCCCGAGGGCATCGACGTGTACTTCGACAACGTGGGCGGCGAGATCCTCGACGCGGCCTTGGCGCGCTTGGCCCGCGGCGCGCGCGTGGTCATCTGCGGTGCGATCTCTCAGTACAACAATCTCGATTCGATGCGCGGTCCCTCCAACTACATGTCGCTGCTCGTCAACAGAGCGCGCATGGAGGGCTTCGTGGTGATCGACTACATGGGCCGGGCCCCGGAGGCTGTGGGTGAGATGGCCGGCTGGATCGCCGAGGGCAAGCTAATCGCCCGCGAGGATGTCGTCGAGGGCTTCGAGAGCTTCCCCGACGCTCTCAAAAAGCTGTTCGCCGGTGAGAACGTGGGAAAGCTCGTGCTCAAGGTGAGCTGAGGCCGTTGGCACCTGAAGCCGGCTCCGGACACCGTTCCCGAGGCCACCAGGGCCCGCACCGGAGGCCAACACGCGACAGATCTAGCCCCATCGTCATCAAGCTTGACAAAGACGCTATCCTTGTAAACCGACGTTCGACAAGTCGATTTCTGGAGGTAGCCACGTCATGAGCTCCATCGAAGCGCCCGCTCAAGCCCAAGCCGAACAGGCTCCAAGGTGGCGCGATCGCAAGCGCTATGCCTGGCTGCTTGGGCTGATCGTGCCTCTGTTGCCGTTCATTTCATGGGGTTTGGTCGAAGCGACCGGGATCGGTGCTTTCTGGTTCTACGGGCCCGTCCTCATCTTCGTTGTCTTCCCCCTCCTGGACTTGCTTGTCGGCCTGGACGCCTCCAACCCGCCGGACTCGGTGATCAAGTGGCTGGAGCAGGATCGCTATTACCGCTGGTGCACCTACGCCTTCCTGCCCCTCCAGTACGCCGGCCTGATCTTCGCCTGCTGGATGTGGTCCCATGGAGGGCTCTCCACGCTCGAATCGGTAGGCCTCGCGCTCACCGTCGCGATGGTCGCCGGCGTGGCGATCAACACCGCCCACGAGCTCGGTCACAAGCGCGCCTCCTCGGAGCGCTGGCTCTCCAAGGTGGCGCTCGCGCAGACCGGCTACGGACACTTCTTCGTCGAGCACAACCGTGGCCACCACGTTCGGGTTGCCACCCCTGAGGATCCGGCCAGCTCGCGCATGGGCGAGAGCTTCTACGAGTTCCTCCCGCGCACGGTCCTCTGCAGCCTGCGCTCGGCCTTGGAGATCGAACGCGAGCACCTGCAGCGCGACGGCCACCGCTTCTGGAGTCTTCGCAACGACATCTTCAACGCTTGGCTGATGACCATCGTCCTTTTTGGCGGCCTTGCTTTGGTCTTCGGGCCGGTGGTGCTTCCCTACCTGCTGATCCAGGCCGTGATCGGCTTCTCGCTGCTTGAGGTCGTCAACTACCTGGAGCACTACGGCCTCTTGCGCCAGACGCGCGATGACGGCCGCTACGAGCGCACCCTCCCCGAGCACTCCTGGAACTCCAACAACGTGGCCTCCAATGTCTTGCTCTACCACCTCCAGCGCCACTCCGACCACCACGCCAATCCTCTGCGCCGCTACCAGTCCTTGCGCCATTTCGACGAGGCCCCGCAACTGCCGACCGGCTACGCCGGGATGATCGTCGCCGCCGCGATCCCGCCCCTGTGGCGGCGGATCATGGATCGCCGCCTGCTCGATCACTACAAAGGCGACCTCTCCCAGATCAACATCCACCCACGCACAAGAAGGCGCGTCTTGGCTCGCTACGGCCGGCCGGCCGCGGGCGGGACGCCCGCCACCAGCTCGTGACAGTGGCGACCAGCAGTCGGCGAGGAGCCCGCCTGGGGCCCGCCGCGACCGAGCCCCCCTTGCCCTACCGGGCCGCCGCACGCCAGCTGCTGCGAGAAAGCTTGCTCGACGCGGCCCGGCGGCTCTTGGAGGATCGGCCCTGGGCGCAGATCACGATGTCCGACGTGGCGCGCGCGGCGGGCCTCAGCCGACAGACCCTCTACAAGGAGCTCGGGACGCGCGACGAGTTCGCCCAACAATTCGTGATCCGCGAGGGCGCCCGCTTTCTGGACGCGGTCGAGCGGGCGATCGAGGGGCGACTCGACGAACCCCGCGCCGCCATCCAGGCAGGCTTGGAGGTTTTCCTCACCGCGGCCTCCGACGATCCCCTGGTGAAGCTCCTGCTCGCCGACGACGGCACCGGGGGCATGCTGCCTTTGGTCACGACCCAGAGCGGCCCCGTGCTCGTGTGGGCCTCGGCACGGCTCGGGCAGGCAATGCGCGCCGGTTGGCCGCAAGCCCGCGAGGAGGATCTCGAGCTCTTGGCCGACACCTTCGTGCGGCTCGCGATCAGCTACGTCACGATGCCGCGACGTTCGCCTCGCGAGAGCGCGCTCGCGGCCGCAACCCTGTTGGCGCCCTATGTCGAGCAAGCGATTTCGGGGGCCCGCCCGGGCGGCTCTATTTGACGCGTTCAGCCACGATGAGGCGCTCAGGCATGGTTCAGGCGGTCCCGCACGTTGGAGGCCCTCAGGCACGTTGAAGCGCTTTCGCGCGTCGAGGGCGCTCAGCCTTTGATCGCGTGCGAGTTGGCGAGCACTTCGCCGCTCGCGCCCAAGGCCTGCACAAGCACATAGGCCGGCGTGCCCGGGACCGAGATCGAAGTCTCAAAGCCCGTCTTGGCCGCGCTCGCGACCGTTGTGAGTTGAGTCGCCGAGGGTCCCGTCAGTACGTTCCAGCTGGCCACGGTGGTGGCCCCGTTCCAGCTCGCGTACACGGTCGTGCTCGAACGCCCGGCGCTCGCCGCGATCGCGGGAGCGCCGGTCGGGGTTGCGCTCCAAGCGAAGCGGTAGGTCCGGTAGGACTCGGTCGTGCGGGGTAGGTGCGCGTCGAACAGCAAGGCCCCCGTCGGCGCGTATTCGGAGAAGTACGGTTCCGCGCCCCAGCCGATGAACATGTCGCCGTCTTCCAGCGGCTGCACGTTGCCTTGGCTGCCCGCCGAGAGTGGGCTCGAGTGCTCGTACTGACCGACCACCGTGTCTGTCTTGCTCGCCTGGTTGACCGCCAGGACCAAGCCGCGCGACTGCGAATGGACCTTGGGCACGGCGCCGTTGTCGAACACCGTGAAGTCGCCGTCCGGCAGTTCCTCGGCGTCGTGCTGATAGGCGGTGGCGGCGCCCGCGCCAAGCTTCTCGGTGCCGTGCTTGCCGCCGATCTGGGCGATGATCTGGCCGCTGCTCGGGCTCAGCTCATACAGCGCCGAGGTGTTCCGCGCGGAGATCAACAGCGAACCGTCGTGGCGAACCGCGATCGAGTTGAGGTGGAAGTAGTCGAACGGCCATTCCTGGGAGGAGCTGGTCGCGCTTGCATATGACTGGGAGAGAGCGACATGGTCGAGCGGATGCCACTCGCGCCTGACCAGATGCGTCTTCAGGTCGATTTCCTGCATCAAGCTGTCGGTCACGGCCGCGTCGCTCGGGCCGCCGACGCTCGTGAGGTTGCACCGAATCGGCGTGAACGAGGTTAGAAAGGCCGTGTTCTGTGGAGTGATGTCGAAGTCGTGCAGGTCGGCAAGCAGGCCGTTGCCGGCCTTGAATTTCATGATCTGCTGATAGGAGGTGTTGGCGATCACCTCTTCGCCTTGCCCGAAGCCTTGGGGTGGGATGTAGCCCTGCCACCAGGTGAGCACCGGTTTGCCTTCATAGCTCTGCACCTGCAGATTGGTGGCCTCCGTGCCAAATGGCAGCGGGTCGAACCAAACCAGGTTGCCCGAGGAGTCCACGATCATCGGCCCGTTCTGTCCCGGCCCCGAGTAGGGCGCCATGAACAGGTCGCCCGGAGTCTGCGAGGGCGAGGAAGAGTCGACCGTTACGAGGGGCACGTGCAGGTTCGGCTGGGAGTGGAACGCGAAGAGTTCCGCCGGCTTGCCCGCCGGTTTGGGGCTCGAGGCCGGATGGCCGAACGCGTCGCGCATCGCGGTCGTGAAGTGGAAGGCGAACGGATAGCTCTTGCCCGCGAGCACCAGCTTGCCGTGCACGACCACCGTCTCGCCCGAGTCGAACTCCTTCGCGGGCACCCAGCTGGCGCCGTCGCCTTGGGAGTAGGCCTCCAACCGCCCCGAGTGGCCTCCGCTCTGCGAACCGCTCACCGAGATCGAGGAGAGCTCGCTGATCGATCTAGGTGAGCG
>Ga0265338_10007059_pt1 | contig 14086 bp, 8 predicted proteins | sample 42126metaG_FD_193579 | JGI IMG/M metagenome (GOLD analysis project Ga0265338, IMG submission 193579) | Rhizosphere microbial communities from Carex aquatilis grown in University of Washington, Seatle, WA, United States - 4-21-26 metaG | ecosystem: Host-associated > Plants > Roots > Rhizosphere >... | reverse complement strand
CGCCCGACGGACCGCGCCCTCCATGAAGAAGACGCCGACGCCCTCGACCGGCGCCGCGCCGCTGCCGCCGTGGCTGCGGCACACGCTGCGCACGACGCTGCAGCTCTTCCTGGACGGCCTGGCCGTCGCCGCGGCCTTCCGCCTGGCCTACGCCGTCCGCTTCGAGTGGCCGGCGTTCGTGGCGCGCTTCCCCGTCCCGGGCGGCGTCACGCCCGAGTGGCCGCTGTACGCCCACCTGCTCTACGCCATCGTGCCGCTGTGGCTGGCCGTGTTCTGGTACTCCTGCCGGCTCTACAGCAGCAACTGGATGACGGCCACGGACCGCTTCCTGCAGATCATCAAGGGCGCCATCATGGGCACGGCGGCGACGCTCGCCGGCAGCTACATCTACTCGCGGCTCGAGTACTCGCGCCTGGTGCAGCTCGTCTCGCTGCCGATCGGCGTGGTCCTCGTCTCCGCGTCGCACGTGCTCACGCAGTGGATCGACTCCTGGCTCGCCCGCTTCGAGGCGGCGCGGCCGGTGCTCATCGTCGGCGCCTCCAACGTCGCCAACGAGCTCAAGGCGCGCATCCGCCGCCGCCATCCCGAGGCGGAGATCCACGAGGTCCGCGAGCTGCCCGAGGGCGCGGCTCTCGAGCGCATGCTGTCGGAGCGGCCGTTCTACGAGCTGATCCTGCTGCGCTCCTCGCTGCCGCACGACCGGGTGCTCGAGGCCGCCGAGGCCTGCGACGCGCGCGGCGTGAGCTTCAAGATGGTGCCCGACCTCCTCGAGCTGCGGCTAGGCGAGGTCCTCATGGACCACACCCTCGGCCTGCCCGCCTACAAGATCAAGCACGCGTCGATGAACAAGCTGAACTTCGTCGCCAAGCGCGCGTTCGACCTGGCGTTCAGCGGGGCGCTGCTGACGGTGACCGCGATCCCGCTGGCGATCATCTGCCTGCTGATCAAGCTCGACTCTGAAGGCCCGATCCTCTACACGCAGAAGCGCTACGGCTACAAGGGCCGCGTCTTCCACGCGTTCAAGTTCCGCACGATGGTCGTCAACGCCGAGGCCCTCATCAAGCAGGTGAAGACCGCCCACGGCGACGGCGGCGCCTTCTTCAAGGCCAAGGAAGACCCGCGGATCACGCGCGTCGGCAAGTGGCTGCGGCGCTTCTCCCTGGACGAGTTCCCGCAGTTCCTGAACGTGCTGCGCGGCGAGATGAGCGTCGTCGGGCCGCGGCCGCTGGCGCTGACCACCGGCGAGGTGGAAGCCCTCGAGCGCGATTTCGGCAAGACCGCCAAGAAGCGCATGAACATCCTGCCAGGGATCACCGGTCTTTGGCAGGTCTCCGGCCGCAGCGACGTCTCGAGCGAGCAGCGCTTCGCTTTGGACCTCTTCTACATCGAGCATTGGTCGCTGGGCCTCGACCTCGAGATCATCCTGAAGACCGTGCCGGCGATGCTCTTCGCCCGCGGCGCCTACTAGCCGGGAACAAAAATCGGGTCCCATACGTATACAACGTATGAGACAACGACCCCGCGTCCTTGCCGCCGTACCCGGCCGGTGCTACACTAGGGCCATGAAGCTCAACGCCATCCTTGAGCCCCAGCCGGGCGGCGGCTACACCGCCTATATCCCCGCGCTGCCGGGCTGCGTCTCGGAAGGCGAGACTGTTCAGCAGGCGACGAAGAACCTGCGGGACGCGCTGAAGGGCTACTTGCTCGTCGCCAACAAGCGCTCACTGGACCTCGCGCAAAAGAAGGACGCGCGCTCCATCTCCCTGCGGCTCTGAGCGTGGGCCGGCTGCCAACCTGCCGCGCTCGCGAGGCGATCGCCGCGCTTCGCCGAGCCGGCTTCACGCTCGACCATCACACCGGGAGCCACGCCATCCTCTACAAAATCGGCCACCCGAATCCGGTCGTCGTCCCGGTGCACGCCGGGGATCTCAAGCCCGGCACGCTGCGCCGGATCATCAAGGACGCGGGCCTCGACGTCGAAACGTTTGCCGGCTTGCTCTAGAGGCGGTGCTCTACGGCGCGTTCCGGTTCATTTGCTAAAATTGACCTCGCCATGACGGCCAAAACCATCCCCCTCCTCACGCTGGCCAAGCAGCACAAGAAGCTCTCCCGCGAGCTCAAGAAGGCGCTGGGGGAGGTCCTCGACTCCGGCGTGTTCATCATGGGGCCGCAGGGCCGCGCCTTCGAGCAGGAGTTCGCCGCGGCGCTCGGTCTTCCGAAGGTGCTGGGCTGCGACTCCGGCACCTCCGCGCTCGAGCTGGCGCTCAACGCCTGCGGCGTCGGGCCCGGCGACGAGGTGATCGTCCCCACCTTCACGTTCATCGCCACGGCGACGGCGGTCTCGATCCTCGGCGCGACGCCGGTGCTGGTCGACATCGACTGGAAGACGATGACGCTCTCCGTCGACGACGTGAAGCGCAAGATCACCGCCAAGACCAAGGCCATCGTCCCCGTCCACCTCTTCGGCCAGCCGGCCGACATGGATCCGCTGCTGGCCGTCGCGCGCGAGCGCAGGATCCGCGTCGTGGAAGACTGCGCCCAGTCGCATCTGGCCAAGTACAAGGGCAAGGCCGCCGGCTCTCTCGGAGATCTGGCCTGCTTCAGCTTTTATCCGTCGAAGAACCTCGGCGCGGCCGGCGATGCGGGCGCGATCGGCGTCAACGCTCCGGAGCTGCTGCGGCCGCTGGAAGAGCTGCGCAACTGCGGCCGCGAGGTCGGCCAGGCCTATCGGCACACCCGCGTCGGCTCCAATTGTCGGCTCGACGAGATGCAGGCCGCCGTCCTGCGCGTGAAGCTCAAGCACCTGGCGGAGTGGAGCGGCAAGCGCCGCGCCCACGCCAAGTACTACAACGACAAGCTGGCCGGCCTGCCGCTGACGCTGCCGCCGCACGACGAGGACGGCACGCAGCCGGTATTCCACCTCTACGTCATCCGCGCCGAGCGGCGCGACGAGCTGATGGCGCATTTGAAGGCGAACGGCATCGGCACCGGCGTCTATTACCCGATCCCGGTGCACGCGCAGCCGGCGTACGCCGGCTTGGGGCTGCGGGCGTCGGACTTCCCCAACGCCGAGCGCGCCAGCCGCGAGGCGCTGGCCCTGCCGCTCTATCCCGAGATGACGGCGGCCGAGGCGTCGCGCGTCGTCAAGACGATCCGCGCGTTCTTCAAAGCTTGAGGATCCTCTTCGTCTCGACGTCGACGACGCTCGGCGGCGCCGAGAAGACGCTCTACTGCCTCGCCACGCTGCTCGACCCCAAGCAGCTGCAGACCGCCGCGGTGGTCAGCCTCAAGCCCTTCGGCCCGTACGCGGAGCGCCTGCAGGCGCTGGGCGTGCAGACGCTGTCCCTGGGCCTGCGCGGCCGGCCCGGGCTCAAGCACGTGCGCGAGCTGGCCAAGGTCATCGACCACTACAAGCCGGACATCGTCCATGCCGTGATGTACCAGGCGATCCAGCTCTCGCGGCTGGCCAAGGGCCGCTGCGCGCACAAGTTCAAGCTGGTCAGCTCCCCGCGCGTGAACTACCGCTCACGCTCCGCGATCACGCTGCTCGTCGACCGCGCGCTCAAGAACCGCGACGACCTCCTGATCGCCGAATGCGAGGCCAGCCGCCAGTTCTTGATCAAGAAACTGGGGTATAAGCCCGAGAAGGTGAAGACGATCCACAACGGCATCGACGTGGCCGGCTGGCCCGCGTCCAAGATGGACCGCCAGCAGAAGCGCCTGGAGCTGCGCCTGGGCGCGCAGGAGCTGCTCATCGGCGCCATCGGCCGCCTCGACGCGCAGAAGGGCCACTACGTGCTGCTCGAGGCGCTGGCCAAGGTCCGGAAGAAATATCCCGCCAAGCTCGTCATCATCGGCGAGGGGCCCAAGCACGCCGCGCTGGAAGCGCAGATCAAGCGCCTGCACCTCGCCGACGCCGTCTGGCTGCTCGGCGAGCGCGACGACGTCACCGCCTGGCTGTCGACCATCGACGTCTTCGCCCTGCCGTCGCTCTGGGAGGGTTTGCCCAACGCCCTGCTCGAGGCGATGGCGCTGGGCCTGCCCGTCGTCGCCTCCGCCGTCGACGGCGTCCCCGAGGCCGTCCGCGACAACGAGACCGGCCTGCTCGTCCCGCCGCGCCAAGTCGAGCCCCTGGCGAGACGCCTCGCCGAGCTGTGCGCCGATCCGGCGCTGCGCACGCGCCTGGGCGCCCAAGCCCGCGCCTTCGTCTTCGAGCACTTCACCCTCACTCGCATGATCCACCAATACGAGGACGCCTACCTAAACTGGCTCTAAACTCAACCTGCGGGGAGCCTTGAGTTGTTGAGTTTGGCGGCACGCAGGTGGCTCAGCGCCGAGCTCGTGCATCCCAACAGCTTCGCCACCTCCTCCTGCAGGTAGCCCTGATCCTCGGCTCGTTTGAGTAGTTCCAGCTTCGCATCCGTCACGATCCGCTGCCGCCGTCCATGCAGCAAGTGATCCAACGTGACTCCGTGATCCGCAGCAACCTGTGCCGCGACATCCATCAAGTCGATCGACGGAGCAACCCGCGGTTGATCTGGAATGAATTGAGCAGCGCCATCGTCGGTGGTCTCGGTGCAAAATTTCGCATACTCCCGGCGTGCGGCCGCGGGATCGGCGCCGAAGAACGAAAGAGGGAGCTCCTCATCCAATAGACCTCCTCCGCCGCAGACTAACTGGGCGTGCCCAGACCATGGCCATTCCTCCGCCCGACCGCACATTCCGGCCTGCACCGGGTTTCGGTGAATATAACGCACGAGCCGGATGAAGTATGAGTCCCGTGCGCAGAGCTTCGCGCAGTAGGGTCGCTGGAACAGATGCCCGACGCGCCCGGTCTTATCGTTGAATCTCGCGACATAGGGGCCGAGGAGCCGATCCATGATCTTGGCCAGGGGAACGTCTCCGGTTTCGATCAGCAGGTGGTAATGGTTCGTCATGAGGCAAAATGCGTAAAGCCTGAACCGCGCTTCACGCTTCAACTTCGCCAGCCTACCCAGAAAGAATGCCCGATCCTCGTCGGAGAGGAAGATCGCCTGCCTGTCGTTTCCACGTCCATAGACGTGGTGGATCGCGCCTGCGTAATCGAGTCGGTGAATGGTCGCCATAATCCTTATACGATCGAACACCGCATTTTGTTCCACGAACTCAATAACTCAAGGCTCCCCGCAAGTTGAGTTAGGTGTTTCCGCTTAATATGCGGTTAATATCGCGCGCTTGACACCCTAATACCCCCCCGTTATACTCGCAATCGTTCGCGGCGCCTCGCCGAAGGCGCGGCAAGGCTTTTTTCATCTTGGGACGACATCGACCGCTGCTCCGGCTGGGGTGGGCTGCCCTCGTTTTTGCTTGGGCGGCCGCCGTCGTTTCCCTCGGCGCTCCGGCGTCAGCCGGCGATTTCTCCACGCCGTACGATCCCGATTTCGCTCCCTCCCAGGAGCAGCAGCAGCGCCAGCAAGAGCAGCAGAACCAGCCGACGCCCACGCCGCAGCTCCCGCCGGAGCTGGCGCCCACCGCGCCCAATCAGCCCGGCGTCTCCGTCCAGCTCGAGCAGACGCCGCCGCAGCCGAAGCTCGAGCTGTCCATGCCGTATTCAAAGCCCTTCTTGCTCATGGACCGCCCCGATCCGAACCACGTCTTCGAGCAGGCGCCCTCGACGGCGCCCGAGCAGCCGACGAGCTTCATGAACTGGGAGGAGAACCTCAAGCCCTTCCAGTACACGCAGCAGGAGTACAACAAGGTCCGCGAGGAGATCGAGCAGGGCATCACACCCGGCCAGCCGAAGGAGCCCGGCGAGCTGATCGGCGGCCCGGCGGTCCTGGTCTCCTCCGCCGAAGCGCCCGCGCCCCCGCCGCCGGAGCTCGAGCTGCCCACCTACGGCACGAGCCTCTCCGTCACCGGCCGCAAGGTCATCGGCGTCACCGTGTCCGAGAAGCGCTTCCTGTACGACCAGGCGACGACCGGCCGCCCGCAGACGACCAACCTCATCACGATCGACCAGCAGCTGCAGCTGCGCATGCAAGGCAAGGTCGGCCCCAAGATCACCGTCAACGTCGACTACGACGACACCAAGCCCGACCACCAGGACATCAGCGTCGTCTACAACGGCGACCCCAACGAGGTGGTCCAAAACGTCAGCTTCGGCGACATCGACCTCTCGCTTCCGGCGACGGAGTTCGTTTCGTACAACAAGCAGCTCTTCGGCATCAGGGCGGACATCAAGTACCGCGGCTTCAAGGCCACGCTGATCGGCAGCCGCACGAAAGGCACGACCAAGAGCAAGCAGTTCTTCGGCAACAGCCAGTTCAACTCCCAAGACCTCCTCGACACGAGCTACGTCCGCCGCCAGTACTACGACCTGACGTTCGGCAACGGGGCCCGTCTGCCGCTGCGCGCGGGCTCGGAGCGCGTCTTCCTGTCGCAGAACAACGGCCAGACGGCGCCCAACGTCAACCAGGTCACGCTCACCGCCGACGACCTCCAGGTCCCCTCGTCGACCTTCACCGGCGTCTTTCAGCAGCTCAGCCCCGGCATCGACTACACGATCGACTACGCCAAGGGCGTCCTGAAGTTCCAGACCCAGCTGCTGCCCCAGCAGGTCGTCGCCGTCGACTTCATCGACAACAGCGGCAACCACATCGACGTCGAGACCTCCTCGACGACGACGAGCACCGGCGGGACCGGAAACGCCAAGCTGGTCAAGACCCCGGGCGACATCTTCATCTCCACGCAGAGCGAGGTCGGCTACAACCGCGAGATCAAGACCTACTACAACATCGGCCAGACGCAGATCGTGCGCGACAACGGCCGCGGCAACTTCATCCTCCGCGTGCTCGATCCCGGGACCCGCAACGAGGTCGGCTCGACGCTCAATCCGCAGCAGGTCTATCCCCAGACGATCAACGTCGACTTCGAGAACGGCATCTTCAACCTGCTCCAGCCGTTCTCGGTCGGCAACGGCTCTCCGACGGTGGTCGACCCGGATATTTACGCGCAGACGCCCATTACCAAGCGCATCATCCACGTCGAGTACAGCTTCCGCTTCAAGACCTTCTTCCTGGAGCCCAACCTCGTGCCCCAGTCCGAGGTGGTGCTGCTCGACAACCAGAAGCTCAACCGCAACGTCGACTACTTCATCGACTACGACGCCGGCTTCATCACGTTCTTCAACGAGCAGCGCATCTCGGCCAACTCGGAGATCGACATCAGCTACGAGGTCGCGCCCTTCGCCGGCGCCACCAACGAGTCGCTGCTGGGCGGCCGCGTGTCCTACGACATCAACAAGAACGCCTCGGTCGGCACCACGCTGCTCTACGACGCGGGCTCCAAGTCCCCCACCGTCCCGACGGTGACGGAGCTGGCGCGCTCGCTGCTCGTCTACGACTTCGACACCCGCGTCCACGACGTCAAGCTCGGCAAGCACCTGAAGCTCGTCAACGCCGCCGCCGAGATCGCGCAAAGCCGCCAAAACCTCAACCTCAACACCGCGGCCCTCATCGACAACATGGAGGGCGTGAAGGTGGAGGACGCCGCGTCCACGCTCGCGCAGAGCTGGTTCATCGCCTCCAACCCGACCAACAACAACGCCTCGCCGCCCGATCCGACCCACGTCAGCTGGCTCACCGAGGACGTGAACTCGCTGCAGATCAACAAGAACGCCCAGGCGAGCTCCAACCAGACCCAAAAGGTCCTCGACGTGAGCTACTCCAGCCTCGCCAACAGCGAGGAGGTCTCGATCGTCTATCCGTTCTCGGTCTCCGGCGTCGACTTCTCCCAGAGGACCGTCCTCGAGGTGACGATGCTCGGCGACAATTCCGGCAACGACATCAACTTCCGCCTCGGCGGCATCGACGAGAACGCCGACGGCACCGGCGGCACGACGCTGAACTGCGCCGACGGCTCGACCCGGACCAACGCCCCCAAGACCGAGGACGTCAACTGCAACGGCCTCCTCGATCCCGGTGAGGACATCGGCTGGCTGTACGGACCGATCAACGGCAACTTCTCGCGCAATGGAGCCAGCAACGGCAAGATCGACAGCGAGGACCTCAACAACAACGGCCGCTTGGACGCGGACGACGGCAACGGCAACAACTTCGGTTACGGCTCGGACCTGAGCAACGGGCTCAACCCGACCAATCATCAACTCCCGGACACCTCGGGCGGCAAGCACAGCAACATCGACTTCACGACCGATCCTCAGACCGGCAACTGGATCACGTTCCAGATCCCGCTGAACATCTCCTCGGCGACGCTCAGCCACTGGACGAACATCAAGAACCTGCGCATCACCGTGCGCAAGTCCGCCTCCGGCAACGCGAGCGGCACGCTCAAGTTCGCCCACATCGGCGTCATCGGCAACAGCTGGCTGGCGGGCACCGCCACGGATCCGGCCACGGGATCGCAGCCGGTGGCGCAGGAGAACCTGCTGGTCACGCCCGTCAACAATGTCGACAACCCGAGCTATACGCCGATCTACGGCGCCGGCGGCGACGCCACGTCCGTCTTCAACGAGCTCTACGGCAGCCTCTCGCAACTGCAGCAGCAGAGCAACACCACCAACATCAGCGAGCAGGCCCTCCAGCTCTCCTGGTCGAGCATGACCATCGTCGTCGGCTCGTCGGTGCCCGTGGTGACGACCAAGCGCCTCTTCACGAAAGCCATCGACGTCAGCCAGCACCGCTATTTCAATTTCCTCGTCTACGGCCACGCCGACGGCTCCGGCGTCGAGAGCACTTCGAATCCGGACTACACCTTCTTCCTGCGCGCCGGCAACGACACCAACTTCTTCGAGGCGCGCGTGCCGTTGAACTTCAAGGGCTGGAAGAAGATCAGCATCAAGCAAACCGACAGCGGCAACAACGGCGTCATGGACGGCTGGCAGAGCAACACGCCCGGCACCGTCATCATCAGCTCCGGCATCCCCTCGCTCCAGCAGGTGGCCGAGCTCGTCGCCGGCGTCATGCGCAACTCCAACGGCGTCAACGCGGGCAGCAACACCAATCAGAGCGGCGCCGTGTACTTGAACGAGATCTACCTCGACCAGCCCGTCACGCGCGTCGGCACGGCCTACAAGTTCGAGGCGGCCTTCGAGATGCCCGGCTGGGCCACGTTCGGCGGCAAGACCCGCTTCATCGACCGCAACTTCCAGACGCCGACCTCGGTGGTCTCGAACCAAGACAACCGGCAGGACTCGGGCTACCTGAACTTGACGCGCCTGGCGTTCTTCCCGATGAACTTCACGCTGCAGCGCCAGATCACGGACACCCCGCAAGTGGCGCAGACGGGCACGCTGTCGAACCTCGTCACGCAGCTGCAGCAAGGCAAGGTGACGACCTGGACGGGCACGGCGCAGGGCAACTTCACGCTCGGCGCCTACCCGCACGTAAACCTCGGCCACACGCGCAACCGCATCGAATACGACCTGCTCACGCGCACGGACGACCGCCGCACCTACACCGGCAGCATGCAGTACGGCGTGCCGATCAACAAGCCGTTCCTGCCGAAGACGATCGATCTCAGCTACACCAAGTCCGACTACGACGTCACCTTCGACCGGCTGGACGTGCTGCAGACCGCCGGGAACTTCAACGCCTTCGAGCGCGGCAACACCTACGCGGCGCGCTTGACGTTCGTGCCCTGGACGGGCTCCTCCTTCAACCCGAACTACAGCGTGACCAAGGTGCGCGAGCACCGCGACGACCTCTCGGGCGCCTCGTCGCTGACGGGCGTCGACCCCGTGCACATCGACTACCCGAAGTCCCTCAACCAATCAGTCGGCTTCTCGTCGAACTTCCGGCTCAACCGCTGGCTCAATCCGCAGGTCAACTACACGGTGGACACGCTCGAGAACAACATCCTGAACGTGTCCACGGTCGTGGTCAACGTTTCCACCTACACGTTCGGCGTCGGCGACATCAAGACGGTGAACCGCTCGGCCAACGGCTCGATCAGCCTGCCGCTGACGATCGGCGACATCTTCCCGAAGAGCAAGGCGTTCCGCTCGATGAACATCGTCTCCGGCTATCAACTGCAGGACGGCGACGTGTGGAACAGCGTCGAGAAGGGCCTCAACACCCAGGGCGATCTTTGGCTGCGCACGCCGCTGCACCCCGCCAACCCGGCCGCCCAGCTCGCCAACCGCACGCTGCGCGACACCGTCAACTCCACGATCCGCTGGTCGCCGTTCGAGGCCTACGACATCCGCGGCCGCAAGGCGGCCTTCAAGACGCTGTCGATCTCGAACAACTTCGTGAAGAGCATCCAGCGCAACGTCGTGACGGGCACCGAGTCGAAGACCGTCTCGACGACGATCCCGGATCTGGTCGCCAGCATCAGCCAGCTCGAGAAGCTCGTGTTCGCCGAGCGCTGGCTCAGCAACACGCAGATGAACTACAAGTTCTCCGATCGCAAGACGGAGACCATCGGCCAGACCAAGCAGGATACGGTCGCCTTCGGCACCGACCTGCGCACGATCGTCCTCAAGCGCTTCGACTCTCTCTTGAGCATGAACCTGACGCGGACGAACAACCTCGACCTGCTCGTCGACGCCAATACGCAGAAGGTCGACCATGAGGACGCCACCGCGCAGGTGACCTTCGACGTCCGCAAGTTCCGCTTCACGCCGAAGACGGACTACGCCCACGACAAGACCGTGCTCGGCTCCGGCGTCAAGACGCAAGACCTCACGGTCGTCACGCCGAGCCTGCTCGTGCGCGCCGACTTGGCGCTGCCGCGCGGCCTGCTGCTGCCGGGCTCGACCAAGACGATCCTTTTCTCGAACCGCATCATCTGGACGACGACGCTGTCGATGGCGCTGCGCTCGTCGCCGGTCAGCGAGATCGACAACAACAAGCTCGCCTCCTTCAACACGAGCGCGGACTACGAGCTCGCCAAGAACCTGCGCATGACGCTCAACGGCGCGGTCTCGCGCCTCTGGAGCAAGTTCCTCAAGACCGAGGACTACTTGCAGTACCAGTTCGGCTCGACGCTGACCTTCCAGTTCTAAACTCAATCTGCGGGGAGCCTTGAGTTGTTGAGTTAAGGACCTTAACTCAACAACTCAAGGCTCCCCGCAAGTTGAGCTAGGCTTTGCGGGCGAGGAGGACGAGGCGGGGGCCGGCGGAGCCGCCGTCGAGGGCGCGCCAGCGGCGCAGCGGGGTGAAGCCGGCGGCGCGCAGGACGGCGCGCATGCGGCGCTCGTCGTAGCCGCGCACGAAGAAGTCGGAGGAGACGGGCGCTTGGCCGCGGCGCAGGATCGTCCAACGGTTGTCCATGGCCGGGTCGCCGCCTCGCCGCAGGAAGACTTCCTCCACGCGCCATGCTCCGTCGGCCTGCTCCTGGAACCGAAGCGGCTCGTGATGGCGCTTCAGCCAGGCGAAGTCGATGATGTCGATCAGGAAGAGCCCGCCCGGCTTGAGCGCCCGCGCGATCGAGCGCAGGGCCCGGAGATCGTCCGAGAAGCGCTCGAAGTAGCCGAAGCTGGTCCAGACGTTGTAGGCGGCGTCGAACTCGCCGCGAAACGGCATCCGGCGCATGTCCTCGCGAGACAGCGACAGCGTCTTCAGGCCTTTGGCGGACTGGCGCGCCTGCGCGAGATACTCCGCGTTGAAGTCGATGCCCGTCACCGCCGCGCCGCGCTTGGCCAGCGGGATGGCGTGCCGGCCCGTGCCGCAGCAGACGTCGAGCACCCGGGCGCCTGGCTTGAGCCGCAGCGTCTTCCAGATGAAGCGCGACTCCGCCGGCGCCACGACGAGCGCCTCCTTCATGCCGGGAGTGAACACGCCCTTGCGGAAGAACGACTCGCGCCAGCTGGCCATTGCCAAAAACTAGCATTTCAGGCGACGGCGCAACGCGGCCAAGGACCGTAAGCAACTGTGTTTGAACATAGTTGCTCACGGCGCGCCGTCCCCTGGATGTAAGTTCCGCTCCTCGCCCGGCGTATCAGTGCCAGGCCCCGCCCAGAGGCGGCCGCCGGGAGAGCAAGCAAACACTATGAATCGCACGGAAGTGATCGTCGGAAGCGCCATCGCCGCGCTGGCCATCGCCGGGCTCGGCCAGCTCTATCTCGACAAGGGGGCGCTGCGCGACACGCCGCAGCCCAAACCCGATGAAGTCGCCGCGCAGACCCAGGCCGTCGCGCCGCGGCAGACGCCGGAGGAGACCAAGCCCATCACCGCCGACGAGGTCGTGGCGGGCTTCATGACCAGCCTCGAGCAGGGCACGCAGGACCAGAAGGTCGAGTCGCTCGCAAGCCTCCTCGACCAGCTCGAGAGCCCGACCTATCAGAAGGCCGTGCTCGACAAGGACACGGCCGAGCCGTTCGCCCAGGCCGCCGTGGCCGCCGTCACCGTGTCGACCTCGGCCGAGACGCCGGAGCTCGCCGAGCTGCGCGGGCGCCTCGCCTACCTCCTCGCCGCCCGCACGCACGGGCCGACGTCCAAGCAGTTCGTCCTCGACCAGCTGGTCAACGGGACGCCGGAGATCAAGGCGCAGATCGCCCGCGGCCTCGGCCGCGTCGGCGGCGTGCACGGCGGCGACGTCTTCGACGCCGTGGCGAAGGCGGGCGCTCAAAACGCGATCCCCGGCGAGATCCTGCCGGGGGCGCTTCGGCGGCTGGGCGGCAAGAAGGCGGTCGAGCCGATCGTCGCCGCGATGAAGGCTTCCTCCGACTGGAAGACGATCGACGCCTGCGTCGTCGCCCTCCAGGACGGAGATCCCTCCGTCCTCGGCCCGTCCTTCGAGCGCCTGGAGCAGCTGGGCTTGCTCGAGAAAAGCGAGAAGCTGCCGTGGATCAGCGCCAAGCTCTTCGGCTCCTACATGCAGACCGCCGACGGCTCGGCGCTGCAGCGCGGGCTGCGCGTGGCGGCGGTCCGCCCGTCGCTGCTGAAGGTCTCGCTCGACGCGGCCAAGAAGGGCTTGGACGCCGGCGACGCCGAGACGCGGCGCCTCGCCGCCCAAGCCGTGCGCAAGGCGGTGCTGGTCAAGCTCCTGTCCCCGCAGGACGGCGAGTCTCTCCTCGCCGGCAGGCTGGGACATGAGACCGAGCCCGTCCTGAAGGCGGAGCTCACCGGGGGTCTCGAGCAGGTTCGCGGCCTCATGCCGAAGGCGCCCGAAGGCCAGCAGTAACCGCGACGGCTGTCGTTTCGGAGCCTCCCGTCTGGCGCGCGGGAGGCTCCCCCTTTTGGGGGGCGCGGCGAGCGCTAGCGCTTGTCGAGGACGAGGAGCTTTCTGACGCCCAGGCGCGTCTGGCCCGTCACGCCGGGGATGAAGGCGTTGTAGCGGGAGACGACCGGCTTGTCGCCGAGCAGGGCGGGGTTGCCGAGCGAGCGCGGGAAGTCCGCGCCCACCGGGAAGGCGGTATAAAGCCGCGCGGCCGGCTTGCTCGAGGGGTCGCGCACGGAATAGACGAGCAGATAGGCGTCCTTGCCCGGATGCGGCAGCGCGACGAGATCGGTGCGGATCGTGACGTCGCCGACCGTCTCCTCGAGGCGCAGGCCCGGAAGAGCGGCGTAGTCGTAGGAGCGGATCGCGGCCGGGACGTCGGCGGTCTCGGCTTCGATGGCGCGCAGCTCGGAGGGCTCGTCGCGCAGCGCCAAGTGGGCGGCCACGTAGGTGAGGTTGCCGAGGAGCGTGCCGCTCGAAGGCGCCGGGCTCAGGACGCCGTCCGGCAGGCCCAACCCGCGCTCGAGCTCCCCGGACACCCAGCGCTGGCGCTTGAAGCCGAAGGGCGTCTTGAGCGTGCTGAAGAGATAGCCGTACGCGTGCTCCATGGCGGCGTGCGAGCGGCGCTCCGGGCCGTCCGCGTACGGCACGCCCAAGCGCGAGGCCAGCGCGGCCAAGATCGCCGGATCGACGATGACGCCCTTGGCGAACTCGTCGAAGTTGATCGTGTCGCCCCACGTCGCGAGGCAGGCCTTGCGCTGGGAATCCCGCTTGAGCTGAGCGTCGATGCCCGGCGCCAGCTCCGAGAGCAAGCCGCTCACGTCGCCGCCGGAGGCCGCGCGCGCCTGCAAGGCGCGGCCGGTCCCGGCCCACGGGCAGTCCTTCTCCGTCTCCCCCGCCGCCGCGTCCGGGCAGGCCGCGGAGG
>Ga0265338_10007057_pt1 | contig 14092 bp, 15 predicted proteins | sample 42126metaG_FD_193579 | JGI IMG/M metagenome (GOLD analysis project Ga0265338, IMG submission 193579) | Rhizosphere microbial communities from Carex aquatilis grown in University of Washington, Seatle, WA, United States - 4-21-26 metaG | ecosystem: Host-associated > Plants > Roots > Rhizosphere... | reverse complement strand
CAGGCGACGTCAGCTACACCATTGAGGCGGTTTCCCGGCCTCGTTACATTCTGGCGCAGCTTGCGTACCCCTATACGCGCGCCATGCAACATCGGTTTGCGCGTGAATCCCTCGCCAGGATGCGAATGGCGATCAAAAGGGAAACGTCTTGAAGCTCGCGCCGCCGCTACCGGAGCAGCAACGACAATGAGCGAAAGAACTCAGCCGGCGTGGCGATTCGGATTCCAGTTCGCAGCGCGACAGCGGGTGTGAAGTGGCGCGTGTTGTGGGTCAAGAGCCAATCAGGTCGGGCAGCAATGGCTGATAGGAGTACGGGGACATCGGATTCGTGGCGGATCAAATGGCGATTTGTCCGTACTGCTGTTGAATCGGGAAATGGGATCATTTCTGGCCGTGCAAGTTGCACCAGGCGACGGAATTGGCCCAACAGGTTCTCTCCTTCGCTTTGCGGGAGCCGGCGCGAGTGAACCTCCAGGTTGTACTCCACCTCTTCGAGGACCGCCTCAGCCAGTACCAGCCTGCAAATGTTTGCCGCACACAGTGAGAGCATGGCCTTATCCAGCCCCCATGGCGCAACCATGCCGCCAGTCAGAACGTTTGAATCAAGGAAGAGACGAAGCCTTCGCGCGGGGCTCATTTCTTCCTGCGCGTGCGGGTCTTTTGCGCGCGCGCTTCGGCTGAAGCTGACTTGCCGTAATGTTTTTCATAAACGTGCTGCCGGGCCTTGGGAAGGGTCGCCTGCATTTCCTTCGTTGTGATTCCGCCGGATGAAAGCGATGTGCTTATCTGAAGGCAAAGTTCGTCAAAGCGGCGCTGCTCAGGCAGCAGGATCAGGCCATCGCCCATCCGCAGAACCGCGAACGGTGCGCCGTTCTCCAGACCCAGATCCTCGCGGAACTGCTTAGGCACCGTAAGCTGCCCCTTCTCACCGATGCGAGTCGTTGTCAGGTATTCCAGCAATACAGTCTGCGATGCCATAGGGAAAAACCCCCGGTAGGAATATCCTACCATATGCGCGGCGCTCCCCTCACCGCAGCAATCACTCGCACTCAAAATTCTTCGCATCCTGCGGATCGCCCGAGCCCTTGTACTGCGCGTGCTTGGGATAAGCGCAGAGCGGCCTGCTGCGCCCGGGATACGCGCGTCCCGTGGCAATCACCTCTTGCGGCGCGGTTCCCTTCTCCACCCAGTTCACAATCGCGCTCAGCATGTCGAACTGGTCCAGCGCCGGCCCCCCGCCGCAATGGCGCATGCCCGGCACCAGGTAAATCTGGCTCCATTGCGCCACCTTTTCCGCGCCGCCATTGGCCCCCGCCAGTGACTTGTAGTACTCCAGCGTATCCAGCGGCGAAAACCACATATCGCTGTCGCCATGGAAAAAAATCAGCTTGCCGCCGTCGCCGGAAAAAGTGGAGAGATTCGTGGACGCGGGCTCAACCAGCGGATCGGCGGCATGCTCCGCCAGCTTGTCCACATCAATGGCCGTCGCGGTCGTGTAGGAGCCAAAAATCCCCCGCGTTCCCATCGCCAGAAGCCCGGGAACAGGCCCCTTCTCCGCAATCCCCGTGTCGTACAGAAACCCCGGATACACCTGGTACCCGCGCGAATCCGTCGGCCCCGCAAACGCCTTCTTGATCGCCGCAACGGTCGCCGCCGCAATGCACTTATCGTCCGGCGCACCCTTGCACGCCAGCACCGCCGGATCAAAATCGCAGCCCATCGGGTCGGAGATCATCCCATCCGCAATGCCGTCCTTGGCGTCGCACTGCTTCAGCAGCGCATCCATAAAAAGTTTGCGGTCGTTGTCGGTAATCAGCTTGTCCGTTTCCGGTTTGCCCTGGGCGTCGCGCGGTGCAGCCTGGTTATAGGCCACCGGAATCCACTGGCTGATCGCAATATTCGACATGCTGGTGCGCATCGCCGGATCGCCCGACACAATTCCATTGAACGCCGTGGGAAAACGCTGCGATAAGATCATCCCCTCGCGCCCGCCGGTGGAGCAGCCCACGAAATACGAGTACGCAGCGGGCTTCGCATAGTACGCGGCAATCATCTGCTTGGCCACGCCGGCAACCTCGGCGTTGGCCTGGTAAGCAAAATCCAGATACGCCTGCTCATCCCGCATAAACGAGAAGTCAAATGGCCCGCTCTTCGCCTTGTGCCCCGTATCCGTGCTGGCCACGGCAAAGCCCCGCGCCAGCGCCGGCTTGTCGCCGGAGTAGGACATACCCAGCGGCGGCGCCACCGACCCGTTCCCGCCTCCTCCGCCCTGCATCATAAAGTCGCCGTTCCACTGCTCGGGCAGAGCCAGCGCAAAGCCAATCCCAAACTCCTCGCCGCCCTCGCCCTTGCGCCGGTTCATCACGCCATCCACGCGGCAATAAGCAGGTAGCGGCGGCCCCGAGTATGCAGGCGCGCCCGGAAAAGCAGCGGGAATGGTGGAACCGGCCGCCACCGCGGTCGTCTTTGTAATCTCCACGCCGGCAATCTTCACTCCTGCCATGGCATCGCACGAGCCCGCCGATTGGCCGTGCGCGAAGTATGCCGACAAGAAGACTGCGAGCAGAACCACAAGGTATTTTGGCTGCAACATTGGGCTTGCCTCCGATAAATGTGTGCGTCTACGACGGCAGCCCCGGGCGCGTCCCAGGGCCGCATCCTTTGTAGCAGACCGCGCCGGCACACGCAGGACAAATCACAGCAGACGAACGCCGTAATTGATACCCTAGAAGCATGAAATTCGGCGTCATCGTCTTTCCCGGCTCCAACTGCGACCACGATACCTACAACGTCATCGAGACCATCGCCCATCAGCCGGTCACTTTCCTCTGGCATGACTCGGCCGACCTCCAGGGCGTGGACGCCGTGCTCGTCCCCGGCGGTTTCGCCTATGGCGACTACCTGCGTACCGGAGCCATCGCCCGCTTCTCGCCCGTCATGGGCGCGGTGCAGAAGTTCGCCGCCGCCGGCGGCCTGGTGCTGGGAATCTGCAACGGCTTCCAGATCCTTACCGAGGCCGGTCTCCTGCCCGGAGCGCTCATGCGCAACGCCGGCCTCAAATACATCTGCAAGCAGGTGCATTTGCGCACTGAAACAGCGGACAGCCCCTTCACCAACGAACTCATCCAGGGCGAGGTGCTGCAGATTCCCATCGGTCACATGGAGGGCAACTACTTCTGCACGCCGGAAGAACTGAATCGCCTCGAAGAAGAAGACCGTATCGCCTTCCGCTATTCCACTCCGGAAGGCGCCATCACCCCTGGGGCGAATCCCAACGGGTCCCTCGCCAACATTGCCGGAATCCTGAACCAGGGCCGCAACGTGCTGGGCATGATGCCCCATCCCGACCGGTCCAGCGAGAAGATCCTGGGCTCCTCGGACGGCTGGAAAATCTTCGGGTCCATGTTGAACGCCCTGGCGGCGAAGTAGGGCCAGCCGGGCCGGCAACCATATTTCGCCAATTTTTCGCCATGGACAAGCTTGGACAGGCCTGAACAAACGGGCTCATTTGTATCGCTGAGGCGATACATTTGGCCCTGTTTGTATCGCTGAGGCGATACATTTGGGCCTCATTTGTTCGGGCAAGTTGGTGATTTGGATCACCAACTCGGCATCTTCCTCCCCCGCACCCTGACAACTCGCCCCCCCGCCCCCTCATCCAAAAAGGGCTGAGAAAGCATAACGATGAAACGACTCCTGTATCTCTCCCTGTTCGCGTTGCTGGGCTTGGGGCTTTTTAAGCCGGCCCTCGCCCAAGTCGAAATAAGTGTTGAGTTTGCGCCCCCCGCCCTCCCCGAGTACGACCAGCCCCAGTGCCCCGAAGACGGCGACACCTGGGTCCCCGGCTACTGGGCCTGGGACGCCGATGCCCAGGACTACTTCTGGGTTCCCGGCACCTGGGTAGCGGCCCCGGAGCCAGGCTACCTGTGGACCCCGGCATGGTGGGGCTGGGAAGGCGGAAACTACAGATTCCATGACGGATACTGGGCCACCGAAGTTGGATTCTACGGCGGCGTGAACTACGGATTCGGCTACTTCGGCCACGGTTTTGAAGGCGGCCGCTGGGACCATGACCGCTTCTACTACAACACCGCCGTAGTCAACGTAAATCAGACAGTGATCCGCAACGTCTACGTCGACAAAACGGTAATCGTAAATCGTACAGAGCGCGTAAGTTACAACGGCGGTGAGGGCGGAATCCAGGAGCGGCCGAACCAGCGGGAGGAGGCGGTCGCGAAGATGCGGCATGTGCCGCCGCCGGCCCAGCAGGAGCAGCGTCGGGAGATAGCGCGAGCGAATCCTGAAATGCGCGCCAGCGCCAACCACGGCAAACCGCCCGTGGCGGCAACTCAGCGCCCCACTGAATTTAAAGGCAGCGGCGTGGTTCAGGCCCGGGCCGCTGGAGCTCCGTATCATCCGCCGGTCAACCGCCAGGGTGGCCAGAATGGGCATCAGGGAACGGAAAACGCGCTGCAGGGAAATGAGAATGCAAAGCCCGGGAACGAACCCGCTCGCCCAAGCAATGAGAATGCCCGGCCCGGGGAGAACAGCGCTCCTCCGAGCCATGCGCGCGATCTGCCGCCGCACGTGGCGCCCCCGCCAAGCAATTCTGCTGAAAACCAGAAGGCCCAGCAACAACAGCAGAAGTTGATTGAGCAGCAGAACCAGGAGCACCAGAAACTGGCGCAGAAGCAGCAACAGGAGGACCAGCGGGCCCAGCAGCAGCAATCCAACCAACAGAAGCAGCAACATGTGGAGCAGAAGCACCAGCAGCAGACTCAACAGATGGAACAGCGGCACCAGCAACAGCAGCAACGGCAAGAACAGCAGCATCCGCAGTCGAAGCCGAAACCGAAGGATCACCCGCCACAATAAGGCAATTCGGCCGCCTTGCTTAAAAGACAGACCCCCGGGCGAAAGCCATGCTCGCCGGGGGTTGTCTTTTGCCAGGCGCATCGTGGCCAGCCGCACTTCGGGTGTGGCGCGAATCAATCCTCGATTGAGCCGCCTGAACCGGCAGGATCGTCCACCAGCGCCAGCACCCGGGCCCGCTCGGCGCGCAGTCTGGCTACCGTGGGACCCTCATTGAGCCACCAGACGAAGGCGAAGATGGCTGAGTAAATGGCTGGGGCGATGAAGTCGGGCCACAGCGGCGAACCCACGTGCGCGTGGCTGAGCATCAGCCCCGCTGTATTCAGGACCAGGCCGATCCACGGCGGAAGCAGGTACCAGTATTTGACGGACTTGAGCAACTCGATCTGCTGATCGTAGCGCTCCACCAGTGCGCGCCGGTAAACGCTCATATCCTGATCCGGATCGACCGGCGCCGAGGCGCGGCCATAGCGCAGCAGGAAGAAGATGATCCACAGCCCGCTGGCGGCAACAATAAGCAATCCCGTCTGTTGAAGGGCATTCAACGCATGGAATGCCGCCCAGGTGAAGAGCGCCGTGACAGCAACTGCCGCCAGGCACTCCCGCAAATTCCGCCGGAAGATTCTCCGGTCAAACTGCATCGTCTTGTTCTGTACCAGTTCCACAAGTTCCTCCTTTTTTGCCGAAACCTCATCGGGTTGGCTGCACCACAGATCGCGCAATTCGTCTTTAACGTCCATCGCCGCCCCCTTTTCCCGCCTGGATCTGCGTGCGCAGCCTGTCGCGAAGCCGGCTCAGCCGCGAGGCAATGGCCGATTGCGACATGCCGCAGACCTCCTCGATCTGGGCGTAATTCAACCCCTCCAGGTGCAGCAGGATGAGCTGCCGGTCGAGAGATTGCAGGCCGCGGATCGCCCTGGCCAGCAGCTCCTGCTTTTCACTCCGCAGAACCGCGTCTTCGCTGCTCATGGCCGGTGAGCGAAAGTCCTCGCCTTCCGGCAACGCCGTCTCCTTCTGCGCGCGTTTGTGACTCCGCGTGGATGCGGAAATGGAGACGTTATGCGCGATGCGATACAGCCAGGTGCGCTGGCTGGACTCGCCGCGGAACTTCGGCAACGCCTGCCAGAGAGCGATTGCGATCTCCTGAAAGAGATCCTCACGGTCAGAAGGCTGGTCCGCGTATCCGAAGGTCAGCCGGTGCAGCGCCGGCTCGTACTGCTCCACGAGCCGGAGAAACGCGTCTCTGCGATCTGCAGGCTGCACCCGATCACTCTCTTCTATAACGGCTTCCGCAAGCATCGATTTCCGCTTCCAGACAGGTAGTCTCATCGGCCGGGAATTCCTTGCAGAGGAAATGCTAGTTTTCAGTTGTCAGTTTGCGTTGATTGTAATGGCAAAGCCGACACGGACCGCGTATCCCCGGTCCCAAAAGCAAGAAGATGATCCAGAGCCGGCCGGCGGCAACGATTAGCAACTCTGCCTGGTTCAGCGCATTCAACGCGTGGAATCCATCCAGGCGGAGAGCACTGTGACGACCCGCGGCCACCTTGATTCCTGCCCTTCCGCGAAGGCTCATCCAACTCAACGCGATTGGAAATCAGCAGAGACGATCTTGATTGAAGTGCCGAATTTATGAAAATCGCGGTACTCGATTTGATAGGCGAATCTGAGCTGCCCCTTTGTCTTAACGAATTCAACTCTCTTCTCGGCAGGCAGCCAGTAACTTACGCCGTTGATGATTACCGGGGCATACTCAATGACTGAAGTACCGAGATATTCTCCATTCGTTTTTGCGAACGGCCCCTGGAACCACAGCGATTTCGCCGCCGGTTTCTGCAGACGGAGAACCTGGAACGACTCGGCATCGATCCACACCTTAGTTGTTGAACGAGCCGCCACATGCGCGCATTGAGGGCCGAGATGCCGATCATCGGCTTTCGACAGGATATTCACGACAAGCGTTGAGCGGCCTCGAACCTCTTCTCTGCCTGCCAGGTCGAAGTCGTAGCATTTACCTCTGGTCTCATCGAAGGATTGGAAAAGATCTTCCGCAAAGCCGCCCCTCACGCCAAGTGGAGGCACATATCCCTCCGCCTTCACAGGCTTTCCGTTCTCGGTAGCAGAAGTATCCTGGCGAGATTCGGCAAATCCGCTATCGCTTTCTCCCTGGCGCCTACGAACCGCAACCACCGTGGAAACATGCTGGCCGGTTTTGACCACTTTGCCGTCGGCGATTTCCTGCATATCTATTTGCTCTTTGCAGACAAAGTCAGGAAGCTTTGCCCGAAGCGAGGATATGTTGCCCCGCACCTGCGCCACGACAGATGCCACGTTGGTGTCGATGGGCTTTTGTGCCGGCAACAGGCAAGCAAGAATACACAGGATTGCTGAATGGGCCATCGATAACGCAAGAGCTTTGTGAGCGATCGATTGCATGAGGCTTCTTACCCTCCCCTCGGGCCCGAGCCTATGATTTACTTATTGATTAGAATATAAGACGCTGACACAGAGTTCTTTCCCCAGGACGGGGCCGGCACTTACTCGGCAAGTTTCAGACACCGGGTTGGCGAAAATCCACAAAGTGCTTGAATTGCCGGTCGTCCGTTGCGATGCGCCGGAAGAGTGCGATATTGTCCAGCGGAGTCTCAACGAATTCAAAGTCCGCTCTGTTCGCGCGGACGAACTCGACCGCCCGCTGGATGGCCGGCAGCCACATGTCGTGGAAGGCGATGTAGCCGCCCATGGAGCACAGCTCTGCGCCGAGAGTGAACTCGGTTAACGCGATGTCGAAGAAATGGCGTCCATCCACAAAGAGAAAGTCAAAGAACTCGGGTACGCGGGAGAGATGGGCGAGCGCGGCAAACGATCGCTCCTCAATAAAGCGGAACTGTTCGCCACCGAGCTGCCTTCCATGCGCCAGTCCGATTCCGGCCCAACGCGTGGGCGCTTGCAACTGGTATGGGTCCACTGCAGTGTGGCGGCCGCTTCCATTCTCAGCGAGTGCGGCCAGAAAAAAGAGGGTGCTGAATCCAAAGGCGAGCCCAATTTCAAGCGACGCTTGTGGCTTGATTTGCCGGCACAAGTGGTAAATCCACATGCCTTCTGCCGGACTGATGCCGGTGGCCGGCTCTATGGGATGTTTCTCGCCGTCGGTTCCGGTTTGGGGTTCGCCCGCGTACATCGAAAGCAGAACAGACCGGAATGGTTCAGGCAGGGAAGCTAGAATCGGCTCGGCCAAGGGAAAGCTCCGTAACGGCTACTGGATTACAAGAATGATTAAAGTCCCAGGCCGCCGTCGACAGTGAGGATCTGGCCGGTGATGAACTCGGCGGCTGAGGCGAAGAACAGTACCGCCTGGGCTACGTCCTCCGCCGTTCCGTTGCGCTGCATGGGCGTCTTTGCGGCGAAGAGCGCGGCACGATCCTGAGCCTCGGGTTCATCTTCCATCTCGATCCAGCCGGGCGCCACGCAATTCACCGCAACCTCCGGCGCCCACGCTTTTGCCATGGTCTGGGTGAGCATGTGCAGCGCCGCTTTGCTGGCGCAGTAGTGCGCATGGCCGGTCCACGGCTCCAATCCGCCCAGCGAGCCGAGATTGACGATGCGTCCCTTAGCCGCGCGCAGGTGCGGTAGCGCTTCCCGCGAAACCAGGAACGGCCCGCGAACGTTGGTCTCAAACACCAGGTCCCACGATGCGAGCGAGAGCTGGTCGAGCGGCGCCGTGTCAAAGACTGCGGCATTGTTTACCAGGATGTCGAGACGGCGATGATAGCCGGCGGCAGCTTCAATGGCGGCGCGCACCGAAACTTCAGAGCGTACATTGCACTCCACCGCATGCGCCTGCCGGCCGAGCTGCTCCACGGCATCCACCGTTTCCACGGCCTCATCGGCGGAGTGGCGATAAGTGATGGTCACATCCGCGCCCGCCCGTGCCAGCGCCAACGCAATGGCCCGCCCGATGCGGCGAGCGCCACCGGTGACAAGCGCGGATTTGCCGGTGAGACAGTTCATGGTTCTCAGGGGTCAGTTGTTAGAGATCAGCCTTGCACGCGATTTTGCCAGCGCGCGCTCAGATCAAGAGCGAAAAATGAAAACGAACGATGAACCCGGAACTGAAGACCGACAACTCCGTCACTGCTGTGGCTTGTCCTGGGGCTTGTCCTTGTTGTCGGGGTTCTGGTTCTTCTGATCCTGATTGGGGGTTTGTTTGTCGCCCGGGTGCTGCTTGTAGATCGAATACTGTTCACCGGGGCGCTTCATGCGCACCTCAATGACCATCTTGTCTTTTTCGACCTTGTAGTCCTGGCCGTAAGTCTGATAGCCGTGGGCGATAATTTGCAGTCGGACGGTGTCGCCCATGGGAATGACGTCAATCATGGCCTTTCCGTCCTCGTTGGTCTTCAGCTCCATGTCGCCCTGATCCTTGTCGCCCGCAACCGGATGAAATACAACGGCCGCATTCTCAAGCGGTTTGCCATTGTGGTCCTTGAGCACCGTGACCTCAATGCGTGCGGTGGGCGGCGGTGGCTTGTACTTCCGGCCGCGCCGATTCGTCTCCTGGGCGGACAAGGTAAGGCTCCCCAGGACAAGCCCCGACAGAGCCAGAAGGACAGAAAAGGAAAAGAGAGAGCGCCGAGTCATGGACATTATTGTAACCCTGCGCATTCGACTCCATTCAGAGCGCTTCAGAAGCAGCGCGCAGCCAGGACCAAGCCGCTTTCCTGGCAACAAACCGGCACGAAGTTCACATTGTGGCTCGGATTCGACCCGGACCGACGCTGTATCTAATTGATTATGAATAACAATATCCGAGATTCCCCGTATTGCGATCCCTAGCGATCTGGATTTGGGTCTGCTGTTCATTTTTAGCCCGGCGCAGAATCTCCAGCCGGCAGTTTAGGCTGGCGCTAATTAAATATGAGTGAAATATACTAATATTCTGCTTCCCTGGGCTTGACAACGCATGGTGCATTGCCTATCGTTAGCAATTGGAAGGCTAGAGTGCTAGCAACGGTTCGGCTGGACTGCTTGTGCGGTCGACGCAAACGGCTCTTCTTCCACGAATTTTCTGTACCCAATCCACCTAAAGATCGCGCGGTACGGCCCATTCAGGCCCGTCGCGTGTGAAGGAGAAGCAAAACAATGGCAGCAACATCTGTGACTACCACTTTCACGCCGCTGCATGATCGCATCCTCGTCCGTCGTCTGGAAGAGGGCGAAACCATGCGTGGCGGCATCATCATCCCCGACACAGCCAAGGAAAAGCCGCAGGAAGGCGATGTGATCGCCGTGGGCAAGGGCAAGTCGAACGACGAGGGCAAGGTCTTCCCGCTCGACGTAAAGGCCGGCGACCGCGTGCTTTTCGGCAAGTACTCCGGCACCGAGATCAAGATCGACGGCGAAGAGTTCCTGATCATGCGCGAGGAAGAAGTCCTCGGCATCGTCAAGAAGTAGCACGCTGCGCAGCCTCTAGCTTTTAGCTTCCAGCTTCTAGCTAAAGGCTCCATGACCGATCGAAAGATATTTCCCTGCTGCACAGATGCAGCTAGAAGCTAGCGGCTAGAGGCTAGCAGCTTTTAGGAGAGAACAATGGCAAAGCAAATCCTGCACGGTGAAGAATCCCGCCAGGCGATCCTGCGCGGCGTGAATACGCTGGCGGACGCGGTGAAGGCGACGCTCGGCCCCAAGGGCCGCAACGTCGTCATCGAGAAGAAGTTTGGTTCGCCCACCATCACCAAGGACGGCGTGACGGTGGCCAAAGAGATCGAGCTGAAGGACCCCATGGAGAACGTGGGCGCGCAGCTTGTGAAGGAAGTAGCCTCCAAGACCTCTGACGTAGCCGGCGACGGCACCACCACGGCGACGGTGTTGGCCCAGGCCATCTTCCGCGAAGGCGTGAAGACGGTTGCGGCCGGCGCCAACCCCACCGCGCTCAAGCGTGGCATTGACAAGGCAGTCGCCGCGGTAATCGGCACCCGCGACAAGGACGGCAAATGGGTCGAGGGTGGCGCTCTGGGCGCTCTCTCCAAGCCCGTTGACGAGAGCTCCGTGGCCCAGGTTGGCGCTATTTCGGCCAACGGCGACCAGGAGATCGGCGACATCATCGCGCACGCCGTCAAGGTTGTGGGCAAGGATGGCGTCATCACCATCGAAGAGTCAAAGACCATGCACACCGGCCTGGAAACCGTGGACGGGATGCAGTTCGACCGCGGTTACCTGAGCCCCTACTTCGTCACCGATGCCGACCGGCTTGAAGCGGTGCTCGAGGATCCCTACATCCTGGTCTACGAGAAGAAGATCAGCACCATGAAGGATCTGCTTCCGCTGCTTGAGCAGACGGCACGCAGCGGCAAGCCGTTGCTGATTATTGCCGAGGACGTTGAGGGCGAGGCGCTGCCCACGCTGGTGCTGAACAAGCTGCGCGGCACCCTGAATGTCTGCGCTGTCAAGGCTCCTGGCTTCGGCGACCGCCGCAAGGCCATGCTGGGCGATATCGCCATCCTCACCGGCGGCAAGGCTATCACCGAGGACCTGGGCATCAAGCTGGAGAGCGTGAAGCTTGAGGACCTGGGCCGCGCCAAGCGCGTCACCATCGACAAGGACAACACCACCATCGTGGACGGCGCCGGCAAGGCTTCTGACATTGATGGCCGGGTGAAGGAACTCCGCAATCAGATTGAGAAGACCACCTCCGACTACGACAAGGAGAAGCTGCAGGAGCGGCTCGCCAAGCTTGTAGGTGGAGTGGCCATCATCAAGGTGGGCGCGGCTACTGAGACCGAGCTGAAGGAGAAGAAGGCTCGCGTTGAGGATGCCCTGCACGCCACTCGCGCTGCGGTTGAGGAAGGCATTGTTCCGGGCGGCGGCGTGGCCCTGGTGCGTGCCATTCCCGTGGTGGCGGCGCTGCTCAAGACGCTGGAAGGCGACGAGAAGATCGGCGCCCAAATCGTTCTCCGCGCGCTGGAAGAGCCTCTGCGGCAGATCGTCGCCAATGCCGGCGAAGAAGGCGCCGTGGTAGTTGCCAAGGTGCTCGAGTCCAAGGAGCCGCACTTCGGCTACAACGCGCAGACGGGCAAGTTCGAGGACCTGGTGAAGTCGGGCGTCATTGACCCCACCAAGGTTGCGCGCACGGCCCTGATGAACGCGGCTTCAATCGCCGGACTGCTTCTGACCACTGAAGCGCTGGTGGTCGAGCTGCCCGAGCCCAAGTCGGCCACGGCCGGCGGCGGCCACGGCGGCGGCATGGACGGAATGTACTAAGAGCAGGGAGTAGGGATCAGGGATTAGGGAACAGAAAGCCCGGTTCCCTGCCCTGGCCGAACCAGCTTGCAGTAGCAGTGATTTCAAAGGCCTCCAGCTTCGGCTGGGGGCCTTCTTGTCCCAGTAGTAGTATTCTGAGTTTTCCACTGAAACTGCCGGCAAAGAAAGGGGTCTTGAAAATGGATACAAAAGTTGGTGGAATTCACTTCGGGAAGACTACCTTCGGAGCGGTGACAAGCCTTTCTGGTGCCGAAGCCGTTCAATTCATCTCTGCAACTTCTAACTTAGTAAGAACGCTCGCAACGGCTGCAGTTGTTGGAGGTGTGGGTATCGGTTTGGCTGCATTGCTCGTCGCCGCCTTTGGTGGTTTCTCTGAAGATAGAAGCGCCGAGTTTGAGGACATGAGGAAACGCCCAAATAAAGTCGGACTTGGTTCAGGTTTAGTCAAGATTGTATCTGGCTCAAAGAGAGTCATGGGCGTGCTCTTGGACAAGGAGATTAGTCTCAAAACTCGCAACAATGAGCTTGTGGCAAGCCTAAATGTCATAACACTTCTCCGTAACCAAACAAGGAAAACGAGTTTGATTAGTCCACAGAGATCCATCCGTAGTTTCTGTTTTGACACTGTTGATGGTTCTCAATACGACTGGTGTACTCCGCTCGCACCTTCGGTATTGCGCATATGTTCGTCGGTCGGTATACAAAAAATATGCTTGACTGGTCTAGGAGAAACTTTTGAAATTTACCGCCAAGAAGTGGACAACGTTGAACAGGTTAGGGGAAGGGTAAATGATGTAATTTCTTCTAATTTTCGGATCATCGTAGAAACCATCGGTCCGGAAAACTCAGAAAGGCTCTTCGGATTGAAGGGTCCGGAAAGAAAGGAGTTGTTATTGCCAGGCTAATCCAAAGATTCTACTTCAGTAGTTTTCAATCAAACCGTTTCTTTAATAGGAAAACCGGTTTGGAGGACCGGTCTCTCGCTTCTGTCTGAGTGCAAGGCCAAGCTACGGATATTCGCACACGCATTCCGCCAATGCGGGACAGTTCCTCAACAGTACCAACTCGGAGTCCTCGAAGTTGTCGCAAGCGCCTCATCCAATTCTCCGCCGACTTTTGTTTCGAACTCCCACGGTCCTGCACCGATGGGCATCACCGTAGCCGCCATGTCCGTCGCTTCGGACTTAAACCTGGCATAAAGGCAAACCGATGACACCCCACCCTGGCCAACTCGTCCTCACCCCCGGCCCGCGGCTGCGTACTGCCATGGTGCTGGCCATCGTCGCAGACATCGTCCAGATGGTCGTCTTCCCCATCTTCGTTGAGGGCGCCGCCTCGCCCGCCGACGATCTGCTGGACCTAGGCATGGCCGGCGTGCTGAGCTGGCTCCTGGGCTGGCATTGGGAGTTCCTGCCGTCCGCCCTCGGCAAACTCATCCCCGGCGTCGACCTTGTGCCGTTTTGGTCGCTGGCAGTCGCGAATGTGTATCGCAAGTCGAAAGCGCTGACCGCGGCCAGTGAGCACGCGCGCAATGCCAATCCTCAGCAATGATGAATGGTGACAGGTTTCCGGTGTCACGGATCAGTTCGTAGTTCACAGTTCGCAGTTCACAGCAACCGGTACTGCCTCAGGGTGAACCCGCGTTGCGATCTCCAACTGAGACCTGACACCTGTTCTTGTTTGCCTATCACACCCGTTTGTGATTCTGCTCACATACAGTACCCCCGTCGGAGCCGCAACCTTGCCCTAGTTGATGATCTGGATCACCTGGGACTGCGCGGCCGCTCCTCCCTCGCGCAGCCTCAAGAACATGGGGTCGGATGAAATACTTCGAAGATTCTGGACACCTTTTCCGCTTTGCAGGGCTCTTTGTGATCGCCTTCCTGGCGTTCTGGGTGATTCGGGGGTACGTAATCCCGCGCACCTTTGGACAGTACGGCCACTATCGTGCCGCCGCCAT
>Ga0265338_10007056_pt1 | contig 14097 bp, 12 predicted proteins | sample 42126metaG_FD_193579 | JGI IMG/M metagenome (GOLD analysis project Ga0265338, IMG submission 193579) | Rhizosphere microbial communities from Carex aquatilis grown in University of Washington, Seatle, WA, United States - 4-21-26 metaG | ecosystem: Host-associated > Plants > Roots > Rhizosphere... | reverse complement strand
CACGGGTCGCGGATCACAATTGACATGGCCCGCAAGTTGCTATAAAAACGCTGGACTTACTGCTTCGAATTAGCTGCCGATGAAAATCAAAACGCAACACCGTGGCGGGTTCACGTTGGTTGAAGTTGTTGTGGCTTCGGCAATCGCGGCCCTGCTGTTCGCCGGGATTTTCCAATGCTTCAACGTCGTCGCCCGGCGCACGCAGTTTGCGGCGTACGACATGGCCGCCAACGCCTGCGCGGTGCAGCAGTTGGAGCAGGTTTTTTCGGCCCAATGGGTGCCCTCTTCGGGAATCACCACCCTGTTGACAGCGTATCCGACGCAGGTGGTGACGTCGCTTTACATGCCCAACGCCAGCGGCGGGCCGTCGCTTTGCACAAACGTCATCACCGTCAACAAGATCTCCGACAATCCCCCCTACGCCATGATCCAGGTTTCGTGCGTGTGGGGTTTTGTGGACATGGGGACCTTCACCAACACCGTCTCTGTTTTGCGGGCGCCTCAATGAAAATCGCTGTTCCATCTCCAAGTCGCCGCGCGTTGCGCCGGGCCTTTACGCTGGCCGAAATGATGGTGGTGGTGGGCCTGACCACTGTGGTCGGCGGCGCCCTGGTGCTTTGCAATCTCCTAGGCCTCTCGCTGGCGGCGCGCCAGCAATTTTATATGGACGCTACCGGGGATTCGGTCCGGACGCTGGGGAAGTTGATGAACGATGTCCACGGCGCGCAGATCGTCTACGTGGGAAACTATATCAATAATAGCTTCGTCCCCAATCCCGACGGCACCAACCAGTGGGGCGACGCCATCCGCCTCTATTTCGGGACGTCTACGAACGTCCAGAACTGGGTCGATTATTACCTCACCGGCGCCAAAACCAACCTGATGCGAAGCAATTACCTGGCGGGATCGTCAGGCAACCTGTTGCAAGTCTCCGCCAACCCGATCACCAACGACTATCGCATTTTTACCCTCGAGGACTCGTTCGGCAACGTAATGACCAATCTCTCGGCGCGGCCGGTCGTGAACGTGTACCTGGCGTACCTCAAAAGTCAGAACGCCGCGTTGACCCTCGGCACAACCAATTTTTCCAATCTGTATTCAATCCGGGCGCGACTCTATCCACGATAACTTATGAGACTGACTGCATTAGCGCTTGGGACACGCAAGAAGGAACGAGGTTGGGCGTTGCTCGTTACGATGGCTGTCGCCACGGCGAGCATGGTGACGCTCCAGGGCGTCGTGAACTGGTCGCTCCAGAATTCAGCGGCAGTGGGGCGCCACACCGAATATGTCAACGCGATGTACGCAGCCGAGTCGGCCACTGAAAAAGCGCGCGGCGCCATCACGGCGGACTTCGAGAATTACGGCGCCGGGCTGGTCGCGCAAAACATGGACAGCTACTTGCGCCTGGTGCCAACGTCGTCGGACGCGGCGTATTGGAGCAAATACAATTTCAGCGGCGGCTCAACAGGTGGGAGGATGGTGATCACCAACACCGTCAATACGACCACAATCCAATTGGGGCCGCCGTATTCCGGGCTGAAAATGCTGGGCTCGACCTACGAAATCATCGCCAACGCGCAAAATTCAAACACGATGTACCAGATTGAGGCCACGGTGGGCCAGGCGCTGAACATCGGCACAATCCCAATTTTCCAATTCGCGATCTTTTATCAGAACGACATGGAAATCAATCCCGGCGCCACGATGAACGTCGGCGGCCCTGTCCAGGGCAACGGCCAAATCTACGCGGGCGTGGGAGGCGGGGGCCTGACTTTCTCCAACGATGTCGCCTCCGTGGACAATATCAACCTGAGCCAGGATCCCTTGGATCCGTCCAATCGCGGCTCCGCCAACGTGACCTTCGACGGATTTCACCTGAGCAACCAGAACCCGTTGAACCTTCCGGTCGGCACCAACATGACCGGCGTCGTCACCAACACCAGCGCCAACGTCTACGGCATTTTGCAAATCCCTGACTCGACGCAGGGCCCAACCACGGCGGTGGGAACTAATATGCTTTACAACAAGTCGGACCTTATCGTGATCGTCTCCAATAACGCCACCGTGGTGAAAACCGGCCCGGCGGTCGCGGTGCCCAACGCGGTCGTTTCGAGCAACGATTGGAGCCGCTTCATCTCCACAAACTCGTTTGTGGACCAGCGCGAGAGCCAGGTCGGCCACATCGACGGCGTCGTGCTCAACGTGTCCAACCTCAACAACTGGATCACCACCAACACCGCCCTCTACACCAACCTCGGCGGGCGCACGCTCCAGTCCATTTACATCGCCGATGAGCGAGGCCTTAGCAATTCGGTCGTCACCAATTGGACGCAGACCAATTACTCATCAGCCCAGTTTATCGCCTATCCAAGTTATCCCAGCGGGCAGTACGTGGCCCCGCCGTTCACCAATTCTCAAAGCATCACCACCTCCAACAAGCCCGGCGGCTCGTCCTATATTGCAGGGACCCTCCACACCAATAACACCACGCCCAAGACCTACACCTATAACTCCATCACCGGCTACACTTACACGAATTGGTCCACGACGCCCATGTCCCAAACCAACTCGTTTGCGTTCGCGCAGCCGGCGGTTTATTTGACCAACGGCTCCGTCCTCCCGGCGACCGGCCTGTCGATTGCCACGCCCGATCCCGCCTACATCGCCGGCAACTGGAACGTCCAAACCAACAACACTGGAACCTCCGATGCCGGGTTGAACTCCACCGCCCATACCCGGCCCAGCGCCATTTTTGCCGACGCAGTCACGATCCTCTCGCCAAGCTGGAATCCCAACAACAGCGGCTCCGCCATCTCCAGCCGCACCGCCAACAACGACACCGTCAACGCCGCCATCCTCACCGGCAACGTGCCCTCTGACGGGAACAACTACAGCGGCGGCGTCGAGAACTTTCTGCGTTTCCTGGAGAACTGGAGCGGCAAGACGCTGACCTATAACGGCTCGCTGGTCTGCATGTTCTCAAGCCAGATCGCCGACGGGCCCTGGCCTGGAACCGGCACCGTCTACAATCCGCCGACACGCAACTGGTCGTTTGACTTGAATTTCAACGATCCCACCAAGCTGCCGCCGCTGACGCCGCGGGCCACCGCCGTCGTGCGCGGCAACTGGGCCGCGCTGGCCCCCGGGGCGACGAGTTTTTGAGCGCATGAGAGCCATTATCGCGTCACTCACACTTCTGGCTTCCGCAGCCGCGGCCCTCGCGCAGGATACCAACGCATTTCGCGCCTATTCCAGTTACGTCGATTTGATCGAAGGGGGCCGGGTGCCGATCGTTGTGCTGGACTTTGGTGACGAGCACGTGACCATGCGCTCCCCGCGCGGCTTCGGCGCCCACATCGACACCGCCATTCACGGCGTCCGCTTCGAGGCTGACAGCGGCGCGGCGGCCCTCACAATCATGGTGACGACTAATTCGCCTGGGGCTTTGCCCGCCGCCGATGACGTCAAAGGCCTCGTGCTCGCGCGGCATCCGGGCGCGTGGGTGTTGCAGACTTACAGCTTTCCAACCTCCTACAAGCCGGGACTTTTCGTCGACCTCGCGCAGGCCCCGGCCGCGAACATTTCGCTGCGGACGCGCCACGGGTTTGCCCCCGCCCCCAAGGGCTGCATCGAGTTTATTTTTGCCGCCAACGACGCCGATTATGACAAGCTCCGCGTCCGCGTGATGCAGGCCATTGGCACCATCACGGTCGAGACCGTCAAGGAAAAGGCCGAGACGGAATGAACGGGGCATGCCAGGGATTGCTTTTGTGCCGCAAATAATGCTAAGAAACACGCCATGAACATTCCCTTCCTCAACGGCAGGGGCGGCAGAGACCAGATTTTCGCGGTCGACTTCGGCTCCCGCACGACCAAAGCCGTGCTGGTGGACCGCAAGGACGGCGGGATGACCCTGAGCCGCTACCTGGTGCAGGACGCGCCGATCTACGACAAGGCCCTGCCGCAGGGATTGTTGACAGAACATTTGCGCAACGTCGTCGATCAAATCCAGCCGTCGACCAAAAACGTCACCGTGGCCATCGGCGCGGCCGATTCAGTGCTGCGCTCGGCCGAGCTGCCGCTGATGCAGGTCAGCGACATGCGGCAGATGCTGAAGTTCAACGCGAAGAACTACCTGCAGCAGGACCTGCGCGATTATGTGTTTGACTGTTATATCGTCCCCCCGCGCGGAAGAACGCAGGCCGAGCCGGGCAAGGCCGGCGTCCCCAAATACAAAGTCTGGGTCGGCGGCGCGCGCAGCGATTTTCTGTTGTCCATCTCCGGCGCCATCAAGGCCGCCGGGTTGAACGCCAACCAGGTAACGCTGACGCTCCTCGGGCCCGTCAATGCGCTTGAAATGGCGCAGCCCGATGTCTTCAACAAGGAGACCATCGCTCTGGTTGATTTGGGTTTCAAAACCACCAGCATCAGCATCTTGAGCGAGGGCGAGCTTTGCCTGAGCCGCTCCGTGGAAATCGGCGGCGACCGCTTTACGGCCGGACTTTCCGAGGCGCTCGGCATCAGTTACGCGGAGGCCGAGGGCATCAAAGTCGGCATGCCCTCCGAGGTCGAGGCGCATTTGCAGCCGCTGATTTCGCCGCTCGGCCGGGAATTGCGCGCATCCATTGATTTTTTCGAGCATCAATCCGAAAAAACCGTCAGCCAGGTCCTGCTTTCCGGCGGCGCCGCCCGGTCGGATTTCATTATACAGCTTCTGCAATCCGAATTGGTCGTCACATCCAAGGCCTGGTATCCCACCAGCGGCATCAAGCTGAACCTCCCCGCCCAGCAAGTCACCGAAGTGGAGCAGGCGGCCACGCAACTGACCGTCGCGCTCGGCGCCGCGGCCTCGACCGCCGGCCCGTAGGCTGGAAATTCCCCATCGCGCCGCAGGTTAAAAATCGCATCCAACTCCAGTTTGACAAACTGGAGTTTGACAAACTCGAGTTGGATGACGTACCTTCCGAGGCATGCCACACTGGGAATTCATCGGGCGCGCCAGAGAACTCGCCGAGTTGGAGAAGCAATACGCGTCGTCCGAGTCGAGCCTGGTGCCAATCTACGGACGCCGCCGTGTTGGAAAAAGCGAGCTGATTCTGCATTTCAAAGGAAAGCGCCCCGGAATTTATTTCATAGGCAAACAGGCGCCCGCCGCGCTTCAGATTCAAGAGTTTATGTGCGCTTCGGCGCGCGCCCTCGATCAACCGCTGCTGGCGAAAATCCACGTTTTAGATTGGCGGACGGCGCTGTCCGAGGCGGTGCGGGCATGGAGCGGGCCGGGAAAGCTCATCCTGGCGCTGGACGAGTTCCAGTGGATGGCGGAGGAGGATCGAAGTCTCCCGTCGGTCCTCCAGGAGCTTTGGGATCGCGATTGGCAGCGATCCGGGAAAATCATGCTGATCCTGGCGGGGTCGTACGTGGGATTTATGGAGCGGGAAGTCCTGGGCAGCCGAAACCCTCTCGGTGGAAGGCGAACAGCCCAGATACAGTTGATGCCCTTTCCGTATTGGGAATCGGCGAAATTTCATCCAGGATACTCGCGGGAGAATCAGGCGCGCGTCTATTTCATCACTGGCGGAGTGCCTCTCTACCTGCGGGCCTTCAAAGAGCGACTCTCCGTCGAACAGAACATTCGCGACAATTTCTTGAACGAATTCTCGCCGCTGTTTCGCGAGCCGGAGTTCCTGTTGCGTGAAGAGTTGCAGGGGTTGGAGAAATTTCAAGCCGTGCTGGATGCCCTGGTGGGGCGCCGACAGGCGTTGCGCGAAGTGGCGCGGAGTCTGGCCGTGGATCCGCGCTCGATAACCTACCAAATAGACACGCTATGCTCTCTTGGCTACGTCGAACGGCTGCGTCCACTGACAGCAGCAAAGGCGTCAGCCCGAGACGTGCGCTACACCCTGGGAGACGCGCTTCTGCGTTTTTGGTACCGCTTTGTTTTCCCCAATCTAAGCCGCATCCGCGAGAATCCAGACGCGACTTTCAAGGACCAAATCGTAACGGATTTGGACGCCTATTTTGGCGGGTGCTTTGAGCGGCTTTGTCGTGAAGCTCTCTGCCAGATTTATCGGCGCGAGGCGGGGCAGTTCTCCTTTCAGGTCGGCGAATTTTGGAAGGACCGCGAGGTGCAGTTCGACGTTGTGGGAATTCGCTCTGACCATTGGATTGATCTCGGTGAGTGCAAATGGGGCGCTGTCGCCTCCGCCTCATCGCTGGTTGACGAGCTTGAATCCAAAGTGAGCCATTATCCCAATCCGGCAAACGCCACTCTTGGCCGGATGGTTTTCACTCGCCGGCCCATTCGGGGCGATTCACGACGCGCGCGCTTCTTCTCGTTGGACGACCTTTACGATCTGGGCTACTGAACTGCGGCGAGAAATCGTATGCCTGAGGAAATATTTGACGTTGTCAATGACAAGGACGAGGTGATTGGGCGCATGCCGCGTTCCCAGGTGCATCGCGAAGGCCACAAACATCGCGCCGTGCATGTCCTCATCTTTAACCGCCGCGGCGAGATTTTTCTGCAGAAGCGCTCCATGTCCAAGGACAATTTTCCCGGCCTCTGGGATTCCTCGGCCTCGGGCCACCTGGATTGCGGAGAAGACTACGACGCCTGCGCGGTCCGGGAAGCGCGCGAAGAACTGGGTTTGACCCTCGAGGCCCCGAAGCGCCTCTTTCGCATCGCCGCCTGCGCCGAAACAGGCCAGGAGTTTGTCTGGGTTTACCGCGCCCAATCGGAGGGGCCGTTTGCGCTGCACCCGGAGGAGATCGACACGGGCGGCTGGTTCGCGCCGGAGGCGGTGGACCAATGGCTGGCGCGGAACGAGGCGGAGTTTGCGCCGGGATTTGTGAAGATCTGGCGGTTACAACGGGGTCACTCCCAGCCTCCGCCCAGGGCCTTGTAAAGTGAAACCAGGTCCGCCGAGATGCTCTGTTTGCTCAGCGCGAGCGCGGTTTCCGATCCGTAAAGCGAGCGTTGCGCGTCCAGCACGCTCAGAAAATCCGTCTGGCCCTGCGTGTAGAGCTGCGTCGAGAGGTTGACCGCCTTCCGGTTTTCGGCGACGGCGTCGGCGAGCGCTTTGCGGTGGTCCCACTCGCGCTCAAAAGAGGCAAGGGCGTTTTCAACATCCTGGAAGGCGCCCAGCACGGTCTTGCGGTAGTTCAGAAACGCCTCGTCCGTCAGCGCCTTTTGCAGGCGGACATTGGAGACGATGCTTCCGCCCTGGAAAATTGGCCATGTGACCGTCGGCCCCATCTGCCACGCGCGCCCGGCGCCGGCGAACCACGTCCGGAGCAAATCGCTCTGGTAGTTGACCGATCCCGTCAACGAGAACTTTGGGAACAGGTCCGATTCCGCCACGCCGATCTGCGCCGTGGCCGCGTGCAATTGCGCCTCCGCTTCCCGAATGTCGGGACGGCGCCGCGCCAAATCCGAGGGCAGTCCGGCGGGAACTTCAGGCGGCGTCAAGGGCACGGCCCCGGACGAGCTGAGTTGCGGCAGCAAATCCGAGGGCAACCGCGCCAGCAGCACGCTCAGCGCGTATATCGATTGCTGGGCCGCGGCCTCGAGCGGCGCGATGGCTGACTCAGTTGTCGACACCTGCGCGTTGGCGTTGGCCACGTCGAGCGCGCTCACAAATCCCGCGGCGAGGCGCTGGCGCGTCAAGTCGGCGGTGTGGCGCTGCGAGTCCAGGTTCTGCCGCGCGATGGCGATTTGCTCCTGCGCGCCGCGCAATTGAATGTAGTTGAGGGCGACTTCGGCCGCGACGGACACCTGGATGTCATGTATATTTTCCTGCGCCGCCACCAGGGCCGCGTCGGCGGATTCCACGTTCCGCCGCGTTCCGCCAAAGATGTCCAACTCCCACAGCGCATCGATGCCGGCAAAAAAACTGTCCTTCGACTTCGCCCCGCCGCCGCCGCCCTTGCGCTGATAGGAGCCGGACGCGGTCGCGCCGGGCCACCAAGTCGAGGCGGCGATGCCGCGTTGGGCGCGCGACTCGCGCAAACGCGCCACGGCGATTTGCACGTCGAGATTGGTTTGCAACGCTCCGCGGACGAGCGCCGTCAATTGCGGATCCTGGAACGTCTCCCACCAGCGCGCCAGTTGCGCCGGCCCATGGGTGACTGCGGTGGCGGCGTTGGTGGAAAGGCCGGTCGTCGCGCCCGTCCAGGCCGCAGGCGTCTCCGGCTTCGCCGCGTGGAAATTGGGCCCGGCGGCGCAGCCGGCAAGCAGGGCGCCGGCCAGCATCGGCAGGCAGGTTGTGAAGCGCTTCATTTGGAACTCATTGGAATCACTCGTAGCGCAGCGCCTCAATCGGATCGAGCCGCGAAGCTTTCCACGCAGGGTAATAGCCAAAAATCACGCCCACGCTCGCGGAAACGGCGACCGCCGCAATAATCGCGGCCAGCGACGTGGCGGTCGGCCAATGGAGCGTCAAACTCACAATCCAGGAGGTCGTCCGCCCCAGCGCGATGCCAATGGCGCCGCCGATCAGACACAACACCACCGCTTCGGCCAGGAATTGCCGCAGGATGTCGGATGATTGCGCGCCAACAGCCATGCGCAAGCCGATCTCGCGCGTTCGCTCCGTCACCGAGACAAGCATAATATTCATGATGCCCACCCCGCCCACGACGAGCGAGATCATCGCCACAATCAATAATAATTTCGTCATCAGTTCACTCGTCGAGCTCATCGTCTTCATGATTTCGGTCATGTCGCGGATGATGAAGTCCTCGGGCGCGTCCGGCTTGAGATGATGCCGTTCGCGGAGCAGCGAGGTGATCTCATCAATGGACGATGCAATCAATTCGCCGGATCGCGCGGAGACGATGATCTGGTCGATGTTCGCGAATCGGACGGGCGCCGGCGTGTCCTGTTGCTGCACGGACGACGGCGTCGAGTACAGGCTGAGCTGGGAGTTCGGATAGACCTGGCTGGGCAAAGAGCTGCTGGAGATGACGGTCCCCTGGTTGGCGACGGTCGTCGCGGTCGAGCCCGTGACGCGATATTTGATCGTCGTCCAGGGCGCGAGAATGATGTCGTCCTGGTCCTGGCCCATCATGTTGGCGCCTTTGGCGGCGAGCACTCCGATGACCTTGAAGCTGACGTTTTGGAGCCGGATTTCATCGCCGATGGGCGACGCGCCGTTGAACAGCTCCCGCACCAGCGTCTGGCCGACTACGCAGAGCTTGCTGGCGTTGCGCACATCGCGGTCGGTGAACCCGACGCCTTCGGACAACTTCCAATCCCGAACATCGAGATAGGCGGGCGTCGTGCCGTTGATGGTGTTGGGCACCCAATTGCGGTTGCCGTAGATGACCTGCGTGCGCGCGCGAACGATCGGCGCCGATGCCTCGACGGACGGGCAATCCACGGCGATCGCCTCCGAGTCGCTCGGCGTGAGGTTCAAAATGCTGCCCGCGCCGTAGCTCACTCCGCCCGCGGCGGCGTTACCAGGGAAGATCAAAACGTTATTGGCCCCCATCGTGGCAATGGTCCGCTGGATGGCGAGCGAGGAGCCGCGCCCGATCTCCATCATCGCAATCACCGCCGCCACCCCGATGACGATGCCGAGCGTCGTCAATGCGGCGCGCATCACATTGCGCCGGAGCGCCCGCAACGCCGTCATCATGGTGCGATACGATTTCATGGCCAGTGGATTTGCGCCGCAGCCGCTTCGCGTTGGTCCTCGATCAAGCCGTCGCGGATGCGGATCACGCGCTTGGCGTGGTCGGCGACGTTCGGATCATGCGTGACCAGGATGACTGTCAAACCTTCGGATTCGTTGAGGCGCCGGAACATTTGCAAAATCTCCTCGCTGGTGCGCGAATCAAGGTTGCCCGTGGGCTCATCAGCCAGCAACAGCCGCGGCCGGTTGACGAGGGCGCGCGCAATGGCCACTCGCTGCTGTTGGCCGCCGGACAATTGCGAAGGCTGATGGTCCATGCGGTCCTCGAGCCCGACCAATTTCAACAATGCCTCGGCGCGCTGGCGCATTTCGGATTCCAGAACGGCGTGCGGCGCGTAGTTCAGCGGCATCATGACGTTTTCAACGGCGCTGGTCCGGGCGAGCAGGTTGAAATTCTGAAAGACAAAGCCGATCAGCTCGTTGCGCAGGGTCGCGCGCTCGTTGGCGGACGCGCCGGAAATATCGCGGCCATCCAGCCAGTATTCCCCGGACGTGGGATGATCGAGGCAGCCGAGAATATTCATCAACGTGCTTTTGCCCGAACCGCTGGCGCCCATGAGCGCGGCCAGCTCGCCCTTTTCAATTGACAGCGTGACGCCCTTGAGCACGGGCAAATCAACTTCCCCCAAATGGTAGGTCTTGCGAACCTCGCGGAGTTGAAGCAGCGCCACGTTGCTCATGGCGCGTTGGTCCGGCTCTGGCTCGGCGGACGGCGCCGGAATGGATTTTTCGGCGCGAATGGATTGCTGTCCGGATCGCTGGCGGCGGTGGACTCCACGCGTTCGCCGACGATCACCTGCGCGCTTTCCGGCAAATCCGCGCTCTCAATTTCCGTCTCCGTGCCGTCTGTCAAGCCGACGGTGACGGCGAGGGGCCGGACGTAATCGCCCTCTTCAATCCAAACCTTGCCCGTTTGCCGCTGGCCTGGCGTCTTGGGCGCGTGAGCCGCCCCTGGTGCGGCGGCCTCGCGCGCCTCGGGCGCGATCAGGTCGGGCGCGGGCCGCCATCGCAACGCGGCGTTGGGAACCAGCCGGACGTGATGCCGCTCGGCGGTGAGGAATTTCGCATTGGCCGTCAAATAGGGGAGCAGGCGCCCGCTGGAATTGTCGGTGTTCACTTCCACCGTATAGGTGACAACGTTTTGGGTCATCGTCGCGTTCAAACGCACTTTGCCGACTGAGCCCTCGAATTCCTCCGTTGGAAAGGCGTCGCAAGTGAACGTCACCGCCTGGCCGGGGTGAATATTCCCGATGTCGGCCTCGTTGACCGAAACCCAGACCTGCATGCGCGTCAAATCCTTGGCGATGAGAAACAGGCTCGGCGCGTTGAGGCTGGAGACAACCGTCTGGCCGATGTTGACGCGCCTGTCAATGATAACGCCTTTCACGGGCGAGATGATCGTGCAGTAATCCAGCGTCTGCTGCGCGCGATTCAACGTCGCCTTGGCCTGGACGATGGACGCGCGCGCCTGTTTCAGGCCGGCCTCGCTCAGCGCGACGTTGGCTTTGGCGATGGCGTAATTGGCCTGATAGGAATCGAAGGCCGAAGGCGCGAGCGCCTCTGACGGCCCCAATTTCTGCGCCCGATTCCAATCGGCCTCCGCCTGGGCCAGCTTGGCCTTTTGCTGCTCAAGATCAGCCTCGGCCCGGACTTCGCCAGCCTTGTCGGAGTCCAGTTGGGCGCCGGCCAGGGCGACATCCGCGGAGTAAAGCGAGTCGTCGATTTTTGCCAGCACCATCCCTTCATCTACAGTTGAACCGTAGTCAATTGCTTTGCCGCCTTTGTCCTTGCCGAAGACATTGACGCGCCCAGCCACCTGCGCGCCGACGTCGACAACCTCCTCGGGCTCGACGGTGCCGGTGGCGGTGATGGTCAAATATAAATCGCCGCGCCGCACTTCCGCCTCCCGGAATTCTGTCTTGTGCGAGCTGTGCGCGCGCAATCGCCACACCCCGGCGCCCCCGACAAGAACGGCGGCGACAACGATGACGATGGTTGTTCGAAGGGCTTTCTGCATGATTAAATGCCTGTCAATTTAGCGGCGGCGGTCCCACCGTCCCCCCACCCACACCGCCCGTCCATGATGATGGTCCCAATGGCCGCCAACCCACACCGCGCCGACAAAAGGTCGATGCCCCCAATGCCCAGGCGCCCATGCCCACCGGTAGCCATTCCACCCCCAATACCCGCCTACCCAGACAAAATCCGGCCCCGGCGCCGCGCCATAGACTTCCACCTGGGCGGGCGGAGGCGGCGCGTCGACTTGGACGGTTGTCCCCGGCGCGGGCTCGGCAGGACTCGCCGTCACCACCGCGACCGGGGGAGGCGCTGGCTGGGTGACAACCACTTGCGGCGGCGGAGGCGCGTAAACCCGTTCCCGAATAACGCAGCCGCCGAGAAGCAATCCCGCGGCCGCCCCAAAAAGCAAAATTCCTTTTTTCATACTGTATTAATATAGATGAGCCCCGCCGACGGTTTGTTCAACCAATCTTGTGAAAGGCTCCTCCGGGGATTGCCTATCCTTGACTAAAGTCGCCCTTTCGCATCCTCCGGTCGGGCCGCGCCATTGCCAAACAGCCGCTTGTGCTCGGTCATGGCGAACCGGTCCGTCATCCCCGAGAGGTAATCGCAAATGGCGCGTTGCCATCCGGTCCGGCCGGCCCTGCGGCGTGAGGATTCGCCGATTTCCTCGGGCCGGGCGAGGTAGTAGCGGCAAAGATCTTCCAGCATCCGCGCGGCGCGCCGGTTGGGTTCGCGCACGGCCGGGTTGGAATACAAATTGGCGAACAGGTAATCGCGCAGTTCGCGGTTCTGCGGGCGGCGGGCGGCGCTGAATTTCACCAGCGGCTTGGACTGCCGGCGGACGTCATCGGCGCTCTTGACTCCGGACGCCAGAATCGCCTCTTCCGTCGTTTCGACGACGTCGCGCACCTGATTGTCAATCAAACAACGAATCACAAAGTAGCGCCGCGTTTCGTCCGGCAATTCCCCATGCTCCCGCCGCACCTGCCGCACCGCGTCGGCATAAAGCCTGACTTCCCGCGCGAGCTTCTTCTCCAGGAGCAGGCCCGCCTCCAGCCCGTCATCGACATCATGGCTGCAATAAGTCAGCTCGTCGCCGAGGTTGGCGATCTGCGCTTCGAGCGAAGGGCATTTGGCGCGGAAACCGGCGCGCGGGCCCGGCTGGTCCCAGGTGGTTTGGTGCTTGATGAGGCCCTCGCGCACTTCCCATGTGAGGTTCAGGCCGCGAAAGCCGGGATACTTTTCCTCCAGCTCCTCAACCAGCCGCAGGCTCTGGCGGTTGTGCTCGAAGCCGCCGTGGCGCTTCATGAATTCATTGAGGACAGCCTCGCCCTTGTGGCCGAAGGGCGAATGGCCCAGGTCGTGCGCAAGCGCGATCGTCTCGGCGAGATCTTCGTTGACGCGCAGCGCGCGGGCCAGCGCGCGGGCGATCGCCGAAACCTCGATCGTGTGCGTCAGACGCGTGCGGAGGTGGTCGCCGGCGCCGTTGAGGAACACCTGCGTCTTGTATTCGAGCCGGCGGAATGCGCGCGAATGAATGACGCGGTCGCGGTCGCGCTGGTATTCGGTGCGCCAGAGCGGCGGCGGTTCGTCGTGAACCCGCCCGCGGGAGGCGTCGCTGAATTGGGCGTAGGGAGCGAGGAATTGACGTTCACGTTCCTCAAGTTCTTTTCGGGAACAAGGCATTTCGGGGGGCCGGAATCAGTTGGCGAGCAACTGCTGAACGGAAATGCCGCGCAATTCGAAGAGGCGCCGGATGGCGTCTTCGATCAGGTTGTTGGGACACGAGGCGCCAGCGGTGATGCCGACGGTTATCTTGCCCGGTGGCAGCCAATCGCGGGTTTCGATTTCCTTTTGTTTCGCCAGGCAATAATGGCGGATCAATTTGTCCGACACCATCATCGCCGCGTTCTTGATGAAGTAAGTGGGCAATTTCGCCTCGCCCATTTCCGCCAGGTGCGACGTGTTGCTGGAATTATAGCCGCCGATGACCAGCAGCAAATCCATCGGCTCGCGGAGCAGCTTTTGAAGGGCATCCTGCCGGTCCTGCGTCGCCCCGCAAATCGTGTCAAAGAAACGAAAGTGGCTGTCCACCTCCGCCTCGCCGTAGCGGGCGATCATTGCGTTTTTGATGCGGCGCTGCACTTCCTCCGTCTCGCCGCGCAACATGGTCGTTTGGTTGGCGACGCCGACGGCCTGCAAATGGCGGTCAGGATCGAACCCCGGTGAATACGCGCCCTTGAATTTTTCGAGAAACTCCGCCTTGTCGCCTCCCTGTAAAATATAGCGGCAGAGGTAATCCGTTTCGTCCAGATTATACACCACGATGTAGTGCCCGGGACCGTGGGCCGTGGCCTGCGACGTCGTCGCCTTGGTC
>Ga0265338_10007055_pt1 | contig 14097 bp, 13 predicted proteins | sample 42126metaG_FD_193579 | JGI IMG/M metagenome (GOLD analysis project Ga0265338, IMG submission 193579) | Rhizosphere microbial communities from Carex aquatilis grown in University of Washington, Seatle, WA, United States - 4-21-26 metaG | ecosystem: Host-associated > Plants > Roots > Rhizosphere... | reverse complement strand
ACTGACCCAGTAACGTAACCGGGAGCGCAGCTACCGAGATCACCCACACTGCCACCGTGCGCTTGAAGAGCATCCGCCACAATCCTTTTCTTCTTGACGACCCCGTATTCAAACTGACGGCCCAACCGTCGCAAAGGTTTACCTGAAACCAACGTACGGCGAGGTCCTATCCGGAACTCCAAAATCCCGCTCGCAAACGACTGACAAATCACGACCGCCGGTGTTATATCTGGAAGCGCTCAAGGAATTCAATCCCCATACATTCCGGTCCGAGTGAGGTTCCCCATGAAAGCACGCAATTTGACTCTCTACGCCATTCTGTTGCTGCTGGTATCGCTCATTGCTCCGCTCCACGCGCAACAGGCAGTCACGTTCCCCAGCGGCGACGCCACCGGCCAGGGATTGCTCTACCTTCCGCAGGGAGCGGGACCGCATCCGGCCCTCATCGTGATTCACGAGTGGTGGGGCATGACCGATTGGATCAAGCTGGAAGCGGCTCATTACGCGTCGGATGGATACGTGACCCTGGCTGTGGATCTTTATCGCGGCAAGGTTGCGACCGACGCCGATATGGCTCACGAACTCATGCGCGGGCTGCCCCAGGACCAGGGCGTGAGAGATCTGACTTCCGCGTTAGCCTGGCTGAGCCAGCGCAAAGACGTGGACAAGCGCCGCATTGGCGCCGTGGGATGGTGCATGGGCGGGGGGTACGCCATCCAGCTCGCAGTTGCCGCGCCCCACCTCAAAGCTGTGGCAGTGAATTACGGTGCGCTGCCCACTGACAAGTCTGCGCTGGCATCCATACACGCCGCAGTTCTTGGCAACTTCGGCGGACAGGACAGAGGCATCACTCCTGACTCGGTCCACGCCTTTGAAACCGCAATGCAATCGATTGGCAAGCCGGTGGACGCCAAAATCTACCCCGACGCCGGCCACGCATTTGAGAATCCGACCAATGCCACCGGCTATCGGCCGGTCGACGCAGCCGACGCCCTAAGCCGGGTCGACAAATTCTTCGCGCAAACGCTGCATCCGTAAGCCGCACATAAAAATCTGCCTGTTTTCCGCAATCAGTCAACTATCGGAAGATAGGTTGATACCGGCTCCCGTCCGTGTTAACTATTATGCTAATAGTTTCGTGACTGCTACCGTGCGAGTAACTCTAAAGCAGTCTAAGAAAGGTCTAAATCCCAATGAAAATCGGCACAACGATTCGCACCTACCGTCTGCAAAAAGGCCTTAGCCAGGGCGATATCGAAAAGAAAACCGGTTTGTTGCGTTGCTACCTGTCGCGAGTAGAGAACGGCCACACCATACCCTCACTCGACACGCTTTCGAAGATTGCTTCGTCGCTCGATCTGCCCATCGCCCAGTTCTTTGCCGACGACTCTCTGGGCCGCCAGTTCAACACCCAGAAACTCTCTGACGAAGAACTGCGCTTCCTCACACAGATAAGGCGCTACTCCAGCAACCTGAACGAGAGCGACCGGAAGCTGCTGCTGGCTATGGTGAAAAAGTTCGCATCGACGGCAGTCCGGTAGCCGGGGAATTCAGTTCTGCGGCACCAGCTGAACCAGGAAGAACCCGAACAACACCAGGACGCCCACGATCATGCCCACGGCAATCCGCAGGCGAAAATTGAAGGATTGCCGCGGTGATCCCAGGCGCGGAACCATGGGCCATGCGAACAAAAGTCCGCATGCGCAACCACCCAGGTGGGCATAATTGTCGATGCTCAGCCCCTTGTGCATCACCTGGGTGCCAATGCTAATTGAAAAGCCAATAAACAAGTTGATAGCAGCAAAGTAGATAACAGAGCGACGCAGCTTCTTGAGTTCGACCGGAGGCACAGGGAGCCGGTTGGACTTAAGCAATACGATGAGCGCGCCAGCAATGCCGAAGACTGCGCCAGAAGCACCCGCGCCTGCGGGAAAGACTCCGGGATCGTGATATTTCAACCAATCAGCGTGGTACCCCCACCAGTTGGCGAAGGTCGAAAGCATATTGCCGGCTGCGCCGGTTAGGATGTAAACCGCGAACACGCCCCAGGAACCCATCAGCGGCTCGGCCAATAGGCCCAGGTTCCACAAGCACCACATGTTGAGGGCCAGATGCAAAATGCCCACATGAAGAAACATGGCAGTTACAATCCGCCACCACTGGCCTTCGATAAGCACGTTGCCGGCGCTCGACGCTCCCCAATTCATTAGCTGGTCAACGGTTGGGCTGATAGGGCTGACGTGACTGGCAACCATGGCCAGGAAAACCAGGCAGTTGATAGCCACCAGAATGTGCGTAGCAGGAGCGGCCAGCCACATGGGCTTGCGGCGGCGTGGCGCTTCCAGCGGAATACCGCGGATCCCGGCAGATGCGCTTTCAGTCGTATTTTCCCAACTTGCGCCGGCTCCTTGAGAACCTGACCCGGGTGGAAGAATTTCAGGGGAGTTACTGCCCATAGTCTCACTCTAATGCATTTACAAAGCGCCACGGTGCGGCATTCGGTCACCTGCTGGGTGGTTACCTGGAAAGCAGCCTTCAGCTATCAGCTCTCAGCTATAAGCCGAACAGTGCCACCGCTGGTCTCCGGAGTTAAAAGCAGCTAAGCACCCCCACGACACTTTGCCTTCGCACGAAAAAGCTGAAAGCTGAAAGCTGACATCTTGTCCTGATTCCCTGCTTTATCCTGTTTCTGTATCAAAAAGGAGTCATACCTTGCATTCTGAAGGCGGCAAAAAACAGGTGAAGTGCGCGCTACTGAGCGTGACTGACAAGACGGGGTTAATTGAGTTTGCCAAGCATCTTGAGGTCTTCGGCGTCGAGCTGATTTCGACCGGCGGCACAGCGAAAGCGCTGCGCGCGGCAGGGCTTACGGTCAAGGACATCAGCGACCTGACCGGCTTTCCCGAGATGCTCGACGGCCGCGTGAAGACGCTGCATCCGCTTGTACACGGAGGGCTCCTGTATATCCGCGGCAACCCGGAGCATGAAGCCGCAGTGGCCGAGCACGGCATTAAGCCCATCGACATGGTGGTGGTAAACCTGTACGCCTTTGAAAAGACTGCAGCCACGCCCGGTGTGAGCTTTGGCCATCTGATTGAGAACATCGATATCGGCGGCCCGTCGATGGTGCGCTCGGCTGCCAAAAACTTTGAAGATGTAGCGATTGTGACCCGCGTGGCGGACTATCCGGCGCTGATTGAAGAGTTAAAAGCAAACGACGGCGCCCTCTGCCGCGAGACGCGCTGGAATTTGGCGAAGCAGGCCTTCGCGACCACCGCGGCTTACGACAGCGCAATTGCCGGCACGCTCGAGCAGGTTGAAGGCACTCCCGCACCAGACGAAGCGGCGACTATTGACACCGCTGCCTTCCCCGAAACGCTGCGCATCAACATGCCGCGAGCGCAGTCGCTGCGCTATGGCGAAAATCCGCACCAGCGGGCCGCGCTTTTTGCCAACGGGTCGGGACTGGGAATCGCCGGCGCAACACAGCTACAAGGCAAGGAGCTGAGCTTCAACAACCTGGTCGATCTGGATGCCTGCTGGGAACTGGCGCAGGAGTTTGACGAGCCGGCGGTGATCATCGTCAAGCACACCAATCCCTGCGGCGCGGCCACGGGAGCAACCGTACTGGAGGCCTACAAGAAGGCGCTTGAGGCCGACCCGGTTTCGGCTTTCGGCGGCGTTATCGGCATCAATCGCGAGGTGGATGGCGCCGCGGCCGATGAGATTGCCAAATTATTTGTTGAGGCCATCGCCGCGCCGGCGTTCACGGCAGAAGCAAAAGAACGCTTTGCGGCGAAAAAGAATTTGCGGCTGGTGGAAGTTAAATCCGCGCCGCCCAAGCCGGTCGTCAAGCACGTGTCGGGAGGGCTGCTGCTACAGGATGCCGATACCGGCCGTGTGGTGGAGGGCGAACTCGACGTAGTTACGTGGCGGCCGCCCACTGCCGAGGAACTTCGCAGCCTGCTCTTCGCCTGGCGCGTGTGCAAGCATGTGAAGTCAAACGCGATCGTTTACGCGCGCGATGGCCAGACAATTGGTGTGGGCGCGGGTCAAATGAGCCGTGTGGACGCGGCAAAGTTCGGAGCGCAGAAGGCGGTGTTACCGCTCAAGGGATGCGTCGCGGCGTCCGATGCATTCTTCCCATTCCCCGATGGGCTTGAAGCGGTGGCGGCGGCCGGGGCAACGGCGGTAATTCAGCCCGGCGGCTCGGTAAAAGATCAGGATGTGATTGCCGCGGCCGACAAGCTGGGTATCGCCATGGTGCTCACCGGCATCCGGCACTTCAGGCACTGATTCGTCTTCAGGGTTTTGACGGCAGGCGAGAGCAAAATGCAGATAAAGCGATTCGCCGCGCATCAAAGCGGTTGTGAGCGTGGCTGTGACCTTGGAATTTGAGGCGGCGATGGAACGAATTTCCGTTCTGAGCTCGCGCACACGCGACTAATGGCGCGTAAAATCGTCTTTATAGCAGGCGGCTTTGAGATCGACGGCCGCCTGCGTAGCTTTTTGCCTCTGCGGAAGTCCTTTGCGCTCCATCCACAGAGCAGGAAACAGCGCGGAATCCCCTGAATGATGACAAATAGACTCTTAATCTCGCCTTTCCGGCTTGCCCTTGTCGCCACCCTCGCCGTGCTGCCTGTCGCGCTCGCGCGCGCCCAGAACGCTCCGGCAAACCAGGGCACACCCCTCCAGCCGCCGCAGAAGCCGACAACCCAGGTGGCGATGGCCGATAACAAGCCTTCCACGTCTCCGGCGTCCGCAACGCAGCCGAACCGCTCCGTGTCGTACTATCACGTTGCGTTGGCGGCCACTTATGAGGACGATGCTCTCTCTAATGGGCGGCCCGACGACATTACCCGCGCCATTGAGGAGTACAAGCTGGCGCTCGACGCAGATCCCGAGTCGCCTGAGCTGCTGAACGCGCTGGCCGACCTGTATTTCCGCACGCCGGGTCACGAGCACGATGCCGAGGTTACCGAACGCACGCTGCTCAAGACATCGCCAGACGACATTAATGCCCACAAGATGCTGGGCCGCATTTATCTGCGCCAGCTCGGTGAAAACGAGAATGGCGTTTCTTCTACAACTCCGTCAGGCAACGTGCTCGACCAGGCAGTTGCCGAATTTGAGAAGATCATCGCCCTGCAGCCGCGCAGCGTTGAAGACCGCATGGTGCTGGGCCAGCTTTACACCGTGAAGCACGACCAGGCGAAGGCTGAAGAGCAGTTCAAGATAGCGCGGTCCATCGAGCCCGATTCAGAAGACGTGGTGCTGAACCTGGCGCGGCTCTACGCCGAGAGCGGCGACCTTCTGCATGCCATCACCGTGCTTGAGTCAGTTCCGGTGAACGATCGCACACCCAAAATAGAGTTCACTCTAGGTGCGGCCTACGCGCAGTTGAAGAAGCCCAAAGACGCAATTGCCGCGTATCAGCGCGCCGCGGACATGGAGCCCGGCGACCTGCGCACCGTTGATGCGTTGGCCGAAGCGCTCTTCAACAACGAGCAGTACGACGAAGCGCTCAAGCAGTACCAGCAGGTTGCCGCCGCCGACCCTGAAAACCCTGAGGCGCTGGTGCACATCTCTGAGATTCAACGCCACCAGGGCAAGTACGAGGCAGCGCTGGCCACTATCCAAAAGGCGCTTAAGATCGACTCCACCAGTCTTGAAGCAGGCTATAACGAGGGCCTGCTGTACGACGTGCTGGGCCGGTTTTCAGACGCCGAGCAGGCTTACCAGACCATGCTTGAGCAGTCGTCCATCTCTCATGTCAGCGGCGCCGATACTGACGAAGACAAGAACAATCGCGGCATTTTTCTAGGTCGGCTGGCCGCGGTTTATCTCGAAGAAAACAAGATTGACCAGGCAGTGGCCACCTACCAGAGGATGATTGAGCTGGGCGGCGAAAGCGCGGTGAGCGGCTACCAGGGACAGGTGGACGCATGGCGCGCGGCGCACAACGTTGATAAGGCTGTTGAGATTTCGCAAAAGGCGGTTGCCGCCAATCCGAAGAACCGCGACATCAAGCTGATGCTGGCCCAGGAAGTAGCCGACCAGGGCAAAACGGACGACGCCATCAAGATGGCCACCGATCTGCTGAAGAACACGCCCGAAGACCGCACCGTGGATTTCGCCATCGCACAGATAGACGTACGCGCGCACCGCTGGAAAGACGCTGAAGATATTCTGGCCAAGGCCGATCCGCTCTGCACCAAGAAGGAAGATCGTACCTATCTTCTCTTTTTGCGCGGCGAGCTGGCCGACCGTCAGAAAAAGTCGGATCAGGCCGAAGGATTTTTCCACCAGGCGCTGCAGCAGGACCCCAACAACGCAATGACGCTCAACTACCTGGGCTATATGCTGGCGGACAAGGGTGTTCGCCTGCCCGAAGCGCTGTCGTACATCAAGAAGGCCGTCGACATTGAACCAATCAATGGCGCCTATCTTGACTCGCTGGGCTGGGCTTATTTCAAGCTGGGCGACTATGAGCTGTCAGAGGACAATCTGCGCCAGGCAGTTGAGCGGGACCAGACCGATCCCACCGTGCATATGCACCTTGGCGACCTGTATGAGAAGACAGGGCGAGTGCGGTTGGCTGCGGCCCAGTGGCAGCTTTCGCTGGATGCATTTTCGAAATCGTTGCCTGCCGACTTCGAGGCAAGCGATGTAACCAGGGTGCAAAAGAAGCTTGAAACCGCAAGAGTCCGCCTGGCGAAGGAAGATCATACGATCGAGCCGCAGGCCAAGCCGGAATAGACAGTCGGAGATTTTCCACCGAATCTACGGCGGCCAATCCACTTTGGATTGGCCGCCGTTAGTTTCTGTGGCGAGTAGTCTATTCACTCCTCGCGCCGCATGCCCTTCCTACTTGGCGTGCTGAGCAGCCGCCGATAGGTAGAGATCCACATTGCTCTTATCCACCAGCGACGTTCCGGTATCGATAAACGCAGGGTAGGGCGAGAACGCATCCGAATTCCAATCCTTTGCGGGTTGCGCAGGTGGATTGTGATAGACCTCGTCCAGCGCCTTGAGACCCACGTAGCCCATCGTGAAAGGCTTCTGCACGATCGTTGAATCAATCACACCGTCCTTGATTCCCTGCAGCGTATCGGGATTCACATCCCACGCCACGACCATGTGGCTAGTGTCGTGGCTGCGCTTGACGGCTTCAGCCACCACTTCACCCGACGCCGATTCCAGGCAGATGAACGCATCGATCTTCTTGGCCCCGGTCAGCGAAATCATCTGTTGAGTTTTGTCGAAAGCAACGGCGTTGTCTCCCTTGATGTCGATCACATCAACAATGTTGATTCCCGGCTTGGTGGCAAACACATCTTTGAAACCCTTAAGCCGCTCTTCGGTATTGGGCTGGCCTGTGATGGTAAAGAAGACCACGTTGCCCTTCCCACCCAGTTTTTCAACAACCCGGCGTCCGCCCAACCGCCCCGCATCAAGGTTGTTGGTGCCGATAAAGTAAAGCCTCCGGCTGCCAGCGGCGTCAGAGTCGATGGTAATCACCGGAATGCCCGCATCCTCGGCTGCATTGATTCCCGGCGTAAGCACTGCGGCATCTGAAACCGAGATAAGAATGCCCGCCGGCTTGGCGGCGACCGCCGCCTGAAGCTCAGCAAGCACGTCCTGCGGGTCATAATTGGCGGGCCCCACAGTCTTGGCAGTTACGCCATATTCCGCCGCCGCTTTTTTAAACCCGGCAACGGCTGTCTGCCAATAGTTGGTCGACATATTTGATGCCACCAGGTAAAACACTTCCTTGGGCGAGTGTCTGGCTCCGCAACCCGGAATCAAAACCACTGCCAGGGCCGCCAGGGATAACGCCATACCCTTCATGAGTTTCATTGTTTCCTCCCATTCAGGTGAGACTCTTTTCAGCAGCCTGCGCCTGCAGTTTCAGATATGCGCGGGCCTGCTAGAAAAATCCGGCAGGATCGTACTCCGCATTTCGTGCGTTTGTCCATCCAACTGCGCATAGAGGTGTTTATAGCGGTCAATGCCTCCGCCCCTCGGTGACCTTCAACACGCCGCTGTCAGGCGTGCGCTTTGCTGTCCCCTTTTGCGGTATAACCAGACGAGACCCACGAATGACGCGTACGCATGATGAAATCAATCCGATGAAGCTCGAGACCCAGTCACTTGTTCCGCTGCCCGCGGGCATTGCCGTTTGCGGTGATGAAGGCGCGGAGCTGACGCTACGGCGTTTTGTGCAGCCGCCGCACGCCTACCGCTCGCCCTTTGCGCGCGACGCGGCAAGGATTCTGCACTCGCGAGCCTTCCGGCGGCTTGCCGGCAAAACTCAGGTATTTACGCGGTTGGCAGGCGACCCCGACAACAATTATCTGAGTGACCACTTCCGCAGTCGGCTGACCCACACGCTTGAAGTGACCCAGATATCGCGCACCATGGCCGCCGCGCTGGGGCTGAATGTGGAACTGGCAGAGGCGCTCGCGCTGGTGCACGATATCGGTCATCCGCCATATGGCCACGCCGGCGAAAAAGCGCTCGACACCGCGCTCAAGGCTCATGGCCTCGGCTTCGATCACAATCTGCATGCGCTGCGCATCGTTACTTGGTTTGAAGAACGTTACCCTGCGTTTCGCGGGCTTAATTTAACGCTCGCGGTGCGCGAGGGCATCATCAAGCACTCGCGCGATTATTCACCCGCCGGGCATCCAGAGCTGGCCGAATACTTTCTCGATCAGTTCCCGCCGCTCGAGGCGCAGCTCATCGACCTGGCCGACGAAATCGCCTACCTGACGGCAGATCTCGACGACGGACTCGACTCGGGAATTCTCGCGCTCGACGATGTGCGCAAAGCAGTGCCGCTCTTCCGGGCATTCCACGATGCGGCGCTTGCCCGCTACCCTAACGCCGCGCCGCGCCTTGCCGTTTACGAGGCGCTGCGCAAGCTGCTGAACCTCTTTGTAACCAATTTATTGACCGAAGTGCAGTCCAGGGTGAAGCGGCTGGGTGCGTCAACCCTCGCCGACATTCGCCATGCACCGGCGAGGCTTGCTGGCTTGAGCGCGGACATGGAGCAGGCGCGGGCTGCCGCAAAGAAGTTTCTCTACGAAAATTTCTACAACTCGCCAACCCAGGCCGAGACGCATATCCACGCGGAGAAGGTTGTGGCTGGGCTGTTCGCCATATTGATGGCCGAACCTGCATTAATGCCCGCCGATCACCAGGTGCAGATCGCAAGCCAGGGCCTGGCGCGCACCGTAGCCGACTACATTGCCGGCATGACCGATAACTATATCGAGCAAATGTGGGAGCGGTGCGGGCGGTGAAATAACCAGAAAACGCCCTACTGCACCAATCCCTGAGGCCTCAATCGCCGCAGATCGAGAGCACAAGCCACAGCGTTTTGCACATTAAGGCGCAGATTGTCTGATGCCGCCCAAAGCCACAGCCGCGACACCGCGGTTCCTCGCGCCGGGATCTCGGGGTGCAGACGCACCAACACATCATTCTGGCCGGTTGCCGCTAGATTTGAAGGCGAATCGGTGTCTTCAAGCACCAGGTCAACGCGTTCGCCGCTCAGCGCCTCTTCAAGAACCGAGACTTCGACCGGCCGCTCCAACTCAACGAAAATCGAGAACGTGTGGCCGTGGAATGCCGGCGCGTGAACCAACTGCATGGCAAGTGCCGGCCAACGGCCCTGCGACAGCGCATGGTAGTGACGCCGAATGCGCGCCTCGACCGATACCAGATTCACTTTCGAGTTTTCACCCATTCCGCCGAGCAAGTTATAGGCAGCCTGCGCATCATAAACATCGCGAGGCAACGGCTGAAAACTGAGTAAATTGATGGTCTGCTGGTGCAGCTCGTCCATGGCAGCGCGGCCAAATTCGCTGGCCGGCTCAAGAACGGTGGCCGCAGCCGAGAGTACCGGCGCAGCCTGCAACAGGCGCTCCATCAGCAGCCCCAGCGCGAGGGCAGCCGGGTGCGCAGGGACCACTGCCGGAGTAAAGAGATCCACTGTTCCCGAGTCGGCGCCGAGCCAGGGAGCGCGAACCAGCACACCCGTTTCCTGGTCGAGCACGCCGGAAAGATCGAGAACCGTGGAACCCGATCGCAGCGCCTGACGCCAATGCCGGCGGGTCAGGTCTTCAGAACCGCAGAAGAAGGTGAAGTCGATGCGCTCGAACGCGTCCAGTGAGAGAGCCTGAATAAAGGTGACCTCGTCGCCCACCTGGTCGATTTGTCCCCGCGCCTCTTCTTCGTCGAGCAATGTAATGTTGGCAGCGCCCAATGGCGAGTCAATGAGCGCGTCTTTCAGTTCACGGCCCAGCAGCGATGCGGCTCCCGCAATGGCGATCTTGTACACAGGCGTCCTTTTGAAAAAAGCAGATTAGCGAGTCAGCAAGTCAGCCGGCCGCAAAAAGTAGTTGTCGGATGATAATACCGAAACACTCAAATCAGTCGGTAAATCTCGGCCCCAGCGGTTCCGGCTTCGGTTCAGGGTCAGCAATTTCCGCTGCTGCAGGTCGGGGCCGTCGGCGGCGACGAGACCACCCATAAGCTGCGCGGGCCCAAATTCCCGAAAACATGTAAGCCAGCGCACCCACAAACAGAATTACATTTGAAAACCGAAGCGTGACGTAGATAACTACTGCCAGCACCATAAGAAGCTGGAAAGGGTGGCGGCGAGTGAGGTTGATCTCTTTGCCCGACCAGAACCGCCAGGTGCTCACCATCAGGAACCCGACAAGACCCACCAGGATGAGCCAGGGAATGGCGACCCACCACGCTTCAACGGGATAGGCATTGAAGAAGTGCACTGTGGCCGCCACCAGTCCCGCTGCGGCGGGAATAGGCATGCCGACAAAGTACTTGCGGTCGGGCCGGCCGGGATTGCGCGGCTGGGCGTCGTGGCTGATGTTGAACCGTGCCAGGCGCGAGGCCCCGCAAAGCAGAAACAAAAAACAAATAAAGGCGCCGGCCTGCATAAGATGCTCGCGCAGGATCGGGTTCATCGAATCCGGCAGAAAATGGAATCCCCAAACAAAGGCCAGCAGGCTGGGCGCAACGCCAAAAGTGATCACGTCGGCCAGCGAATCCAGTTCGCGGCCAAAATCGGTCACGGTGTTCGTCATACGCGCAATGCGGCCATCGAGCGAGTCAAACGGGATGGCAAAGAGGATGGCGATGGCCGCCCAGTCCAGATGCATCCGGGAATTATTGTTGGTGATTGCGTCGATGGTCTGCGTGATGGCAAAGTAGCCGGCGCCGATGTTGCCCGCCGTAAACAACGATGGCAGCAGATACATGCCGCGACGCAGTCGGGCTTTGGCTCTCAGTCGCGACTCCTGCTGATCGAGGTTGTTCATGCGCCCTCGTTCTCTAACTTTTCAGGGTAAGCACTAGCCGATGCAGACCGCTCAGACGTTTTCGTGGGGACAGCCATCGCGCCTTCAAGCATCTCGGCCAGTATCGTGGCCCCACCATTTACCTTGTCGCCAACCTTCACTCGCAGAACGGCGGGCGCAGGAAGAATCACATCGACCCTGGAGCCAAATTTGATGAGGCCAACCCTCTGCCCACGTTCCACCGTGTCGCCTGCCTTGTGATTGAATACGATGCGCCGCGCCAGCAGCCCGGCTATCTGCTTGAACACAACCTCAATTCCGTCGTCCTTCCCCGTCCCCTTAACCGTGACCACATTCTGCTCGTTTTGGTCGGCCGAGTCGGGGTTCATGGCGTTCAGGTATTTGCCCTTCTTGTAGTCGACCCGGCTCAGATTGCCGCTGATCGGCGCGCGGTTTACGTGCACGTTGAAGACGCTCAAAAAGATACTGATGCGCAAACGGTCGCCTTCAGGGGTCTGGATGATTGCGGTTTCAGTCACCTTGCCGTCGCCCGGGGAGACAATCAGGCCGATGCCGGTAGGAATGGCACGCTCGGGGTCGCGAAAAAACTGAAGAAAGAAAATAGCGAGAAGGATGGCGGGAAGGCTCCAGGCCCAGTTGCCCGTAATCCACGCCAGAACCGCTGCCACCGCTAAGAGGCTCAATCCGTATATGTAACCATCACGAACCATCGTCCCAACGATTATACGGTGAACCGCGAAATGGCTGGAGGAACGTTAATGGAATCGACACTTGTGAGTATGGATCGATTAATAGTGACCTATCGCGGGGTAAATCAGCAGACACAGTCGATGACACCCAGCCTGTGGGTCGCACGCATTGCCCATTTGTCGAGCCGGGGAGGCTCACGCAGCAGAATCTACGCTGTGACCATGGTCCGGCGCTCAAGCGCGAAGATCAGGTCCTTGGCGTGCAGCTTGAGTTTCTTCAGGCGAACTTCCTCAAGCTGTTCATCTGCACTTAGATAGGGCTTTTGAATCAATTCATCCAACCGCTGAGCGTAGCGACGATGTTCTGCGTGCAAGCGATCAATTTCTTCGCCCAGCGTGGAATCCTTTATATCGTCCATCAGGCACCTCCGGTCGAGCGGTCCCGGTCTTTTGCTGCCAACCGATGCTCCCGCTTTTTTTTGCGGAACATTCACATATAGCTCCGTCGCATGTAGTTCCGCAAGGGGGAAACGGACAGAAAGTAATCAAGAGCTGTGCAAAATCGGGAGGGCCTGTCTGTCTTTGTGATCGGAATCACATGAGTCTGTTGGATATAGGAGGGGCCGCGCTGGATTTGCTGCGATGAAAAAGAAAGTGCTGATGGGTCAGCGAAGGTCGCAGGTCATCAGCACCGCGTCTTCAACCGGATTGGAATAGTAACGGGTCCGCAGCCCGGTCACATAGAATCCAAAAGATTTGTAGAGACCAATCGCGGCAAGGTTTGAAGCGCGCACCTCAAGGTGGAAGGTCTCGATGGCGGACCGTCTTAGCTCTTTGACGAGTTCCGAGAGAAGCTGGCGGCCAATGCCGCGGCGCTGAAACTCCTGAGCGACGACGATGTTCTCAAGCTCAGCTTCGGGAGCGATGCGGCTGGCGACGGCAAAGCCGAGAACCTCGCCTGAGCGCGACTCCTGCGCCACCAGGGCGATTCGCCGCGAGAGAAATTCGCCGGACAGCATCTCGACGAAGGTCTGGCGAGACCAGTGCGCGGTTTCGTTTGCGCCAGCCGCGATTTCTTGAACACGCGGCAAGTCTGACTCAGCCAGGCTCCGAATGTCGACATTCGCTGAATCGAATTTCATGGCTTGCAACTCATGATCTGTCAGGCCGCGGAGTTCCCGGCGCCGCCATATTGGCCGACCCAAAGATCTCGGCATCGGAGCGGCGCAGGTAATGGCCGTCAAGCAGGGCCAGGTCCTGAGCCACTCCGGCCACAAGCAGCGCCTCGCCAATCCGCATTGCATCTGAGGCTCGCGGAGCGGCCACTCGTACCTGCTGCGTCTCGGGCCAGGCTGAAGCCAACATGGCGGCAGCGCCCTCGTCACAGACGGCGATACGAACCGGAGCAGGACGAAGGGAAGCCAGCTCTTCCGGCCCGGCAAGCAGTTCTTCCGCATCGCGGCCGGAACGTTCAATACGGAGAAAAATCTCTCCACGATGAGCGTCAAGTGCCGCCGCAGTTGCAGCGGCCTTGCGCAAAAGCACCTTGAGCCGCGAGACAGCGACTACAGGAATCTGATCCGCCTCAGCCAGGCCTTTTACCGTGCTCAATCCAACGCGCACGCCGGTAAAGCTGCCGGGACCGTTCACGACGATAATGCCGCCAAGTTCGCTAAGCGATGCGCCAGCCGCTGTGAGCAGATCGGCAACAGCAGTTACCAGGGTGGCCGAATAACTGCGCCCTTCAAGCTCAGTCTCGCCCAGGATTTCGAGGTCGCGCCCGGCGAGCCGTCCCATCGCCACTGTGCCCGATGGCCCGCAGGTATCCACGGCCAGCAGAAGCTTGCCGTGCATGGGGGCAATATATGGGTCGGCGGAAGTCACAGAATCATGATGACATGGTGCGGAGCGTGGGTCAGGAGACCCACGCTCTGGAAATCAGCGGTACAATCTGGCACCTACACTGCGGCCAAAGCCTGGTCGAGGTCGGCAATCAGGTCTTCCTTATCCTCAATACCAATCGAGAGACGGATGCGGCCTTCATTGATTCCCATTAG
>Ga0265338_10007053_pt1 | contig 14098 bp, 19 predicted proteins | sample 42126metaG_FD_193579 | JGI IMG/M metagenome (GOLD analysis project Ga0265338, IMG submission 193579) | Rhizosphere microbial communities from Carex aquatilis grown in University of Washington, Seatle, WA, United States - 4-21-26 metaG | ecosystem: Host-associated > Plants > Roots > Rhizosphere... | reverse complement strand
GTAGCACCACGCATTGCGACCGTCCCGATGGTATTCGTCGAACAAGGCCACCTTGTCCCATTCGCTGCCTTGGGCCTTGTGGACCGTCAAGGCGTAGCCGAAATCGAATGCAGTGGTGATTGGATCGTCATCGTCAAAGTCATCGATCGAACCGCCCGGTTCGACAAATCCGACATTCGGCACCTCCAATACGGCGTCACCCATCTCCAGGTAGATCGCTGGGTCGTCGGAACCGAAATCTTCGGCGAGGACATACACCGCCCCATTGAAGATGCCATACCGCCGAGCATTCTTCAGACACATCACCGGCTCACCAGCACGTGGGACACCCTCCCGGCCGAACAGGTCACGCATACGCTGGTTCAGCCGATGGCGTGTGTTATTACGAAAGCATAGCAATACGTCAGCCGCACGCAAATCGTCGTCCCGCAGGCGGCCGACACGGAAATCAGCGGTGTCCGCTTCATAATGTCCGTGTTCGCGCATGTTATGCGCCTGTCGGATAATCGCCGACTCCAGCGCCTGCCGGTGAATCTCGGTCAGGATGAAATCGGGCTTGTTGAAGAACGGCACACCTTTGACCGGTGGCAACTGTCCTGGATCGCCAAATGCGATGATCTTGGCACCGGTCTGCAACAGGTCCCTGCCGATCTCCTCCGAAATCATGCTCGACTCGTCGACCAGGACTAAACTGCCCCGGAAGTCTTGCTCGACACGGGCGAACTGTAAGACCTTCTTGCCGTGCTTGTCCCGCTCGACCTCGACCAGCTTGTAGTGCAGTCCATGGATCGTCGAGGCATGCGTTTCCGACTTCTTCTCCAGGATCGACGCCGCCTTGCCGGTGAACGCACAGAGACGGGTCTTGATGTCCCGTTGTTCTGCTGTCTGCGCGACCGATACCAACAATGTCGTCTTGCCAGTCCCCGCATATCCGTCCATCTGAAACACCTGACGATCCGAATCGAGGAACTCTAATATTGCGGCCATGCCAGCTTCCTGCTGGCCCGCTAGTGTAATAGGCATGGGTAAAATCTTTCCGATGAAGGATGTTGAAAATGACACCTCTATTCTGTTATACACGATCTATGCGCTAAAGCGCAACAAATAACGCATTGTATTGCAACTATTGTCCGGTCCATGCTATATAAGGATATTGAGAACGAGGGAATATTTGAGAATGGAACAGCTATTGGACTGGAACGGAGCGGCCGTGTATTGCGGAGTGCCGCTGACATATCTCCGATCCCAGATACGAAACGGACACGGCCCAATCTTCATTCAGCCGTCACCGCGCCGGACTTATTTCAGCCGGGTCGATCTGGACAACTGGATCGAATCCTGGAAACGCATCCGGCGCGAACCGCAACACCCCGCAACGCATTAGCCTGAACATGACTGCGGCCCCGTATGTTGCAATACGAGGCCGCGATTGAAACACTGACTGCTTTACCGGAGACATCAATATTATCATGATATTTAGCATCAACACAAGCATTGCCCGCCGACAGGTCTGGACCCTGCGGCAACGACTCTATACCAATGGCTATCGACCCGTTGAGATACCCAGTGGCGTCAAATTCCCGATCAATGATGGTTGGCCTGATCTGGCCCGGCGTGATCCGCCAGAACCATGCTGCACGCGGTTCCCGCACTGGCGATTGAATACGGGCATCTCGGGGGACGGCTTGCGTCCGATCGACGTTGACATCGAGGACCCGGCCAAGGTCAACACCGTCACCCAATACTGCGCCGACCACTTCGGCTTCGCGCCGGTACGCTATCGTGCCAACGCGGCGCGTGTGCTGCTGCTGTATGCCGCTGCCGAGGGAGAACCATCCAAGGCATCATGCAAGAACAAGGTGACCACGGAAGGCGTCGAGGTGCTCGGAAAGGGCAACCAATTTTTCGTCTATGGTGTGCATCCGTCTGGCTGTCCGCTGCTTTGGCAAGATGGGCCATACACCACGCTGCGCTGCGACCTCACCCGGATCAGCGACGAACAGACCGCGCAGTTCATCGCGTTCTGCGCCGACCTGATCGACGCCGATCGCACCAGTCACCGGCCGTTCGATATGCCAATGCCGGTCGTCGAACGGCTCGGCCACGAGTGGTTGATCGGTGACATCAGGGCTGCATTGGCCGAAATACCCAACTACGGCAAAGATTGGGAGTTCTGGTTCCGCATCGCGTGTGCGGTGTTCGACGCCAGCGCCGGCAGCGCAGAGGGATGTCAAGCGTTTCTCGATTGGTCGTCGCCGCACGCCAATCCGAAAAGGAACACCGGCAGAGAGCTATGGTATGGACTGCTTAGCAATCCGCCCGGCCGTATTACCGCCGGGACACTGTGGCATCACGTACGCGAGAGCAATCCCGACTGGGAGAAGCCGTCGCAAGCCTTTACCCGACTTCGCATTTCCAACACCCAGCATTAGGACACCATCACCATGGGTTTTTTGAATCGACAACACGTGGCGGAGGCAACCACCTCCGCTAAGATCGTCAAATGGGACGAACAAGCCGGTGCGTTCACCTATTCCAAGCGGATCGGCACCGAGTTCAAGCAGGTGCCGGTCAGCGAGCCGTTCGCCATCGATATCTGGCAAACCCAACATGGTTGGGAAAGCTGGGTTGAGAGCAATGGCAGCCGATCGCGTCAGCTCGTCCTGGCATCGGTCAACCAGCCCGTTCCACCGAAACCTGACGGAAAGCCGGTGGCAATCTATTGTGTGCCGATCGGCTCACGCGAGCTTGGCGGACGGCGCGATCTGATCGTCAAGGGAAAGGAGCCGACAGCGGCGTTTTGTGATCTCTATGATACGATCGCCGCCGCCGTAGTAGAGACCGCAGCGGAGCACGGCGAAGTGGTGGCCGTGCCGATCGTGGAAGTCTCGGTCAAAGCTACCGACGATTTCGGCAACGCGCCCGTGTTCGACATTATCGAATGGGACAATCGGCCGCAGACCTGGGGACCGGCGATCGTGAAGTTCGACGGCTAGAAACGAGAACGGGATGGGCCACCACACCCATCCCGTCCGATTTCAGCATCAGATATTTTTACAACGACGATTTCAACAGAAGGATATTATACATGAGTTTCGACTTTGGAGACAACCTAAATCAGGATGATGACACCATCAAACAGTTCAACTTTTTTACGGTGCCGCAGTTGAAGGACATACCGATGCCGAAGTGGCTGATCCCCGATCTGCTGTTTCAGCGCCAGATCGCCCTGCTGTATGGCGCACCCGGCACCTTCAAGAGCTTTGTTTGCATCGACCTGATGCTTCGCTTGGCGCATGGCATGGAATGGCAGGGGCGCCCGCTCAAGGCTGCTCGCGTGCTCTATGTGGCTGGCGAAGGCTTCCCCATGTTCTATGCCCGATGCTTGGCATGGTTCAAGCATCACGGCATCGAGATGGATGACAGGAACTTCGTGGTGGTGGATCGCGCGGTCAACCTCACCGATCCGAAAGAGGTGTTGCATTTCATCCGAGTCGTCGAAAAGACCTACGGCAAATTCGACGTGACAGTGTTCGATACCTTCAGCACATGCACCGCCGGCCAAAACGAGTGTGACAGCGCGGTCGCGACTACCGCCATCGAACATTCCAAACTGATCGGATCGGAACTCGGTGGCGCTACGTTGTTGATCCACCACCCAGGCAAGAATGAGGAACGCGGTTCACGCGGTCATAGCAGCTTGCTTGGAAACATCGACGCCGAATGGCATCTGGAGCGCCGGACGAAAGACATGAACTGCAAAATGACCGTCACGAAACAAAAGGATGCCCCTGATCGACAGGAGTTTCACTTCCGCGCTACGGCCGTTAAACTCGGACTGTCGGATGAGTTTGGCGATGAACGGATCGGGCTTGCACTTAGCCCGTACGACAAGGCGGTGGTGCCCGGCGACACCCTCACGGCCGGCTCCGCCGATCGCATCTGCATCGCAAGCTGCCTTGTACTGGGCACCCCCATCTCGATGAACCTCCTTGCGGAAAAACTTATGCCGGTTCTTAACGTGGGAAAAACCAAAGCACGTGAACGCACCGTAGCCGCTCTTACCGAAACCTGGATTCGAACGCGTAGAGGCGATGATATCGTGGAAATCAGAATTGTCCCAACCGCGACCCGCAAGGTGACTGACGCAATCCTGGTCGAGATGAGACTGGCTGAACAAGACTCGTGACGAGTTTTTTGCTTTTTACCTCCCTAGAGGGATGAAAGGCTTGAAAGGCCACATCATACCTTCCCGCAGACGTGCACACACACACCCTGATAAGGGGGTGTGTGGTGGCCGTCCGGCTCGCCCCCAGGGCGACACGTCTGTGAGAAGGGGCGATGTCTTGTCGTTCTTGGAGATAAGGGGTGGGGGCATATTGCTGTCTCATATCAACCACAAAACACCTAACCTGGACCTCCACTTCGCTCACCTCACGCCCGCCGCACCTCCTGCACCATCCTGCGCTGGTTTAGCTTCCCCACCCATTGCGGCGACCGGACTCGAACAGCCCGCGTGATCCCCCGATCCGGCAACTGCCGCTCCGCTGCGGCCAAGGCCAAGAATTGCGATGTCAGGCACCGCATAGGACTGCGACGTGCACGGGCCAACGGCGACCTACGCGGCGTGCACGCCGGCACGCCTTACTGGCCCATCAATCGAAGGCGCCGGCTCCCAGTAGGCGTCCCAGCCCCGGCAATGCCGCCCGGCAATCACACGCCCACCTGCCGCCCGCCAGTCCCCGGCGCAATCATCATCGATCACCGCCGGTCATCCCACCTGCCCCCAGGCGCTCGCAGTTCCTGCTCTTCAGCGCGGCCGACCCCAACGGCGCGGTACCGTTCAAGGTGATCGACGCGAGCAATGGGCGCGTGATCTACAGTGATGGCACTGCTGCCGATCGCGGTATCCGTGCTGCCACGGTAGTGAACGGAACGCTGCACCTTCGATACACGCGCGGGCTCAACGCCTCCTGCTCGATCATGCAGAACGCGGCGGCCTGCTGGTCGAAGCTGATAGCGCGGGGAGAATTACCGCGTGCTATGGCGAAGCCGGGACCGTCACCCCAGGTCTGCGCGGAGTCCTACAGGACGGACAAGGCCACGGCCGACGATCCCAGCGTCATCACCTACGACCTTGATATCATCATCGACGCGTCCGGCAAGACCGAGGTTTTGTCACGCGGACCGGTTGGGTGTGTGCCGGTACCGTAAAATCGCCCCAACGAAACTTGGTGCGGGAACGCTGGCTCATCCATCACGTCAGGATGAAATCCACCGCCGACGCTGTGCGGCAGGACATCCAATTCGTCAGCCGATCCCAGCGTCCCGAGAACTCGGTCGCACACCGGCTCCCGTGCCACCAAGGCCCGTATCCCGTCTCGCTATTGCCGGCTGCCAGAACGATCCTGCGCCTGGATGGGTGGGCTCATCATGTGTCAGACCGCCGGCGTCATTCAGAGCGGTAAGCCGAGCGCTTTCTTCATTGCCCGCAAATTACCATGCAGATTGCGGGTGTAGCGGGTAGTGATCTCGTCCTCCGTCTGCCCTTCTGCCGGGGTCATGTGCATGATTAGCTCAATGCGGCAGTGGTTCTCATCGAGCGGCACGACCGCAACGGTAGAGCGGTAGTCCGCCATTTCAGGTCGATCCACCATTGCGTAGGTGTACGAGTATTGGGACTGGACCACGAGCCGTTCCTTCACGACGCGATCCTCTGGCATGACCAGGGTGCGCACCTTTCCGGATGACGTGTCCTCGACGGACTCGCTCTTCACCAGCACTGCCCATTTGCGAATGCCGCTGAAGTCGCCGATCACACCCCAGACGGTATCGGCCGGCAGGTTGATGTCTTCGAACGTCGATACATCGGCCATGGCGATTTTCCTCTGATCGGTTGGCACCAGCCGGCGCCGTGGTTGTCTTCCTGCCCTTGAGCTTGGCCTGCTTCGACAGGTTTTCGCAAGTTTGCCGATGCGGTGGGCATTCAGGTGACATCGGGTTGCGAGTGGCGAGGTGCCGGCGACCAACCTGCTGGGACAACCGCTCTGGCGACACCCCACAGTGATCGGCAGCCAGCGTGTATGCGCTGTGCTGGCGCACTGTGACCGCCGTTAATCGCCGCAGCGGGATTTGCGATCGTCTATCTTCTACCGAAGCGGTCCGTCTCGTGTCATGTTTATCTGGCCAAGAGTTTCAAATCGCAGCAACGGGTGTGTGACATGGCGGCCGTCCGACGCAACTTCAGCCTTGCTGCCGAGCGCGCGGCCTTGGTGCGATCGCTAAAGAGCGCCGAAACCAACTGGTTTGCCATGTGTCGTGACTTCCGTGGCGCTGGCATCCATTGGTCGAACATCAAAGCGGAATTGCGCGAGCGAAAAATCAGCGCCGCAAGTTGGGCTGCTGAGAACGCCCCAGTTTCAAAAAGATGGTTGGACAAATACGGGGAATTCGCGACCAGACGGGATGAATTTCAGGCATCGTGGAAATGGTCGCAGACCCTCCCTTACGCGCCAGAACGGCGCCCTGGCCTGTGGGGATGCTTCGATATGATGGACGCGAAATCACGGTTTGATTCCTACTCGGAGGCACGAAAATCTAGCTATCGTCATGACAACGTAGTGGGAACTACAGTTCCCAATCGGCCAGCACAGCGACATCAAGAGCAGGGACATAACCCGATCAGGCTGACGGCCGGCGTCACGCTTTTGCACGGTGACGTAACGGCCATGATGCATGAGCACGTTGCCGATGGTTCAGTTGATCTGGCAATCGCCGATGTGCCGTACTTTTTGCGTGGACCAGAGGTAGCACAGCTAGCTGATTTCAATGTTTCGCAGGCTGGCAAGAAACCATCGTTCAACGAAGAATGGGACCGGTTCGATAGCATTGAAGATTATGAAGCGTTTTGCACAGCGTGGGTCGAAGATGCAATGCGGTGCCTCAATGGCGAAGGTTCCTTGTTCATCTTCGGGACGTATCACAACATCGGACTGATCAACCGCATCTGTCAAATGAAGTCGTATACGATTATCAACGAGATCATCTGGGTTCAGCGGAATAGCCGTCCTAACGTTGCGACGCGCCGACTCCAGGCATCGCATCAGAATATCCTGTGGATTGCCAAAGACAGCAAGCGATACCGATTTAACCATCGCCTCTGCAAGCGAAGCGAATATGACGATTGGGTTTCCAAAAGGAATCAGCCGTTGCGAGAAATCTGGGATGTTGCCACCAACAGCCACGAGAACAGGGCAAGCGGCCACCCGTCACCGAAGCCGTTGGAAGTCTTTAGGCGGTTGATGGACGTAGCGGGAAAACCCGGTGGCCTGTTGCTCGATCTGTTCAGCGGATCAGGGACGGGTGCCGTGGCTGCGGCATCATGGGGCATGCACTCGGTCTCCATCGAGCGGGAGGATGCCTACGTGCAAATGATCCGAAAGCGCGTTGCTACCGAAGTGCAGAAGAAGGCGGCGTGACACCATCAACTGGCGGGCGTCAGCGTTGCCCAATCATCACAGGATCAAACCTATCTGATTCCCGATAACCGTGCTATGCATGTCGCCCGACGTATCGGTGAATATCAGTAGCACAGTTCCATGCATATCCTGCTCATCCTCATCCTTCTTTGCGTCGTTTTCCCGGTTTTTGGACGGCTGATTGGTTGGATGCTGTCCACGATATTTTGGATAATCGCAGTGGTGATGGTCCTGGGGTTACTTGGCGCATTATCCCACTGAGCCTGCCGGAACTGCACGCTCCGAATGGCTGACATTTCTCAGGCGATGTTCGGTTGCGTTGTGATAGTCGCGTCCGGTCCACAGCCTCGAACAGAGAAGCGCGCCACCCACTCGGTAGGGCAGCGCGCTAAGTTAGGGTTTCCGGCCCTCGATCTGATGAGGGCCAAGGCACGGCATACCGCCGCTACATTGCTGGGGCGTTACGGCTGTCGCGGTCTGACGCTTTGTTACACGTCAGCGTCCGCGTTGCCATGATCGCCGCGCGAGGTCGCAACCGCGTCAAACAACTCCGCCAACCGAAGCAGCGGCTCCACCCTGTCCGTTGATCGCGCCATCGCGGCCATGTCCCGGTATACCGTTGCCCGCGCACGAAGCTGCTCGGCCGTAAGCGACGACAAGGGCAGCCGCTGTTTCCCTTCGCTTGCCATAGACCACGACGACACGGATGGTCGGTCGGGTCTTTGATCTGAATCAAACCCAAAGGAAATGGGCGGCCATACCTGCGTCCTGATCAGCACGACCGGGCCGCTTGCTCGATCATCGCCTGGATCGCATCCCACTGGTCAGCCGTCACGCCAGGATGGAGTTCGGCGCCGACCTCGAAGCATACCGCCAGCACATCCAGTTCATTTGGCGAGGCCAGCGTCACCACGACTGGAAGTCCGGGCAATGCGGTGGCGCTCGCCTCTGTCAGCCCCGTCCGCACCCGGTCGAGCAATTCGGATTTGATCCGCGCGTCGTCGGGCACCGCCGCGTCGAAACCGGCCCGGAGCGCGGTGAACAGGTGTGGCTCGATGCAAAGCGTGACCATCGGCGCCTCCTTCCAAACCACTAGAGATCGTCGTCGCGCACGGTGTCAAACCACTATGCCGACTGAGGCGATGAAGGTGTGCGATACGCGCCGCGTCGTCCATCATCGCCGCCAGGAGGATGAAGTCAGGGCGGTGACATCCATCTCGATGCGCCGACCGGCCATTCCCAGCATCGATAAATATGGGCAACAATTCGAACAAAGGATTATAGCGATGAATGCGCACAACACTTTGACAGACGATCTCGCCGACGAAGCTGCTTACCGTGAACGGGCCACGGTCATTTTGGATGAGCTTGCGGACCAAGCCAGAGTTGCATTACGGAGCGCCAATATCCCGCTGAACGTCTATTTCGTGGTCGGGCCAAGCGGTGATGCAATTTTGACGCTCGGCGCAACCGTCAACCGGCAGGAACATCAGGAAATCAAGAAGGTGATCGGCTCGATCGTGCGTCGCTCCATCGGATTGGAAACGGGGCAGTGCCGAGAGATCATCTGCGCGATGTCCGATGCAGACGATACCACTCCTTGAATGTCGTTCATGACGGTCGATCATTCGCGCGGGACATGGTGACCCGCGCTGACCACCCCTACCGCCGCGACGCTGCCGCTGCAAGGTCTCGTGACATCGATGGAACGATCCTGGCAGCATCGACAAACGGCTTGCGCGTTCGCTGCGGGCGGCCACAAGCCCCCAGTCGGGCCGGAGGGCGGTAACTAAATAGCGGCATGACCCATGATCCATGTCCCCCTGCCACCATGCTGACCGAAGTTATCCATCTCCCGTATTCGATCAAACTACATACCGCCGAGTTATACTCGGACCTGTTGCTGGCGGTCCTCACCGAGGGTGGTCACGCTGTCGTACTCAACCGCATCGATGGCGATCCGGTCGGAGGTTGGGTTATCCACCTGTGCTGCACGGACCCCATCACCATCGACGTGCTCCGCGATCTTGAACAGCGCAATTGCCATCCAGACGATCCACTGTCCCTACTCTAGAACCCACGTGGGCGATCGACACGGGCGGGGCGGTCAGTGGGAAATGGCGCCGATCAATGCCAGCACCACGAGCGCGCCGACCAGCCACAGTGCCGCCGACAGTATGGAGCCGACCAGCCTTGCGAAAGCTGGGAACAGCAACATCAGAATGATGGTGATTAGCACGATGTGCATGATCTGATGCCCGACCGGCGGGAGTTAGCCCGCCTGGACGCCAGCGCGAGCGGGCATGGACCTCCGAATATTGATAATGCTGCCCGGACTGACTTTGAATCTGCGAGCCGTCCACCGGATGCCGGCGCCATCGGCGAGAGAGCGTTGGATGCCGACAACGACGCCGTGCGGAATGGCGGGGCGTCCGATAATTTTGCCCGCCTCCACGGCCCTGGCTTGGCCGTACTTGATGGCCGTACTGAGCTTGGCACGCCGCCATGCGCCAGCGATGTCCAGCAGGTCTGATGCCGTAGCGTTGCCAGTGTTGATCCCCTCCCGGTTCAGATAGAGGGACACGCGATGATCCCGGAGGGTTCCAAGCAGGCGGAGCAGGTTCCTGACGTTCCGGCCCGGTAGATCGCCTACCGAGCCGACGACCACCTCATCGATCGCGTCCAGGTTGGCCAGCAGCGCCTTCCAGCCAGCATATCGAGCCCGGACTGTTGATCCGTCATCGTCGGTGTAGGTCGCCACAACGATGCCCCCACGGCTTTCGACCGCTTGCTGGAGGTCTGGGCAAGGGTCCCAGTCGGTACGGCCGGCGGGTCGTCTGATATAGAGGGCGGCACGAAGCATGGGTCGGATAAAAGCACGAAATCTGAATCTGTCAACGAAATGGATAACAATATTTATGCTTGGACTGGGCCTCAAGTCTGGGCGGCTGACGCGTCATCCCGTCAGCCGTGTCGGAGGGCGATCCTGGGGCTTGGCTGCGTCATGGCTGCGATACGTTGTCCCGGAGCCCGGACGGACTGGACGGCGTTGCCAGACGTTTTTTGAACGCTGCTTGGGCGGGACCTCCGGCATCGACCTGAACCGGGGACAAAAGACGAGCGCGGCGGCACCGGATGATAGTGGGAACGGTCATGAGGCTGCGGTCCGTCCGGGCAGATCGCAACCGTATCCCGGATCGTGACCGGACCGACGATCCAACTGGTTTGAGGCAGGTTGCCGTAGAGTGGCGTCATACGCCGCCTCGCCGCCCACGTGATCGAAGCCATCACCATGTGGTTGGCCCACCTCAGCACCACAGTCGAAGCCTGCCTGGACCCGTGACCGAGTTTCGCCGGCATAATGCCCGGTTGGTCCTATGCGATCAGGCCCGTGAAGATTCGCCGGCCTGCTGGCGGTCGCGGACCTTCTGGTGGACGCTCGGCGCCGGCACGAAACGGACTTGACTGGTCACTTTTTCCGTCCTGATATGAGGCCCTGGAAAGTGACCAACCACGTGAGGGTGCATGGCCGAAGCCGTTGTCTATCACGATCCGCTTGATATTGACCGGCGGCTCCGCGCCCTCGGGGGACTCCAGCGCCAAGATTTGCTGGCAGCGGTAGAGGCTGCCGTCGCAGCGGTCGGCGGCTGTACGGACAATGACCCACCAGCCGCGCGTGGCTGGGATTCGTGGCGATCCGCGACTCGGCGGCTCCGCGAAGTCCATCGCCGGCTCGGTTGGGAGAAGGATGACACCGCCAACTTTTCGACGATCATCCACAAGGGCGAGCGTATCAAGGTTGCGGTCGCCAACACTGACGACGCGACGGGCAACCCGCTGGCTCATCCCACCAACCGGTCCCGGAAGGGCGCAACCTCAGATCGCGCGAGCCAGATCAATCAACTCGTACTGCCGTTCGCGGGCTGGCATTCGGAGACCGAGCCGGAACTTGCTGTCGTGCCCGGCTACGCAACTTGGTATCTCGGCATTTACATTGAAGGTGACACCGTTCGCGCAGAGCTTTCCATGCCGACCCGGTTAGAGAGCGGCTACTTCACCGAATGGAAGGAGCGGATCATGCTCATCTCATCCGACGAGGAGTGGACGCCATCGGTGGTGCCGGTGGCTGATGACGATGGACCCGCGTTCGAGGTTCCGGTCTTCAGGAAGTAGGCTGCCATGTTTAATGGCAAGCGGCTCAGTCTCGCCCGGCGACGGCGGGGACTGAGCAAGAAAGGATTCGCGGAGGCACTAAACCTCCATCCGCGCACCGTTATGCGTTGGGAGGACAATGACCGCTTCCCGAGTGCGGACGAGGTTGCGCGGATTGCCGACTACCTACGATTTCCCGAAGCGTTCTTCTTCGGCGGCGACGTGGACGAACCGGCTATGCACGCGGCCAGCTTTCGAGACCCATCATCGGCATCTGACAATGATGGAGGGGCGCCCGTCATAGCCGGCGCTCCGAGCTTCCGAAGCCTGTCAGCCATGCCTGCACGCGACCGGGATGCAGCCCTTGCGGCCGGGGCAATGGGGTACCTCCTCGGTGACTGGGTAGAACAACGATTCTCGCTACCGGTCCACGACCTTGACGATCTCTCGCAGGAGACGCCGGATGGGGCAGCCCGCGCGTTGAGGGAGAAGTGGAGTATCGGCGAACGCCCGATCAGCAACATGATTCACTTGCTGGAAGCTAAAGGCGTACGCGTCTTCTCACTGGCCGAAAACACCCGGACCATGGATGCATTTTCGGTATGGCGCCGAGACAAGCCGTATGCATTCCTGAATTGCCATAAGACCCCGGAACATCAACGATTCGATGCGGCCCACGAACTCGGTCATCTCGTGCTGCATAGGCATGGTGGGCCGAATGGCCGGGAGGCGGAGAACGAAGCGAACCGCTTTGCATCAGCTTTTCTTATGCCTTCGAGTGACGTCTTGGCGGTGACACCGCGTGTGCGCGATCTCAACCAGATGATCACGGCAAAGAGACGCTGGCGTGTCTCTTTGGCGGCGCTCAATTACCGCCTGTACAAACTTGCCGTCACCAGCGAGTGGCAATATCGGACGTTCTGTATCCAGATTCAGGAGCGGGGATATCGGAGCGCAGAGCCAGACGGTATTCCGAGAGAGATATCAGCCGTCTGGCAGAAAGTTTTTGATGCGCTTCGCGCTGAAGGAATGACAAAGGCTCACGTCGCTGTCGAACTCAACCTTCCACCAGCCGAGATCGAGAACTTGGTTTTCGGGCTCACAAATATGCTTAGCGTCGAAGGAGGGGCGATTACGGGTTCTAAGGGACGTGCCGATTTGCGGCTGGTATCTGGTTAAGCGGCAAGGTGGTAAGTTCGTCTACCGTTACGAGGTCCATCCGGGCCAGGGACCCAGACGGATGTGGGCCACGCTGCTATGCTTTGACCCGATCTCCTCATCAGCGATGACCGACAAGATCATCGCCGGCAACAGCGTGTCCGCTCTTGGTGATCGCTTGCAACCGCCGAGACCGACACGGGCGGCGTCGCACGGACCGGCTCCTGACGGAGCACGGCACGGCGCTGCTTATGCAGACAGAGCTTCGCATCGTGGCGCCGGCACGAAATGCAGGCAATACCGGGCTCGGCGGCGCCGATGATCGCGCCAATCGCTGTGGGGCGCCCTGGGCAACATTATCGCGTCTCCTGGCGGAACGCGTCCGCCCTCGTGGCCGATCGATCGAACCACCAATTCCGACTGAATTATGCCCGCCCGGCTGTCAGGCATCGCGATCGCCCATCCGAGGAACGGCATCCCTGGCGCATGCGCCAATATGGGTCTTTTGGTGGCCCGCCGGTTTGAATCTTGCTACATCACCATCTGGAGTTTCAGGCAAAAGCCGGAGTTCAACGTCCAGATGTCCGTTCCAACCATCTACGACCTCTGCACGCCGCGTCCCGACGTGCTCGCCGGCACGGCCAGCGACTCGGACTTCGCCGCTGATCTGTCCCACGTCATCCGTGGGAGCGGAGGTCCGGCGGAGTACAGCGACCCGGAACGGTTCTACGCCAACACCTACCCCACGCGTGGCCTCAAGAGCCTCCTGGCAAACGTCTGTTCGCGCTTGAGCGGGCGCGGCGGCGCCGTCGCGGCCATCTTCCGCCTCGACACGAGCTTCGGTGGTGGTAAGACCCACGGCCTGATCGCACTCGTCCACGCCGCGCGTGGCATGCAGGGCGTCGCCAATCCCGGCGAATTCATTGACGTTGGCCTGCTGCCGGCCGGCGAGGTCCGGATCGCGGCTTTCGACGGTGAGAACGCCGACCCGGCAAACGGCCGGCGCATGGGGGACGACGTGCTGGCGTTCACCCCATGGGGCGAGATCGCCTACTCGCTCGCCGGCCGCCAGGGCTACGAACGGGTCCGGCGCTCGGACGAGCAAGGCATCGCGCCCGGCGCGGAGACAATCGCTGAATTGTTCGGCGACCGACCTGCCTTGATCCTGCTCGATGAACTTTCGATTTATTTGCGGAAGATCAAGGGGCGACCCGCCGCACGCGACCAACTGACCGCCTTCCTGACCAGCCTGTTCAAGGCGGTCGAGTCCTCGCCCCGCGCCGCACTCGTCTATACACTTGCTGTTGGCA
>Ga0265338_10007052_pt1 | contig 14099 bp, 6 predicted proteins | sample 42126metaG_FD_193579 | JGI IMG/M metagenome (GOLD analysis project Ga0265338, IMG submission 193579) | Rhizosphere microbial communities from Carex aquatilis grown in University of Washington, Seatle, WA, United States - 4-21-26 metaG | ecosystem: Host-associated > Plants > Roots > Rhizosphere >... | reverse complement strand
CGCGGCTCTGGTGCGATTTCGCATGACGATGCTGTCCTTTGACTCGGTCGCGAGCGGGTGCCCGCGAGGGCTGGGAAGGCATGGCAGTGCCGGCGTGGTCCCCGGCGCCGATCCCCCTTTCTTCTCCGCCGGCCGGTGGTCTCGGAAGGCATGGTAACACTCTAGACACTGGTATATGGAGTGTTAATGCACAACTTTCTAGCAAAGCATTGGACAGCGTGGCCAACGAGCGTGCCCCTTGCATCGGGAGCCGCTGCTGTTTACCGTTAAGAGGTGTGGCGACGAACCGCTAAGAGGACGCTGATTGCTGCGGTGGTGCTCGCCGTGCTGCCGGCCGCCGCGCTCGCCCAGCCGCCCGACGGCCGCCGCTACGAGCTCGTCTCGCCCAGCGACAAGCTCGGCAACGACGTGATCGCCGAGAGCTCGCGCACGCGCGCCGCCGCGGGCGAGGCGCCGGGGCTGCCGATGGCGGCGACGTTCGCGTCGCTCGGGGGCTTCGCCGACGTGCAGGGCATGGGCGTCTCGACCGAGTACCTCGCCCAGCGCACCGGCGCGCCCGGCACGAGCGGCTGGAGCACCCACGCGATCACGCCGCCGCAGGCGCCGATGTCGCTGTTCGCCGCGGCGCAGGGGCTCGACCCGCTCTACGAGGGCGACCTGTCGGACGACCTCGTGCGCGGCGTCTTCCGCGCCTGGTCGCCGCTCACCGGCGCGCCGAACGTGCAGGGCGTCGCCAACCTCTACCTGCGCACGGACCTGCGCCAGCCGGGCGCCGGCGCCTGGACGCTGCTGAGCGACGCGTCAGCCCCGCTGGCGCCGATCGACTCCGGCGCGCAGCGCCCCTACCTGGCCGGCGCCTCGAGCGACTTCCGCCACGTGATCTTCGAGTCGCGCCTCGCGCTCACGCCGGACGCCGCGCCCGGCAACACGATGCTCTACAAGGCCGACGACGGCGTCGTGCGGCTGCTCGCGCCCGGCCCGGCGTGTCCCGGCGGGGGCGCCCCGGCGGCCCCCTGCTCCGTCGCGGGCGTGGGCGCGACGGGGCTGCGGCTCACCGCGCGCGCGATCTCGGCTGACGGCGCGCGCGTCGTCTACGCGTCGCCCGTCACCTCGCGCGGGGCCGTCTCCGCGAGCCCCCCGAGCGCCCTCTACCAGCTCGACGACCACGGCACGCCCGATCCGTCCGACGACGTCACGCTGCAGGTCGACGCGTCCGAGAAGTCCCCGCCCGACGCGCCCCAGGCCGCCCGCTTCCAGACCGCGAGCACGGACGGCGGGCGCGTCTTCTTCACGAGCGGCGCCCAGCTCACCGACACGGCCGGCAGCGGCCTCTACCTGTGGCAGCGCACGCCACCGGCCGGGCAGGGGCACCTGACGCTGATCGGCGGCGACTCCCAGGCGGCGGTGCTCGGGGCCTCCGGCGACGGTCACCGCGTGTACTTCGCCGCGCCCGGCCAGCTGATCCCCGGCGGCCCCGCGGTCGGCGAGGACGGGCTGTACCTGTGGCAGGACGCGGACGGGACGCCGGGCGGGACGCTGTCGTTCGTCGGAGGGATCGACACGGGCGACGCCGGCGCCAACGACGACACGCTGTATCCCTGGAACCAGAACCCCGACGTCGCGCGCGTGACGCCGGACGGGCGCGAGCTGCTGTTCGAGGTCTCCGACGGCAGCGGCCTCGCGCCGCAGGCCGACCACGGGAGATGCGCGGACAGAAACCCCGACAACAGCAGTAACGGCAGGTGCTCGGAGCTGTACCTGTACCGCGCGGACCGCTCGGCGCCGCTCGCGCCGGATGTCGTGTGCGTCTCGTGCGACCCGGCCGGCGGGCCGGCGACCGCGAGCGCGTTCGTCAACGCGCACGCGGGCTCGGGCGCTTCGCAGGTGACCTGGCACCTCAGCCGGGCGCTCAGCGACGACGGGCAGCGCGTGTTCTTCAGCACCGCTCAGCCGCTCGTGCGGGAAGACGTCAACGGCCGCGTCGACGCCTACGAGTACGACGTGGCGAGCGGCACCGTGCAGCTGATCTCGAGCGGTCGCGACGGCGAGGACTCGTGGTTCCTGGACGCGAGCGCGAGCGGCGACGACGTCTTCTTCACGACGCGCGAGCAGCTCGCTGGCTGGGACACCGACCAGTCCTACGACCTCTACGACGCGCGTGTCGGCGGCGGCTTCCCCGAACCGTCGCCGCCAGCGGCGGGGTGCGCGGGCGACGCGTGCCATGGCGTGCCGGTGGCGCCGCCGCCGCTCGTCGCGCTGGCGAGCCCGGGCTATGCGGGGGTCGGGAACTGGCCGGCGCCGAAGCCGAAGCCCAAGGCCAAGCCGAAGCCGGCGAGAAGAAAGGCCGCGCCGCGCTGCAAGCGCGGGACGGTCCTGCGCAGAGTCCACGGCAAGCAGCGCTGCGTGAAGGTCCCGAAGAAGAAGCCCAAGCGGAGACGCAGGTGAGGCGGGCCGTCGCGCTCCTGGTGGTCGCGCTCGCCACCGCCGCCGCGCTGCCGGCCGCGGCCGGCGCCGACTCGCCCGCCGCCTGGCGCCTCGACGTGCTCGCCAACACGACCGCCGCGCCCGGCGCGACGCTGACGTTCTACGTGCAGGCGGCGAACACCGGCGACACCGCGGCGAGCGGCGCGAGCGACCCGATCGTCGTGAGCGGCACGCTGCCGAGTGGGCTGACGGCGCTCGGCGGCTCGGGCGGCAACTGGGACTGCTCGGCGACCGTCCCCGGCTCCCAGGAGTTCAGCTGCAGCGACGCGGTCGACACGGTCGGCGCGCAGGGCTTCACGACGCTGACGCTGCAGGCGAGCGTCGGCTCCGGCGCCGTGCTCGGCTCGACGCTCACGAGCAGCTTCGCGGTCACCGGCGGCGGGGCGGTGGACGGCGCGGCGGCGAGCACGGTCGACCCGGTGCGCGTGCAGGCGGCGCCGCCCGGCTTCGGCGTGGCCGCGTTCGACGGGACGGTCAGCGCCGACGCGGCCGGCACGCCCTACACGCAGGCCGGCGGGCATCCCTACTCGGCGACCGTCTCGATCGACTTCGACACGCTGAACGACCCGGCGCCGCTGCGCGGCGACCTGTGGCCGGTCGAGCCGGTCAAGGACGTGCTCGCCGACCTGCCGCCGGGCCTCGTCGGCAACCCGACCGCGGCGGCGCAGTGCACGGCCGCCGAGCTCGCGAGCGGGGGCGTGCTGGCGAGAACGCAGTGCCCGCCGGACTCCCAGGTCGGCACGGCGCTCGTGCGGCTCAACGGGCACACGGCGCGCGACGTGCTCGGCCCGCTGCCCGTCTTCAACCTCGTGCCGCCGCCGGGCGTGCCGGCGCGCTTCGGCTTCAACGTCGCGGGGACGATCGTCACGCTCGACGGCGAGCTGCGCAGCGGCGGCGACTACGGCCTGTCGGTGCGCGCGCGCGACGTCCCCCAGGGGCTGGCGATCGCGGGGACGACGCTGACGTTCTGGGGCACGCCGGCCGATCCCGCGCACACCCCGCAGCGCGCCTGCCAGGGCCAGCTCGCGCCGTGGGCGGGCGGGCCGACGTGCCCGAGCGGCGACGCGGCCCAGGCGTTCCTGCGCAACCCGACGTCGTGCACGGCGCCGGGCGTGGGGCTGACGGTGGGGGTGCAGATCGACTCGTGGGTGCGGCCGGGGGTGTGGTCGCCGGCGTCGTTCGTCAGCCACGTGCCGCTGGGCTATCCGTTCCCGCCGGCGGACTGGGGCGCGCAGCAGGGGACGACCGGCTGCGACGCGGTCCCGTTCGACCCGGGGCTGTCGGTTGCGCCCGACTCGAGCACCGCGGGCGCGCCGTCCGGCTACGCGTTCGAGCTGACGCTGCCGCAGAGCAGCGCGCCGGGGCCGGTGGGGGAGAGCGACCTGCGGCAGGCCGTGGTCGCGCTGCCGGCGGGCGTGCGGGTGAACCCGAGCGCGGCCGACGGGCTGCAGGGCTGCTCGCCCGAGCAGGTGGACCTGAGGTCGGCGGACGACCCGTCGTGCCCGGACGGCTCGCGCGTGGGCTCGCTGACGGTGACGACGCCGCTGCTGCCTGAGCCGCTGACGGGATCGGTGTACCTCGCCTCGCCGAACGCGAACCCGTTCGGGACGCTGCTGGCGGTGTACCTGGTGGCGAAGGGGCCGGGGCTGATCGTGAAGCTGGCCGGGCGGGTCGAGTCCGATCCGCTGAGCGGGCAGGTGACGGCGACCTTCGACGACGTGCCGCAGCTGCCGTTCTCGTCGGTGAGATTGGCGTTCGACGGGGGTGCGCGGGCGGTGCTGGTGAACCCGCCGTGGTGCGGGACGTATGCGGCGTCGGCGGTGCTGACGTCGTGGAGCGGGGCGGTGCGCAGCGTGTCGGCTCCGTTCAGCATCGGCTCCGGCTTCGCCGGCCCGGGGTCCGCGTGCCCGGTGGATGGGGCCCGGCCGTTCGCGCCGGGCTTCAGCGCGGGGGTGGAGAGCAACGGGGCGGGCAGAAGCTCCCCGTTCCACGTGCGGCTGACGCGTGGGGACGCCGACGAGGAGCTGGGCGGGCTGACGGTGCGGCTGCCGCAGGGGTTGCTTGGGCATCTGGCGGACGTGGTGCTGTGCTCGCCGGTCGACGCCGCCCGCGGGACGTGCCCGTCGGGGTCGTTGATCGGCAGCGTCGTGGCGGGAGCCGGGGCCGGGCCGCTGCCGTTCTACTTGAGCGGCGGGCGTGTGTACGTGACGGGCCCGTACGGCGGTGCGCCGTTCGGACTGTCCGTGGTGGTGCCCGCGGTGGCCGGCCCGTTCGACCTCGGAACCGTCGTCGTGCGCGCAGCGGTGTTCGTCGACCGCACCACCGCCGCGTTGCGCGTCGTGACGGATCCGCTGCCGCGCGAGCTCGACGGGATCCCGCTGCAACTGCGCGACGTGCGCGTCGCGGTGGACCGGCCCGGCTTCATGCTGAACCCGACGAGCTGCGCGGCGAAGATCGTGCGGGCGGTCGTGACGTCCGTGCCGGGGCGCGTGGTTGGGATCTCGGAGCGCTTCGCGGCAGCGGAGTGCCGCGAGCTGCCGTTCCACCCACGGCTGAGGTTGTACGTGGGCGCTCGAGGCCACACGCACGTCGGCGACTCCGTGCCGCTGACGGCGGTCCTGACGCAGGCCCCAGGCGAAGCGGGCATCAGCCGCGTGAGCGTGACGCTGCCGTCCTACCTGAGCGCCCGGCTGCCGGTCGTGGAAGCGGCGTGCACGCAGGCGCAATTCGATCTGGGCCACTGCGAGCAGGCGCGGACTGGGAGCGCGGTCGCGACGAGCCCGCTGCTGCGCGATCCGCTCCAGGGCGGGATCTACCTCGTGAGAAGATCCGGCCAGCCGCTGCCGAACATCGTGATCGCGCTGCGCGGGCAGGTGGCCGTGGACCTCGTCGGCCGCGTCTCGATCCCCGGCGGCACGCATCTCGCGGCGACGTTCGCTGCTGTCCCCGATGTGCCGATCAGACGCGTGGTGCTTCGGTTCGTTGGGAGCGGTCCCCACGGCGTGGTCGGGGCCGGCGGTTCGCTGTGCACGCGGGCCGTGCGCGCCGCTAGGGCAACGGTCGCCTTGACGGCGCAGAACGCGCGGACGTCGAACACCGCCGAGCCGTCTGCGATCCGCGGTTGTCCTGCAGCGCGCTGACGCGCACCAGCGCGCGCCTGCCCGACCCGACGCGTCCAACCGAATCAGCCTCACGCTGCGACACAAGCACGCCTGACCGCGACGGCATGCTCGAACGCCCTCTCCCAGCAACCTACGTTTCGTCTGAGCGTCTGCCTGCTTCCCCATCTCGCGGCACGCTTGGCGAGCTTGCGCCGTACGCGATCGCTGCGGACCAGCGCGTCGAGTGCGCCAAACCAGCCGTCGTCGGGGACGAGACGGCCGCCCTCCCGCTCGCCGAGTCCGGCGTATGGACCTATCGGCGACGCGAGCCAGGGCACGCCCGCGGCCGCGTACTCCTTGAGCTTGATGTTCGAACGCGAGTGATTTATCGCGATCTCCGGCGAGAGCGGCGCGATGCCGATGTCGAACGACGTGACGCGCTGCAGCAACTGTGCGAGCGGAACCCACGGCTCATGCACGTAGCGGTCGCCCTGGAGGCCGAGCCCGATGCCGATGGCTGCGACGTTCACATGGGGGTGGCCGTCGAGCAGACGGGCGAGCGCGCCTGCGATCGGGATGCGGTCGACGTCGAGCCGGTGCTCGGCTGCTGCGACCCATCCGACTGTGACATCGGCGCGCCGTGCGCGCGCAGGCAAGAAGGCCTCGACCACGTAGTTCTCAATCACCAGCACGTCGGGAGCCCCGCCCTTGCGGAATACGTCGGCGAGTGCCGGACTCGGCGTCGTGACGAGGTCTACCGACTGGAACAGCCGCCTCCGCGCGGCCAGGCGGCTCGCGCCCCTCAGTCCGCCCACGTGTGAGTGGGCGAGCGTGCCTGGGGGCGCGCTCGTCACGTCGTCGTCATCATCCCACACCACGGTCGCGCCCACGGCCTTCGCCGCACGCGCCAGTTCGACGGCTCCACCGTCGCATACGCGATGAATGTGCAGCAGCTCGCACCATTGCAGCACCGCGTGCCATTCGTCCCGCTTATCCAGCCTGAGCTCGCAAATCTCGTGACCGCGCTCCGCCAACGCCAGCATCGGCGCCATCGAGCGGTATGCGGCGTTTGCGGTTCTGCCGTCAGGCAGGAACGCGATGCGCATGGTCCCCCTTCTGCTCCCGTAGGTCTTGGTGGAGGCCGCCTCAACCCGCGGTGGGCCTCCACCGCATAGTTACACCTATATTAGCCTGATCGTGATCCTTGTGCTGCTGCCTTGGACGCTGACTGCGCCCGTTCCCTTGAAGCCGCTTTCGGATGGGCAGAGGAAGCCGCCGATGCCGGTAGATCTGAACAGGGGAATGCGTATAGTTTCATCGGCAATGAGTCCGGTTGCAGCTCCTCCTGATTCGACGAGGACTTCGCCTGCGGCGCTCGTACCCGCATCCTTGTATAGGCATTTGGTGCCAAGTCCCCCGTTCTCTTCGACGGCGTATGCAATACCGCGGAGTAAGAGGCGTACGGCGGTTATTCTGGGTAGTGTGCCGGAAAATCCCTCGTAGGTGACGTGCCATGGGAGGGTTTCCTGTAGGACGGTGAACCTACCGCCAGTGCAAGAGCCGAAGGTTGCTCTGTTCACGTGTCCGACTAGTGCACCGATGACCTTTGCCATAGTGGCAGAGTGGAAGCTGCCTTCGAGCGTGAGCGGGCAGATTATGGTGTTTTCGGTTGAGCCGGTGCCTTCGCCAAAGAAGCTGAGCGCCGTCCACGTGATTCTGAAGGTTCTGCTGCTAACGCTGAGTCTGTTGGCATTTGCAGAGGTAACGGCGAGTGCAAAGATGAGTGTGGCCGTAAGACTGCTGACGGTGATTTTGGTGCCGGTGCGCATGCGCGTGCTCGTTTCAAGATGATTATTAGCGTGATGAGTGCGCCTTTGTCAGGCGATTGACAAGCGTGTATTAGACCGGAGGCCGCCTAGGTGTAGGCGGCCTCCGGGTAAAGCAGCTGAGCCGACTCGTCTATATTAGCCTGATGGTGATCCTTGTAGAGCTACCTTGGACGGTGACCGAGGCGCTGCCCTGGAACCCGCCTTCCGACGGGCAGAGGAAGCCGCCGATTCCGCCCGACCTGAACAGTGGGAGCCGTATTCTTTCGTCGGCTCTGAGTGCGGTTGCAGCCCCTCCTGATTCGACGAGGACTTCGCCTGCGGCGCTAGTGCCGTTTTCCTTGTATAGGCACGTCGTGCCGAGGCCACCGTTTGCTTCGAGAACGAGGCAGTGTTGCGAAGTAAGAGTCGAACCGCGGTTATTCTGGGTAGTGTGCCGGAGAATCCCTCGTAAGTCACGTGCCACGGGAGGGTTTCCTGTAGGATGGTTGCCCTGCCGCCGGTGCAGCTTGTCCCCACGACCGTCGCTCTGGTTACGTGACCAATTAGCGCGCCGATTACCTTAGCGAGGGTGCTGGAATGGAAGCTTCCCTCGAGTGTGACGGGGCAGATTATAGTGTTTTCGGTGGATCCTGTGCCTTCGCCGAAGAAGGTCAGAGCAGTCCAGACGAGTCTGAAGTTCTGGCTACTGACGCTGAGATGGTTGGCACTTGCGGAATTAACGGCAAACGCCATGAGAAGCGTCGCCGCGAGTCCGGCAAGCGCGAGCTTGCTACGAGTGTGCATAGAGCATTGCTTCCTTTTGTGTCGGGTCGCAGCGCGGTCGAGCGCGGCGATCTATTGTGAGAGCGGTTGCCTCTGCGATCCGCGGAGCAACCGAACGACAAAGTAGAGGACCCCCTTTCCCCGGCATTCGCTTGGGCCTCACGGCCCCGCGTTGTGGCCTGTTGGTGAGTGCCCAGGCCGCAGGACGAAGCATAGGGAACGCCGCGTCGCCAGTCAATGCACCAGGGAGAGGCGTATTGTGGTACGGTCGCGTTTGCTGGTACAGCCAGAAACAGGTTGGACGAGAAACAGGAAAGAGGAGAGACAGGTGCTCGTATCGTGGTGGCGTGCGCGGAAGCGCTGGGCCGTTCCCCTCGGTGGTGTGATGGTCGCGCTGTGTCTGACGGCGGGTCCCGCCACGGCTGGCAGCTTGCCGGACGGTCGGGCGTGGGAGTTGGTTTCGCCGCCCGACAAGCTCGGGATAGACGTGATCGCGGAGAGTTCCCGCACCCATGCCGCGGCCGGCGAAGCGCCCGGACTGCCGAGTGCCGTCGCCTTCACCGCGATCGGTGGGTTCGCGGACGTACAGGGCATCGGGATCGGAACCGAATACGTCGCCGAGCGGGAGGGGATGCGTGGGACGAGCGGATGGACGTCGCACGGCATCACGCCGGCCCAAGACCCGCTGCCGTATAACGCGATCACGTCCGGCGCGGAACCTGCGTACCAAGGCGAGATGTCACCAGATCTCACGCAAGGGGTCTTCAAGTCGTGGTCACCACTGACTGATGCGCCGAACGTGGCCCACGTCCCAAATCTTTATGTCCGCGATGACTTGCGGACTCCGGGGGCGGGCGTTTTCCGGCTGCTGACAGACGCGCCGTCATTGTTGGCGCCAGCAAGTCAGCTCATCGACTACCGCGTGTTCACCGTGGGAACGTCGAGCAACTTCCAGCACGTCTTGTTCGAGACCAAGGAGAATCTCACGGCCGACGCGAGAGGCACGAACGTGAAGCTGTACAAGACGGATGGTGCGACGACACGTTTGCTCGCGGGCGTTGGGTGCCCTGGCGCGAACGGCACCAGAGCACAGGCGCCTTGCTCATCGTCTGGGCTCGGCCTGTTCGGCTCCCACTATGCCTCGCGCGTGATTTCAAACGATGGCAGCCGAGTGGCGTTCACCGCTCCGGTCTCGGCCATCGGCAACATCCAGGATACTTCAGGAGCGGCGAGCAAGCTGTTCCAACTCGACGATCGCGGTACCACGACGACAGCAGACGATGCGGGCATTCAGATCAACGCCTCCGAGGCCACGAGTCCTCAAGCATCTCAGGCAGCGACGTACCAGACTTCCAGTACTGACGGCGCGCGCGTGTTCTTCACGAGCAACGAGGCGCTGACAGACGCCGAACCTTCTGGCGGCGGGCTCTACATGTGGGCGCGTCAAGCTCAGAACGAGGTGCAGTCTGTGACGGTCGACGCAACGGGCGGAACGTTCACACTGGCCGCCCACGCCCAGCCATCTGTCGGCTCGGGGACGCTCGCAAGCGGTTCGACGGAAGTCTCAGATGTGACGGGATCGTTCTCCGTCGGGCAGACGATCACGGCGCCGGACATCCCAGCTGGCACGACGATCGTTGGAGCGCCCAACAGCACGACCCTCACGCTGTCCGCTCCCGCCACGGCAGATGGCAGCGAGCAACTGAGAGCGAGCGTTGACGCCACGACGACGGCGCTTGCATACAACGCGACCGCTGCTCAGGTGCAGAGCGCGCTCGAGGCACTGAGCATCGTTGGGCGCGGTAATGTTTCGGTGACCGGTGGCCCAGCCGCTGGCACTCCCTACAGAATGACGTTTATTGGTGCGCTCGCTGGCGTCGATGTCATGGGGATGACGGGCGACGCCAGCGCGCTTACCGGCGGTGCGGAGAGTGTTAACGTGTCCACGGTGACGCTGGTGCACAATCTCACCCGAATCGCGGCCGGGTCGATCGTTGACGTGTTGGGTGCCTCGGAGGACGGGCATCGGGTCTACTTCGCGTCCGCGGGCGATCAGCTCGTTCAGGGCGCACCAGCCGTAACGGAACGTGCCATCTATCTCTGGCAGGATGCCGACGGCGCTCCAGGAGGGACTTTGTCGTTTGTGGGTGGTGTTGCTGGCACTGACATTACGGCCAACGCCGATGCGGCTCAGTGGAATACAGGTCCGAAGCTCTCGCGGGTCTCACCGGACGGGCGGTTCATGATCTTTACGGTGTCCGACGGAAGCGCGCTGGCACCCGGGTACGGGCCGAGCGGCTGTCCGGTCGGCAACCCGAATCTGACAAACACCGGCTGTTCGCAGATCTATCTGTACCAGACAGACGGATCGTCGCCCACAGTGCCTGACCTCGTGTGTGTCTCCTGCGGGCCATCGGGGGGGCCGTTCACGACATCCGCGTGGGTCAACATCCGCAGAAACGCGAGCGCCATGGCCTTCTCGACGCATCTGAGTCATGCGCTGTCGGACGACGGACGCTACGTGTTCTTCAGCACAGGGGACGCGCTCGTCCCGGAGGATACGAACGGCAAGTACGACGCGTACGTGTACGATGTCGCGACGGGGCAGGCTCACCTGCTTTCGAGCGGCACGGACACGTCCGACTCGTACTTCATGGACGCCAGTGCCGACGGCAGCAATGCGTACTTCCTGACGCGGCAGCAGCTCGTCGGTTGGGACACGGACAACGCGTACGACCTCTACGACGCGCGTGTGAACGGCGGCTTCCCCGAGCCGCCGACGCCGGCACCTAAGTGCGTCGGTGACGCCTGTCAGGGTGCACCGCCCGCGCCGCCAGCGATCACAGTGCTGGGCAGTTCGACGTTCCGGGGCGCGGGCGATGCGACCGCGAAATTGAGAGCGCGACCCAAGGTCGCAAGATGCCGCCGCGGGCAGGTCAAGCGCAAGGTTAAGGGCAGAACGCGCTGCGTGAGAGTCACGAGAAAGAAGAAGAGGGCCAAGGTCGCGCGGCGCGGCACGACGAAGCGGAGGGGCAAGTGAGTCGCCTGCGAAGGAGAGGGATCAGGATGTACGCGCAGATGGCAGCGCGTCCGCGCACCGCCATGCCTGTCGGAATGTCCAGTCACGTCCGCTGGGTTGTCGCGCTGGCGGCGCTCGTCGTCGCGCTGCTGGCGTGCGGGGCGTCGTCGGCCCTCGCCGGGCCGGTGTGGCGCATCGACGCGCTGCCCGATTCCACAGTCGGCGCGGACGGCACGCTCACGTACCTGATCGAGATTCGCAACATCGGCGACGCGCCTGCCGATGGCACGGCCGAGCCGATCACGCTGACCGGGACGCTGCCTGCCGGCATGACAATCCTGAGCGGTCCGCCGGTGATGGACTGTTCAAACCTCGTGGTCGGTGCACAGACGTTTACGTGCTCGGGCAGCTTCGTCCTGCAACCGTTCATCGCAAGCCCTGGCTATTACGGCCTGCTCTCGGTCCGGGTCGCTGTCGACCCGTCAGCGACGGGCGTGCTCACAAGCAGCTTCACCATTGCCGGCGGCGACCCGTCGGACGGCGACCCGACTCTGCCGGCTGCCACCACTGTCTCAGCCGTGAGAATCGCCCGCACGCCGCAATTCGGCATCGCCGCGTTCGACGCGAGCGTTTCGGCGGACGACAGTGGCACGCCGTTCACGCAGGCTGGTGGTCACCCGTTCGAGGCGACGACCGCGATCGACTTCAACACGTACAGAAATCCGGACCCGCTGAAGAGTGACCTCACGCCCGTCGAGGCGACGAAGGACATCGAAGTCGACCTGCCGCCGGGGTTCTTCGGCGACCCGAGCGGCGTTGCGCAGTGCACGCTCGCCCAGCTTGCGGTCGCGAACGGCGCGAGCGCGCAGCCGAACTGTCCCGCATCCTCACAGGTGGGGACGACGTTCGTGCGTGCGAGCGGGGCGCACCTGCTGTATGGGCCGGTGCCGGTGTACAACATGGTCCCGCCGGTTGACGCGCCGGCGCGACTCGGCTTCAACGTGGCCGGCTCGGTCAACACGATCGACGTGACGCTCCGCAGTCCGGGCGACTACGGGCTGACAGCCGACCTCCACAACGTCCCGGAGGGGCTCGCGGTCGCCGGTGCCAGCCTGACGCTCTGGGGCGTGCCGTCCGATCCGAGTCACGATGCCGATCGCGCCTGCCCTGGGAGTCTCGCGCCGTGGGAGGGCGGGCCGATCTGCACGAGCAGCTCACCGCGTACGGCGTTCCTGCGCAATCCGACGTCGTGCACAGATGCAGGCGTGGGCCTGCCGACGAGCATGCGCATGGACTCGTGGGGGCATCCAGGCACGTTCGTGACCAGCACGGTCTACAGCCACCTGACGCCCGGCTATCCGTTTGCGCCGAGCGACTGGGGCGCGCAGCAGGGAACGACCGGCTGCGACAGAGTTCCGTTCAACCCGGCGCTCAGAACGACGCCGGACACAACGGCGTCCGGGCAGCCGTCCGGCTTTTCGTTCGACGTCACGCTCCCGCAGACCAGCGACCCGGACGTCGTCGGCCAGTCGGACCTCAGAACGGCTGTCGTGAGACTGCCGCTCGGGGTGCATCTGTCGGCCTCCGCATCTGAGGGGCTGGAGGGCTGCTCGCCGGCGCAGATCGCGCTTGACAGCACTGCTGATCCGACCTGCCCGGACGGCTCGAAGATCGGGACGGTGTCGATCAAGACTCCGGCGCTGCCCGATCCTCTTACCGGATCGGTGTACCTCGCCGGGCCGCATGACAACCCGTTCGACTCGCTCGTCGGGCTGTACCTCGTCGCGAGAGGGACCGGCGTGATCATCAAGCTGCCGGCCAGAGTCGACCTCGACCCGATCACCGGCCAGGTCACGACCACGATCGACAACGGGCCGCAGGCGCCGTTCTCGGACGTGCACATCGACTTGAACGGTGGGCCACGTGCCGCGCTCGCGCTGCCTGACGGGTGCGGGCCTTACACCACGGAGGGTACGTTCACTGGTTGGAATGGCAGCGTCGTGGCGGCGAACAGCACGTTCGACGTTTCGCAGGACGGCAACGGTGCGCCCTGCCCCGCTGGCCCGCAGTTCTCGCCCGGCTTCTCGGCTGGCACCGAGAGCTCGAAGGCTGGCAGCAGTTCGCCGCTCGACCTGCGCATCACGCGCAATGACAGCGATCAGGAACTCGGTGGGCTGAGCCTCAACATGCCCGGTGGCCTTACCGGCAAGATCGCCAACGTGGTGTTGTGCAGCAATGCCGACGCGGCTGCGGGCACGTGTCCGTCTGGCTCGAAGATCGGTGATGTGACGGTCGGCGCGGGTTCCGGGCCGAATCCGTTCTACATTACGAACGGTCGGCTCTACCTCACCGGTCCGTACAAGGGGGCTCCGTATGGCCTCTCGGTCGTCGTACCGGCCGTCGCTGGTCCGTTCAACCTCGGCAACGTGGTCGTGCGGCAGGCGATCTTCGTCGACAAGCACAACGCGTCGTTGAAAGTCGTCAGCGATCCGCTGCCGACGATCCTGCAAGGCGTGACGCTCGGCGTGCGCGACGTGCGCGTCTCGATCGACAAGCCCGGGTTCTTCCTGAACCCGACGAGCTGTGCTGAGAAGACGATCGCCGGATCGATCGGAGCGGTGACCGGGCAGAACGCGGCCGTCTCAGATCGCTATCAGGCGGCTGAGTGCGCGAGCCTTGGCTTCGCGCCGAAGATGGCGATCGCCGTCGGCGGCAAGGGCCATACGCGCCTGGGTCAGCCGACGCCGTTGACGACGCGGGTGACGATGCCGAAGGGCGACGCGAACCTCAGATTCGTGCGTGTCACCTTGCCGAACACGATCGACGCGCGTTTGACCGTCATCAACGACGCGTGCACACGTGCGCAGTTCGAGAACGACATCGCGAAGTGTGCGCATGCGAAGG
>Ga0265338_10007051_pt1 | contig 14099 bp, 9 predicted proteins | sample 42126metaG_FD_193579 | JGI IMG/M metagenome (GOLD analysis project Ga0265338, IMG submission 193579) | Rhizosphere microbial communities from Carex aquatilis grown in University of Washington, Seatle, WA, United States - 4-21-26 metaG | ecosystem: Host-associated > Plants > Roots > Rhizosphere >... | reverse complement strand
TCGATGTTGGTGCCGGCCGGGCCGAAGTAATCGGTGATTTGCTGGCGCAGGTCGGCGGCATCATTCGGCCAGTTGGTGGCGCTTTGCAGCAGGACCGGGTCGTTCTCCTGCCCGGTGTATTCGGGATAAACATGGTGAATCAAGAAATCAGGAGCGGCGCCCAGACTATTCAGGGTGGAGAGCAGGACCGGCGTCCAGCCGTAATGATTCTGTCCGGTGCGCGAATTGTAAGCCGGGTGGCTGGTGTAACCGTTGATATAGGAATCTTCGCCGGGCGCGACCGGCACGCCAATTTTAATGGTTGGATCGGCGGCGCGCATCTGGGTCAGGTAAGCCGCCGCCCGGACGGCATAGGTGTAGGCGTCATTCGGATACGTATTCGAGTCGGTTTCCCAGGTGCCATAGCATTCATTGCCGATTTCCCAATATTTGAAGCCAAGATGGTTGGTGACATTGGCGTGGCGCACCCAGGCGGCGGCCTCGGCCGGCGTGCCGGTGCCGTAATTCACCGTAATGAAAGCCTGGACCCCGGCGTTCGTCGCCACATGGATGAAACTGGCAAAGGAGGTGACCCATTGCCAGGTGTTGGTGAGGGTCTCGTTCGAGGCCCAGTGGTACTGGTCCGAAAGCGATCCGCCGGGGAACCGCAGGATGGTCGTCCCCATTTCGCTGAGCAGCGAAACTGTTTGCGGCGTGTCGAAGTTGCCATCCCAGACAGCCGTGTTCACGCCGGACCAGCGGGAATCCGCCTTGCGCACTGCCTGCGTGGTGTTGACGCTCACGTGGATGACCGCCGGGGCGGGCCTGGCGGTGAGCTGGACGTCGTCCACGTAAAACGTGTTGGTGCTGCCGCCGGCGCGCAACTGGATGTTGAGGCGGGAAAGGTTGGCCTTGTTGGCGATCTGGAGCGTGGTCAGCGGGATGACGAATTGCTGCCACGCGTTCGCGGGCAATGAGCCGGGAATGGAATAGGCGGTCTGCCCGACGCCGCTCAACTCGCCATACACCTGCAGCAGCTGTCCGCCGTTGGTGCCGCCATGCGCCCAGAAGGTGAAGCTGGTGTAGGGCGAAGTATCGAAGTCGGCATGATGGAACGAGATGGCCTGCCAGTTGGTGGCGCTGACGCTGATGGAATTCACTCCCGAATGGACCGGCGAAGTGTTGTCGAGGTTGTGGATTGCCCAGCTCCAATCATCGAAGTTATTGACCAGGTTGTCGGTGTAGATCGTCAGCGGGGTTTGGGCGAGTGCGCTGAAAGCAGCACCCAAGGCAACCGTAAAAACCACAGATTTAAACATAAATTGCCGGTGCAACCTAAAGCATCCAACGTCATGCAATATACGTTACACCAGCAATTTAAGCAATTTTACAAAACATGAACAGCCTCACCTGGACGCTGTGGTGAGCGGTTGAATATAACCCAAATCAAAGGATCCAGCGGGAACGGTTGCCGAATTCTGGCCGCCGCCATTGAGAGCGACGCCAACCGGATCATACGAATAGATATCCAGCCATTTATGCATTTCCGAGTGACCATCGGCAAAAGCGATACCTGCGGAGCCGCCGTGATAATGAGCGGGATAGTCAACGACAGAAGTCATGCTCATGGTTATGGCCATCAACGGGTCGTTAATGGTAAGCGGATTCTCATCCATGAGAACCCAGGTATTGGCGGGTCCGGGCCGGCTCAAGGCCGAAGTTTTGCCGTAGGTCAGCCAATTGGGGTCCGGGGTCACCGAGTCGTAGGCACCGCCGGTCAACCATCCGCCTCCGACGGGGCTGCCGCCGGGACGTGGGTCAGTGCCACCGAAGTCTTTCGACGAATACCAGATGGTTCCGATGGCTGAATTCATGGACACACTGCGGGCACGTATCTTGCCCTGGTTCAGAGTGATGTCGGCAGGACATTTGTAGACGGCTGAATTCTTGATGTAGGCAGCCAGCACGGAATACTGGACATCCGCGAGAATGGCGGTGTCAATCGAATCAGCATTTACGATCATGGAGCCAACCACCCAGTTTTGCATTGGGCAGGGCTTTGTCGTGCGATTCAAAGCGGTCTTCCAAGGAAAATCATTTGGCGGCAGGAGATCGTTGTTATCGTCGGAATACATCTTCCAGGCCAGCATGATCTGACGGGTGTCATTCATGCACCCAATTCCCTGGGCCTTCAGCTTTGCCTTGGCCAGCGCCGGCAGAAGCATCGCGGCCAGAATGGCAATAATGGCTATCACCACCAACAATTCAATCAGCGTAAAGCCGCCCGGGCGGGAATCGGTTATTTGATGTCTGTTCTGAATTTTCATTCTCATACGTTGCCTGGTCAATTTGATCTGTCATTCAGCTAAAAATGGGCGCCGGGCTTGGCCGGCGCCCATTATGAATATACTCACTTTTCAGCGCACGGCACGAATCAATAAGTGACGGTTGCGCTGGTGGCGGCCGTTTTGCTGCCATCGGTGACGTCCGTTGCCGTGATCGTTGAGCTTCCATCGCCAAGGAACTCGACCGAGAACGTTGCGGTTCCGCCTGCCAAGGGCAGGTCGGCCGGGGTATTGAGCACATAGAAGTTTCCATCCGTGCTGGTGAGGTTGATGGTGTCGGTCGAACTGACCACAATCCAATTGTCGTCACACGCATTGACAATCACGTCGAACGCATTGTTGGCTGACTGGGCAATGGGTGTGCCAGTCTTGCCCGAAGGCGTATTCGGCGCGGCGGTTTCACCCGGCAGCAGGATTTGCAGCTTGGTGAATTTTCGTTGAATAAGGCGGTAGAACGATTGATTGGCTCCCACATTGGCAGACGGAATGAGTGTCATCCGGTTGCCCATGCTAATCAGCGTGGTTATGGGGGTGATATCAGTAAATGCGGACGACAGGCTGGTAGAACCCTGGGGACTGAACCCGGTATCAGGTCTGGTCCAACTCAGCCAAAGGCCCGCAGTCGGCGGCACAAACTGGACACCGTTTGTATCCACGGTAAGAGCAAACCAGATGTTGGTGTTGAGTGTCGTGTCCGTGGCGAAGTTGTCAGTAATCGGCGTCGCGCAGCCGGTCGCCGAGAAGCTGCTGTACACCACAGACAGGCCATCGCCGGTGAGATCGTTGGGACTGCCACCAAGGGTCAGGGCCAACGGGTCGGTGAACAGCGCCAGTGAGTCGGCGTCCATGGTGAAGTTGGTCGTATTCTGCGGCGAGGTCAGAGTGACCAAGCCGGAGTCTTTGTTAATTGACACGCTCCACTGGCCAATCGGCGACGAAGCATTGACCGTCCAATTGGTGGTGAATAACGAGCCATTGCCGCCAGGCGTATTGGTTTTGTACCGGAAGTTCATGTAGGCACCATCGGCATTCGCCTGGACGGTCACCCTTATGACGTTGCCCCAATTCCAATCAACCGCGCTATCATACGGTCCAGGCCCGCCATTACTGTTCGGCGTAAGCGAGGAGGTAGTGCCGCAACTGATGAAGAAATGACTTTGGAATCCATCCGGATCATTGGCAAACTGTTTAATGTTCCAAGTATAGGTCACCGTATGGCCAGCTCTGGGGCCATAGCCGACAGTATTCGTTGTGCAGATACTGTAACGATTACCGGTGTTTCCGGCGGCCGTGGCAATGCAGTCCACACCCGGAACGGCTTTTTGCAATGTTGCGCCAAGGATAGTCGGCGGCGGCGGCGGCGGACCAGGAGTAATCTGGACTTCGAGGTTGTCTATCCAGTAGGTCACGCCGGTTAACGGCGGCATGGTGGGATCCGTGCTCCAATAAGCACTCTGTTGAAGGGTAATCCCCTGAACATTGCTTATATCTCCGGCGAGCGTCTTGGAAATGGGAAGCACGATGTGAACCCAATGATTCGAAGCTGCGGCTGGAATGGTCACGGTTCCGGCGTTAACAAACCAACCGGCGGTCCAAAAGCCGATTGTAAATTGGCCGAAAGTCCCAGTTGAGTTTACAACATCGTTAGATGACACAAGAATGTCAAACATGACGTTGGTGTAGTAGTTCGCGTTAATAGAAACAGAACCGCCCCAGGCGTTGCCGTCAAAAGAATAGAAAAAGTTCTCGTTATTTTGGGCGCCAGAAGGGAAAGGATCATAAGAAGGAATGACTATCTCCGCACAGCCGGCATTACCCGCAGTTGCGGGATTAAACACGGAAGGATTCTGTGCAAACGTCATGCCCCAGCCCCACCATTGCACCCACCCGCCTGTGCTGCCGCTGGTGTCGAAGGGTTGGGTCCACGAGTCAACGTTGGGAGTGAATTGCGCCTGGGCCGAATTTAGAAAGCCGACCAGGGCCAAGGCGGTCAGCGAAAGTCCAAAGGACTTTAATATGGGTATCTTTTTCATAGTAACGGGGTTTGTTTATTTCTTTGTTCAGTAGTTCTTACGGCGATGGACCGAACTGATTTGGGGTTTTACTGGTTTGAAATCAGGTTTATCAGGTTTATCAAGTTCATTGGTTCATGGCCTTTTCACCATCTCCGGTTGAACCCTTCGGCTCACTCAGGCGAGATTCTTTGGGTCAAAAAGGTTACATTGGGTTACATTAAAAAGTTATACCCTTGTTTGAAAAAAATGCATGTCGCACAAACTGGTGACACGGCTGGAATTTGAGCGGTTTGCTGGTTTTTGGTTTGAGTCAGGCCGATCAGTGTCTCTGCGTCGTCAGCCGCATGCCAGTGGGCGCGTTTCCCCAATTTTGAGGGGTTCCACGTGGCCGGGCGGCAAGACGGGCGGCAAAGGTGTTTGCCAAGCATACGCCATGTGGTCCATTTTGTCGAATTCATGATTTCAATTTCCAAGGTCAGGGTTTCTGGAGGCGAAAGAATCTCGTGATCGCATCGGGCGAGACGGTTGCGACATATTGGCCGCCGTTGGTCTGAATCGTTGCCGCCGCAGGAGTCCAGCCTCCGGACAGGGTCAGGTCGGTTGAGGCGTAAAGCGTGTAGCCGGCTCCGGTGGCAACCGGCCAGGCAAGAAAAACGTTGGTGCCCGTGGACGTGATGGAGAGGGAGGGCGAAAAGTAACCGGTGCCGATCAGTTCCAGGTCGAAGCCAAGGACAAGTCGGCCGGGTGTGCGCAGATGAACTTCCACCGCGACCAGGTTCGTTCCCGCAGGCAGATTTGTCACCGCAAGGTTGGTGGGATAAAAAATGTACGCCGTGTCCACGACAATCGTCGGTTGCGATGCCAGGTTCGTGGCGGTGATCGGTCCGGCCGGCATGTTGGTGCGAAAAGCTTCCTGGCCGTTGAGCCACACCACGGCGCCGTCCACCCGCGCGAGGCGGAAATTGAGATTGGTGAAGGTCACGTTGCCGGGCACGACAAACTCGCCGCGGAAATAGGTGGTGATGTGTTTGTTGGCAGCATCCGATCCATAACTGACCGTGGTGAGCACCGCCGGGTCGCCGTAACCCAGCCGCGCCGCGCCGCTGGCCCAGCCGCTGTCGTCGTAACCGCGCTGGGACCAGTTCGTCCCCAGGTCCTGGCCCAGATCGGAATATTTCCAGTCCGCCCCGCCATGAATCAGCGTGGCGGTCACCGGGTTGGTGGTGAGGGTGATGGCCTGGATGCGGGTGAACCATTCCTGCGCGATGGCCTGCAGGCCCATTGCGTTCGGATGCAGATGATCGGAGTTGAACATCGTGGCGATGGTCACGACGGAAAACATGTCCGCCAGGGACACGTTTTGTCCGCGGGCCCGCCGCTGGTTGACCACGGCCTGCAGGGCGGCGTTGTAGATGGAGACGTTGGTGTAGTAGGCGCCGTAGTTGAGGCTGCCCGCGAAGGCGTTGTTGAGGGAGGTGATCTTGGCGAGGATCACGTTGGCATGGGGAGCGTTTGAAAAAATGATGTCCAGCAGGGCCGGCAGGTCATTCGTTGCGACCTGCCAGGGGTTGCGTCCCCGGCCGATGTCGTTGGCCCCGATCAACACCAGCACCAGGTCGGGGGTCGCATTGGTCAGGGCGTCCGCGACGATTTTCAGGAGGTAAACATTCGTGCCGGCGTAGCCATTCACCGGGCTGGTGAGCACGCCGGGCGGGGCGATCACCGCTCCGCAATATCCTTCATGGTGCGTCTGGGTGAAACTTCCGGAGGGCGCCGACTGCACCCGGCCGACAAACGTGAAGGGATAGCCGCTGGCATCGAGCAGCGGCTGCAGATACTGGCGCCAGGCGCCGTTGAAGACGCAGTCGTCGGTGATCGAATCGCCGATGGCCATGATCTTGACCGGGTTGGCGGGACTGAAATTGGCCAGCGCCAGCTCCCCGCGGGCGGACCTCCACGGGTTGAGCAGCAACAGACAAAATAAAACCAAGCCCGGCAGCCATTGACGCCATTGGCAGGCCAGCGCATGACCGTTCCGCGGTACGGTGGCACTTCGCTTATTTTGCATTGAGTCAGTCAGAAATCAGTCTCCCGGCGTCATGGTCCACATGCCTGCGGGCGCATTCGAGGTTCCCGTGCCGAACGTTTCCTCAATTCTCAAGGCTTCCACATGACCATCGTGAAAGAGGTAATTGAAGCGTTTATTGTGGATGCCATAGCTGACGGACCCATAATTCATGGTGGCGGTGCTGTCGCCGGTCTGGACGCAATCGGCAGTGACCCCGGCCGGGACAAAGGGGCCCGGACCGGCGCAAAACGAAGGCCAATCATTGCCGGCAACGTTACGGGCATTGGGTTCTTCGACCAGCAGAATGGTTCCGGCGGGATCCTTGACCACACTGGCCTTGTAGCCGGGTGGTTCCCAGGAGGGGAGGGCGCCAGATATTTGGAAATAAATTCCCACACCGTAATTTGCCGGTGGCAAGGGCGCGGTCAGCGATTTGACGGCCCAACCCGGACCGGCCCAATTCATGGCGTACGTTCTCCGTTGTGAATCGACCGCATAACTGATCGTGGTGGGGATACGATCCGCCGGGCAGCGCAGGATGGGGGGCACCCGGTCGGGGGCGGTGATGCCCCTTAACAGATCATTATCCGTGTCGGTGTTCCCAATGTACTGGTTGAGGTAGTCGTCCCAGGTCAGTTGGGCGGTGGCGTTGAGGCTGTAGGCGGTGGGTGGAAACCGGTCCTCGTGATCGTTGCCGAAAAGATTAAAACCCAAACCCAGCTGTTTCATCTGGGAGTTGCATTGGATCCGGTAGGCCCGGTTTTTTGCGGCGGCCATGGCCGGGAGCAATATGGACGCCAGAATGGCAATGATCCCGATGACGACCAACAGTTCAATCAGGGTAAACGCCCGGAGCTGGACACCCGGCCCGACCCGGCGGGATCCCCCGGAAAGGCGGTGGATTTCAAGGAGGGCGCTCATGGATTCATTCTCCGTGATTTTACCACAATTCCCGCGCATTTCTTGCCAAAGGCATATTACTTTTTGACCAGGCTCCGCCGGCAACGAGTGTCAGTATTCATAAAGGTGCAACTTGGTTAAGCTAATGGCGGCTGGCCGGCGGGTCATGTCGTCTAAAAAGGTGACGATATAATGTCTCGCCTTGTCCCCCCGTTCGGGGTCTTCTAAAGCGGTTGGTATTCAAACCCTTTTTATGCGTCTGATATTGATGTTTTTCAACCATCCGATTCTCTTCGTTCTGGCGGTTGCAGTTCTGTTTTTTGCCGTCACCGTTTCGGTCGGGGCGGGGGAGAATTCGAAAGACACCCTCGCGCCCACCCGTTCAGAGGGCTCGAACGTCTGGTTTGATATCCGGCAACTGGGAGTTGAAGGTCGCGGCTGGAACGATACCAAGGATTTTTACGATCGCCTGCCGGCCAGGGCCGAAGGTGTGGTGCGCCCGCCGGTCTGGGAATTGAGCCGCAACTCCGCCGGCATGTGTGTCCGCTTTGTGACGGATGCCACGGCGATCCGCGCCCGCTGGGCGTTGACCGATCCCTGGCTGTACCTGCCGAACTTCACGGCCATCGGCAAAAGCGGGCTCGATTTGTACGTGAAAACGGACCAGGGCTGGCGCTGGCTGGCGGTTGGCCAACCGGCCGCGCAGACCAACGAAGTGACCCTCGTGGAGAAGCTGATTCCGGGCAAACGCGAATACCTGCTTTACCTGCCGCTGTACAACGGCACGAAATTCGTCGAGCTGGGAGTCCCGACCAACGCCATCATCGAGAAGGCCGGTCCATGGGCGCCGGGCGGGCGCAAGCCGATGGTTTTTTACGGCACCTCAATTTTGCAGGGCTTGTCCGCGTCGCGTCCCGGAATGGTGCACAATGCGATTCTCGGCCGCCGCTTCAACTGGCCGACCATCAACCTCGGTTTTTCCGGCAACGGGAAGATGGAGCCGGAAATGGGCGACCTGCTGGCCGAACTCGATCCCTCCGTCTATGTCCTCGATTGCCTGCCGAACATGGTGGCCGCGGAAATCAAGGAGCGGGTCGAACCGTTCGTGCGCAAGCTCCGCGCGGCGCATCCGAACGTACCCATCGTGCTGGTCGAGGACCGCACGTTGCAGGATTCCTTCCTGATCGAGGGGCGCATGGAATACTACCATCTCAAGGACCGGGCCGAGCTGAAGGCCGCCTATGAGCGGCTAAAAAAGTCCGGCGACAAAAATCTATATTACATCCCGGGCGAACATCTGTTCGGCGACGATGGCGAGGGCAGCGTGGACGGGTCGCATCCGAGCGACCTCGGCTTCATGCGCCAGGCCGACATTTTTGGCAAGGTGCTGGGTCCGTTGTTAAAGCCAGGCAAATAGCATGTCCCGGTCCGACTCATCCGTCGAACCCGCCGTGCCATCCACTTCCGGGGCGGGCGGGCCGGTCCGGCGCGGTTCGTTTGCGATCATGACCGTCCTGTTTTTCATGTGGGGGTTCATGACGGTGTTCAACGACATCCTGATTCCCCGGTTCAAGGAGGCGTTCACGCTGAATTACTTCCACGTCATGCTGGTGCAGCTGGCTTTTTTCGGGGCCTATTTTGTCGGGTCGCTGCTTTATTTTATAATTTCGGTGACCACGGGCGACCCGATTGCGCGCCTGGGCTACAAAAACGGCATCGTGCTCGGGCTGCTGATTTCCGCGACGGGCAGCTTCCTGTTCTGGCCGGCGGCGGCCATGGTTTCCTATGGCTTGTTCCTGGGAGCATTGTTTGTGGTGGGACTGGGATTTGCCATGCTGCAAATTGCCGCCAATCCTTGTCGCCGCACATTTGATTTGCCGGCGACCGATTCCGGCAAAAGAATGTGGCTGACCCTGATGTTTTGCCGCATCGGCATCCGTGAAGCCAACAGTTTCGTTCAATTCTTGTGAAATGACTCTAAACATATGGTAAAAACTCTTTCCGTCATATGTATCGTTTTTCCACTCATCTTCGTCTCGTTCGCGCGGGCGGAGGTATCTGACGCCACCAATTTCGATCAGGGATGGCGACTGTGGCTGGACCCAAAAGCGGCATGGCAGGATGATACCCTCTATCTTCCGGAAGATGTGAAACTCACGAACCTGCCGGTGAATCCGCCGACCGGGGGATGGGCGGTGCTCAACGACCAGGCCGGCATTGGCGTGTCATTGCCGGCGACCGTTGAGGAATACTACTTCAACCAGGCGCCGGCGCGCACGGCCGCTACGACCTCGCCAACGGAGGCCGTCGCGACCGAAGGATACTATCAGGGCGTGTCGTGGTGGTATCGGCCGTTTACGCCGCCGGCCCTGCGACCCTGTGAGCGTTTGGTTTTCTATTTCCCCGCCGGTCGCCTGCGCAGCGAGGTCTATGTTAATGGCAAGCTGGCAGCCTACAACATCATCTCCGAGGCGCCGTTCATCGCAGATGCCACGGATGCGCTCAACCCCGGCGGAACGAACCTGCTGGCCGTGCGCATCACCAATCCGGGAGGCCGATTGGATTGGATGGACTTCCTTACGATGAACTGGGGCAAATATACGCTGCCGGCGACCCATGCCTTCGGCGGTCTGGCCGGGGGCGTGGAGATGCAAGTGCGCGCGGCGGTGAACGTAGGCGATCTGGCGGTTTTTAACAAACCCGACCCCCGCTCGGTTCGCCTGCAGGCTGAAATCTCAACCATTGGCCAAGCCTACGACGGTCCGGTCAACTTTTCCATCACCCGGGATGGCAAGGTTGAATTTAGAGAAAGCAAAAGCGTTCATGTTCCGCCCGGTGGAACCATCACCACTTCGATAGATGCGACCGTCACCAACGCCCAACTCTGGGACATCGAGCAGCCGAATCTTTACCAAGCCTCCGCAACTCTGCCAGCCGTCGCGCATTCCGATCGCAGCACGACCTTTGGCTTCCGCTGGCTGGACGTCAAAGGCCTCGGAACCGACGCGAAGCTCTATCTGAACGGCCGTCGGATTGTGCCACGCTCCTCGATTTCATGGGGCTTCTGGGCTCCGAATGGCATTTTTCCCGACGAGGCCGCGGTGGGACGCGAGATCGCGGCGATGAAAGCCTTCGGCCTCAATTCCCTTCAAAACCACCGGCATATGCCCAAGGCCGTCGTGCTCAATGCCTTTGACCGCGTCGGCTTCCTGCGTTACTGCGAAGCCGGTGGTGGCGTGCTGACCTTTGAGTCCGCGAAACAGGAGCCGCCTCAGACCAGTGTTCAGGTGGAATGGAACGGTAAAACAACAGAGCTGGACTTCGTCAACCGCTACCAGCTCGACAAGGAAATGGCCATGATCCGGGCCTTCCGGTCCCACCCTTGCGTCAGTCTCTGGACCCTCCAGAACGAGACAGACCCCGATGTGAACAATCCGCGGATGCGCTACGCGCTCGAGAAGATGCGCGAGGCCGACCCCTCGCGCATGGTCCTCCTCAAATCCGGCGTCGGCACCGACAAGCAGGTGTGGGCTCTTCCTTACAGTGACACATGGATGAAAGATGACGGAACCGGCTTCTCCGGCTGGTGGGATGAGCACACCGCGATGGATTCGCCCGGCGTTTGGACCGATGCGATGTATAAGTCGCCGGTTGATTTCAAATACCACACCGACAACCAGAAGGCAGTCGTCGTGTGGGGCGAGTTGGCAACGGGCGCCTCGCCCGACGATCACACCGCGATTGCCAATTGGTATAAAACACACCACCAAACCGGCTACGATCTGGCCGCCCACGAGACGATTCTCGCGGCTTACGAAAAATTCCTGGACGACCATCAATTCCGCCCGGCGTTTCCAACCGCCGAAAGGCTCTTCCGCCAGGCGGGAGCGAAACATTATTTCTCCGCCGCGCATCTGCTGGAAAACGCCCGCATTTGCGACGCCGTTGATTACATCGTCCTCTCCGGCTGGGAATCCACCACGATTGACGATCACAGCGGGCTTGTAGATTCATTGCGCCAACTCAAGGCGGACGCCACGCTTCTCCATCAAGCCGCGCAACCGGAAGTTCTGGTCGTCAGACCGCGCCATTACGTGGTTGTCACGGGCGATACGGCTGTTGTGGATGTTCATCAGATTAATGAGCAAAATCTGACCGGCTCCTGGCGGCTGACGGTGACGGCATCCATGAAGGGTCACAAGCCGCTCTTTCAAGCGGATTATCCGGTTGAACTGATCGGTGGCGAAACCTTCGGCCAACTGCTCAAACAGGATATCCAGTTCAAAGTTGAACAGCCTGGTCTCGTCACGATCCACGCTACGTTAAGCTCCAACGCCGGCGGCCGGCCTGTGATCGAGCGGGACGAGCCGCTGCTCGTGATTGACCCGCAGCCGACTGCGCTGAGAGGCAAGATCGCCTGCGGCGGCGAATCCGATGAGATGATCGCCGCGGTCAAACGTCAATTCAACGCGGACGCGGTCCCTCTTTCGCCGGAGCTGGGAAAAGTTGCGACCATTCTCCTGGCGACACGCGCCAGCGGCATGGAAGGCTGGCGGTCGAGCTACACCGACGCGGCCGTTGCCAACACGGATGACCCGGAACTCTACAAGCATCAGATGTGGGGCCAAGCCGGGCCAATCCATGCCTGGCGCGGCCTGACGCCCGGCAAGATTACCGTCAAACTTTATATGGACGACGGCTACTTCAGCGTGCCCGGCCAGCGGGTCTTTGATATCGCAATCAACGGCACGACCGTTGCCAAGGACCTGGATATTTTCGCCAAGGCAGGTGGAAAAAACCGTGCGCACGTGGAAACGTTCGTGGCCGACGCGCCCGATGGAACGATTCGGCTTTCCGTCCCGCGCGTCACGGCCAACAACGCGACGCTGGCCGCTGTGGAGTTGCGGGATTTGTCGGGCAAGGTGGTGCGAGCGGTCCTCCGGGACGAGCGCTACACCGATCCGACCGGCAACATGTGGGCGCCGATTTCTCAACAAGAGGATGAATCCTGGAAGCCAGACCTTAGTGCCGCCATCGAAAGGGCGCGACGCGATGGCACGCGCGTCGTGCTGCTCACCACCGGCGGCAGTGACGCTGAACAAATCGCCGCCGTTCTGGCCAAGCAGGGGCTTGTCAACTATTCCGGACCCGTTGGAGCGTCAGGATCGTCATGGATGGGATTCTGGTTCTTCGGGCGCAAACACGGGCTGCTCGCCGGGCTGCCATCGGACTGTGTGCTGGACTGGCCGTACCAGATTACCAGCGGCAACGGCCTGATGATTTCCGGCGCCGGCGTCGAGTCTGTCATCGGTTACGGCAAGGATCACGATCCAAACGTTGGCGTCGCTGCCGCTGTCGTCCAGTGTGGCCGGGGCAACATCGTGCTCCTGGCGCTGCCCGGACTCGTGGATTCCTTTGTAAGCAGCGATTCCAGCAAATTTCAACCAGCGACTGCAAAAAGGCTGATGTTCAATGCGCTCAACCAATAGTCTCGGAGCCGGGCGAGCCCAGGCGATTCGCCGCTTCGCTGACTATCCAGCTCGGCGGCTTGTTCGACCCAGCACCCCATCGTTTTGCGGCTCAGCTCCACCCCAAACTGTTGCCGGAACATTTTCTCCTGCCGGTAGAGCGGTTGATGATATTCATATTTGCTGACCAGAATCTGTGCCAGCAAGCCCGGTCCCACCATGCCTTGTTCAATCGGTTGCGGCGGCAATGGAGCCAGGGCAAAGCGTTCAGCCTTCACATAGCGGGGCCGAATGATCGCGCGCTTGATGATTTTGGGTGCGACCCAGTCCAGTTGGCTGGTGCGTTCCTCGCTGATCTTTTTCCAACCTTCGGGTTGGGCTTGGACTTCCTCCGGCTCGATCACGATCTCCTGCGTCTCCAACTTGTCCTCGACCGGCATCCACCGAACAGGATGAGCCGCACCATTACGCGCAGCGGTCGTGGTCTTGGGTTCCGACGCTGGCAACGTGATGACGTTGGGCAAGTCTTGCAGGAACAGTTCGAGTTGGTGTTTGTCAGCATGAGGCTGGGTTGGGCAACCGCACTTCTTGAAACTTCACCTTCGTGGGCACGGCGTCACGTTCCAGGCGCAACCACTTGCTCAGGGTGGACAACCCGACGCCATGACGGGTGGCGAATTGCTTGAGGTTTAATTTGCTTCCGTGATAACGCCCCAGCAGTCGTTGGCGTTGTGCTGAAGTCAATCGCCGGCGAACCAAACCGCTTTTGGATGAATCCATGCCGCCATGGTCTCACAGTCAATTGCCGGAAACTGGAAGTGGACTGTCAGGCGGATACGCTACAAGAGCCGAGCCTCCTCGTTGCTGGTCATGGCGATACTCGGCGGGGCCATCCTGCCGCCGGTCCAGGGATGGGTGGCCGACCACCTTCGTTTGCAGTTGTCCTTTGTGGTCCCGCTCGTGGCCTACTCTTATGTGGCGTTCTACGGTTGGAAAGGCCATGCGATCGGGCGCGGCCAGCCGGCGTGTGAGCCGTGACTATTTAATTAAACCACAGATGACACGGATGAACACGGATTGAGACCCGGCAAAGGATATTCTACGAATCCGAAAGACATCACTGATTGGCGAACCGGTTTGCCTGATTGATCCGTAATACAATGACGCGTGTCCATCCACTATACATAAAAATGTTGACCGCAGATGGACGCGGATAAACGCAGATGAAATGAAAACCATCTGCGTCCATCTGCGTTAGAGCGGTTTCATTAGAACTGTAGCCATTTCGATACCCACACCGCGAGTGGAGCACGGGCTTCAGTCC
>Ga0265338_10007050_pt1 | contig 14100 bp, 12 predicted proteins | sample 42126metaG_FD_193579 | JGI IMG/M metagenome (GOLD analysis project Ga0265338, IMG submission 193579) | Rhizosphere microbial communities from Carex aquatilis grown in University of Washington, Seatle, WA, United States - 4-21-26 metaG | ecosystem: Host-associated > Plants > Roots > Rhizosphere... | reverse complement strand
GTGGTTGCGGTATTCGGGTTCGAGATTATTTGTGGCTTTGAGGTCGGCCAGCGCCTTGAGGCTGGCCGCAAAACTGACGTGTTCATCTAAGCACAGGAAAAAGAAATATTTGACGACAGCCTCGGCGACCGTGGGTCCGCTCAAAGCCGCCATGTCTTAATCTACCGTGAGTTGCTTCAGCAGGTCGATGTCTTCGAGCACTTTGCCCGAACCGAGCACCACGCAAGACAGCGGATCTTCAGCGATCGTCACCGGCAAGCCTGTGCGTTCGCGGAGAAGCACATCGAGATTGCTGAGCAAAGCGCCACCACCTGTGAGCACAATACCGTTATCGACGATATCGCTCGCCAGTTCGGGCGGAGTTTTTTCGAGCGCCGTGCGGACAGCGTCGACGACTTCGCTCAACGGATCCATCAAAGCGTCATTGACCTGAGAGCTCGTAATTTCAATTGTCTTCGGCGCGCCGGCCACGAGATCGCGGCCTTTGATTTCCATGCTGCGCTCTTCTTCAAAGGGATACGCGTTGCCGATTTGGATTTTGATCATCTCGGCCGAGCGCTCACCGATGAGCAAGTTAAATTGGCGGCGGACGTAGTTGACGATCGCTTCGTCAAATTTGTCGCCGGCCACTTTGATCGATTTGCAGTACACGATACCGCCGAGGGAAATCACGGCGACGCCTGTCGTTCCGCCACCCATGTCGACGACCATGCTGCCCGTCGGTTCAGTGATCGGAAGTCCCGCACCGATCGCGGCCGCCATCGGCTCTTCGATCAAGTACACTTCGCGGGCACCGGCGGAATGCGCCGACTCTTTCACCGCGCGCTTTTCCACCTGCGTGATTCCGTAAGGAACGCAGATAATAATGCGCGGGCGGATAAAACTTTTCTTCTGTCCTGTCGATTTGCCGATGAAGTAGCGGAGCATGCTCTGCGTGACTTCGAAGTCGGCGATAACGCCATCTTTGATTGGGCGAATCGCGACGATACTTCCCGGAGTGCGGCCGAGCATTTCTTTGGCTTCTTTGCCAACGGCTAAAACGCGATTTTGTCCGCCGCGCGCGTTCTTTTGAACGGCAACGACCGAAGGTTCATCAAGAATAATGCCGCGTCCCTTGGCGAACACCAAGGTGTTGGCCGTGCCTAGATCGATGGCAATATCATTCGAAAAATACTCAGTAATTTTGTCCACGAAGCTCATAAGTTCCCATAACTGTAGGGCCTCGGGCAGACCCGGTCAATGTTATGTCGTGGCCGAAAGTTCGAACGCGATCTGATTTTGCAGAGCATTAATTTCCTCAGCGCGCCGCCTCTGATCCCATCCCAAGCGGTCCCCCATCACTTGTGCGATGGCTTTGGCGAAGGGAAGTCCGTGATCGGCGCGTGCGAGCACAAGATGTGTGCGCCGTAAATAGAAATCAGTCAGCGTTAGACACATCGTGTGCTCGATGGCGTGAAGCGCTTCCGCGCACCACATCCATTCTTCGGCGTTCGCCGTCCGCGCGAACACGGGCAGAGCCTGGCGGATGATCAGCCGCGCCTCGAGACCGTGACGGTCGGCGAGCTTCGCGGTGATCTCTTCCGGTAACCCGCAGGCTTTCGCCCACTGCGGATGCTCGAATTTGGCGCGTTCAAATAAAGTTTCCGTGACGATGGAATTGAGCGGCTCGAGCGTTTTCGGACGATTGTAACGGACCCGCTCTTCGAGTGAGAAATAATTGAGCACTTCATCCACGGTTTGCTCAGCCATGTTTCGGTAAGTCGTGTACTTACCCCCCGCAACGAAAGTTACGCCGCGCGGATCAGTCCAAATCATGTGTTCACGGCTGGTTTTGCTCTCCGTCTGCGCGCCATCGTCGATAAGCGGGCGAACGCCGGCATATGTGCCAAGAATATCTTTGCGCGTGATTTTTGCGCCCGGGAAATATTGATCGACGACGTGGAGAAGATAATCGACATCCTCTTTCGTCGTCTGCACTTGCGCCGGATCGCCGGGATAATCGGTGTCCGTCGTGCCGACAATCACCATTTCATGGCGCGGAATCGCGAACACGATTCGGCTCTCGGCACCCATCACGACCGCGTCATGAAGTTGAAAGCGTTTTTTGTCGAACGTCAGATGAACGCCTTTTGACGGACGCAGTTTCTTTTTCCAGTCCTTAAAAAAGCTCTGCCCGAGTTTGTCGGTCCACGGCCCGACGCTGCTGACGAAGTGGCGCGCGCGCAGCGGAAATTTTTCTTTGGTGAGTTGATCTTCGCACTCGATCGCACAGATAAAATCGCCCTCGAAGTCCACGCCCGTTGCGCGAACGTAATTGGCGATCTCCGCGCCATGTTGCCGCGCCGAGCGCAAAGTCTCCATCACGAGGCGGTCATCGTCCATGTAGGCGTCGTAGTAGGCAAACGCGCCGGTCAAGCCGTTGAGTTGCAGAGCCGGGAACTCTTCGCTGACTTCATTCACGTCGAGAAACTGGCTGAGTTCGGGCGCCTCGAAGAGTGAGAGCGCATCGTAGAGCCACATGCCCAAGCCGATTTTCCACGCTGGCACGCGACCCGATTTGTAGACGGGCAATAGAAAGCGCAAGGGATGCACAAGGTGGGGCGCCATCTCAAACAGGCGTTGCCGTTCACTGAGCGCTTCAAAGACGAGATGGAATTCCAAATTTTCAAGATAACGAATGCCGCCGTGAATGAGTTTACTCGAGCGGGAACTGGTTCCCGAGGCGAAATCGGAGCCTTCGATCAGCGCGACTTTAAGGCCGCGGCTGGCGGCGTCGCGAGCCACTCCGGCGCCGGTAATTCCGCCGCCGACGATAGCGACATCAAATTCCTCGTCACGCATGGATTGCAGAACGGATCCGCGCTCGGCGGCCGAGAGCTTCATGTTGTATACCTCGCCGTTTTGATCTCTTTCAGTTTGTCACCGTCTTCGAGCAATGCGCATTGAAAATGTTTATCCTTGGCCCACTTTTGCGCGCAATCAATCAGTAGCGCGCGCGTCTCGTCGCTGTCAGCGACCACGCACTCGAGCCAAAGCGTCTGCATCAAACCGCGGAAAAACAGAAACGGCTGGCCGAGAATGAAGCCGCACAATTGATCGTCTTTGAACGCCCCGAAACTCCAGCCCTGCGGCAAATAATGATCGAGGGCCTCGGGCCGCCAGCGCGCACTCCAACTTTGCATTTCACGTTCCATAGGGTCGTGAACGCGCTCACTCAACTGTTTCTTGGCAAAACCGATCACCGCGTCTTTATGCGCGGGTAATAAAATGCGCAGATCCATGCCTCGTACCATACCACCTTGCCGCGCCCGAGCCAAATTGATAGGGTGTCTGGAATGCATCAATTTGCCGACAATTCTCTCCTGAAGCCCATGCCTGCGCCCAAGTTGCGCGCTTTACTCGACGATCTCGAAAGATTTCGCCCTAAGGGACGTGCTGTCGCGGCCTTTGACGCCGACGGCACCTTGTGGAACACGGACTTGGGTGAAGCGTTTTTTAATTACCAAATCAAAAATCGTTTAGTGACTCTGCCCGACGATGCCTTCGGCCACTACAATTGGATGAAAGACCATGTTTCGCACACGGCGGCCTACGTTTGGCTGGCGCAGGTGCTGAAAGATGTGCCGCTCAGCCGCGTCCGCGAGTGGGCCGAGAAAAGTGTGGCGTCTGAGCCGCTGCCGATATTTGAGGAACAACGGCGCGTGCTCGAAAAATTACTCGCGCTCGAAGTGGAAATTTACATTGTGACGGCGTCGATCACGTGGGCCGTGGAGCCGGGCGCCCGGCGGCTGGGGCTGTCGGATAAGAATGTGATCGGAATTGAAACTGAAGTCGTAAACGGAGTCGTGACCGACAAACCCATTGGTGTCGTCACTTATCGCGAAGGAAAAGCTCAGGCCATTCTCGCGCGCACGGGCGGCGTCGCGCCTTACTTTGCGAGTGGAAACACGGAAGGCGATAAATGGCTGCTGCAATCGGCGTCGGCCTTGCGTTTAGTTATGTCTTCGGCTCCTGAAGGGACGGAAAACTATCCTACCGAAATGAAGATGATCAAAATGGCCGGGGATAGCGGCTGGTACGCGCACCGCTATTTGTAACTTAGGCCTTAGCTCCGATGAGCGCTTCCATCTCTTCCATTTCCTTTGGAACGGCCTTCGTCATGATTTCGACACCGTCGTGAGTGACGAGAACGTCGTCTTCAATGCGGATGCCGAGACCACGGAGTTCCTCCGGAATCGTCATGTCGTTGGCCGGGAAGTAAATCCCGGGCTCAATCGTCAAAGTCCATCCGGGCTCCATCGCGCGCGGTTCACCCTTTGCGACCAGCGTGCCCACGTCATGCGTGTCGAGGCCGAGCAAGTGGCTCACGCCATGCGGATAATATTTGGTATAAGTGCCCGCCTTTTGAATTTCGTCGGCCGAACCCTTGAGCAATTTTTCTTCCGATAGGATCTCGCAAATTTGGGCAATTGTATGCTTCTGCAAATCGGCGAAGATCGCGCCCGGCTTGACCATGTTGCACAGATCTTTCTGCAACTTGAGCAATTTACCGTAAATGCGCTTTTGCACCGGCGAGAACTTGCCATTCACGGGATAGGTGCGCGTGATGTCGCCGCTGTAGTACATGTACTCGGCGCCGCAATCGATCAGCAGCATTTCGCCGGCCTTACAGACGGCGTCGTTGAAGCGATAGTGCAAAGTCGTGGCGTTATTGCCGCTGGCGACGATGCCGCCATAAGCTTCGCCGAACGCTCCGCGCTCCATCACTTCTTTTAAGAAAATGCCGTGCAGCGCGCGCTCAGACACGCCCGCCTTCGTGTGCTTCATGACTTCGATATGGGCTTCCGCCGAAATCTGCGCCGCCAAACGCATGGCCTCGATTTCGTCTTCGGTCTTGCGGATGCGCATTTCACCCATCAACGCCATCGCATCTTCAATCGCGGGCATGCCTTGGCCAAGGCGCGGACGCCAGCCGTGAACACTGAGCATCACGTTGCCGAATTTTTCGTCGAATTCCTTGTTGCGAAACATCGAGTAGTAAACGCGATCGCTTCCGCGAAGCAGTTCAGGCGCCACCTTCTCAAAATCGTGGATGTCGTAAGTTTGATCGTAAGCAAAAACGTCTTTCGCGCCTTCAAGGCCGAAGCGGAATCCGTCCCACGTCTCACGCTCGACGTTTTTCTGACGCACGAACATGACTGTCTCGGGCGTGCGGCCGGGGCGGAAGACCAAAACCGATTCCGGTTCTTCAAAGCCCGTTAAATAGTAAAGACTCGATTCCGGACGGTAATTGTGATGTCCGTCGGCGTTGCGGATGTATTCAGGCCATGCCGGCAACACCAGCGCACAGTTCGGAATCAGTTGCGCCAAATGGCGGCGGCGATTTTTAAAAATTTCGACGTTAATTCTCGATTTGCGCATAGTGCACCTCAAAAACCGTATTTGTTGACCAACTGTCCGGCCGCGCGGGCTCCCGCCGCTTCTCCGGCGCTGATCAGATCCCTTTTTGCGTCGAACGCCACGACAGAATAGTTGCTGGTGTCGACGTTGATCACGTCAACGCCCGCGAGATGGGACGCCTCAAGTGTCGCCCGCCGAATCTCTTGCCAGAGGATAACATAGTTCAAATTCTCCAGTAAACTGTCCTGAGCGACAGGCATCGCGGAGCCCAAGACGTTCACCAGAATGATCACGTTGTAACCCTCGGCGCGCAGTTGCTCTACGGCTTCCAAGGCTTGGCTGGCACCCGCGATAAACGTACCTTGCGGCTTGAAGATAGGCGGAAACGGCATACAGCGCTTCATCGCGTCGCGGGCCAGGCCGCGCGATTGCCAGCTGACGACGCCCGACCAAATGCTGCGCGATGGACACATGAAGGGAATCTTGTCAGCGCCGATCTCTTCCCCACCGAAGACGTCTTGCATGTAGTCGTCCATAATCTTGAACGGCTCTTCATACCCGGTCTTGCTGAAGAAACCCCCGCGCGGACGCGGGATATTCTTTTGTTCCATCTTGTAGAGCTTCCACTCGACGTCGTGAACCTGACCTTTGGCCGCGAACAATCCGGCGACTAGAGCGCCCCACTCGATGCCCACGATTTTTTGAATTGGAATCCGCTGCTGTTGAAGCGCGCGGAGCACGCCGACATGGGCCATCGCCTTCGCGCCGCCCGGGCCCAAGATTACAGCGACTTTTTTCGGCTCTTCGCGCGTCGGAGGTGGAGGCGGCGGAACCGGCGTTTCGGTACTCGAGGGTTGATTGACCTCAATGCGCGTTTGTGGGCGCGTTGGCGCGTGCTGACACGCGGTGAAGACCAAAACGAAAAATGAACTAAGCGCGAGTCGCGAAGACGAAAAATTCTTGGTTGCCATCCTGACCTTTCACGCCGCAGGCGAAGTATTCCTGGAATGAAAAACCACACTTTATGAGGTCACGCAACACTTGTGACTTCACGTCACCGTAGAGCGCGCTGTCGCGCACGATTCCATTTTTGTCGAGATTTTGTGGGCCGACTTCGAATTGTGGTTTGACGAGGGCTAACAATTTTGTTCCTGGCTCTAGGATTTTGCCTAAGACTGGCAGAACGTGGCTCAACGAAATGAATGAAACATCGACTGTTACTAAATTCAGCTCTCGCCTCTCGGCTCCAAGGGCCCTGTGGTCAGGGAGATCTTTTATGTGGACGCCCTCGTAGTGTTTCAGCTTCTTATCAGTTTGCAGTTTGGGCGAGAGTTGTCCGTGGCCGACGTCGAAGCCAGTGACATGGGCTGCGCCGTGTTTGATTAGGCAGTCGGCGAAGCCTCCTGTCGAGGTGCCTACGTCGAGGCAACGCCAACCCGTGACGTCGAGTTTTAAAGTTTGCAGCGCGCTCTCGAGTTTGAGACCGCCGCGCGAAACGTATTTCAGCTCGCGGGAGCCCGGCTTAACGCGGACTTCGCCTTTCACACTGTAGCTGGATTGAGTGACGAGTTTCCATTCGCCATTAATAAGAACTTCGACATCGCCTGCTTCGATTAGACGCTGGGCCTTCGTGCGCGACGGCGCAAGGCCCAGCTCGACCAACGCGGCGTCGAGGCGTTTCATACGCGTTCGAGATTCATCGTGACCATGTGGCGAAGACCGTCGGCGCTGTCCGGGAAAATAAAGAGGCTTTCGATGGCTTCTTCACTCACTTGCGTTAAGCGCTTACGGGTTTCGGTGGCGCCGAGGCACGTGACGTAGCTGATCTTCTCGGGCGCATCGGGCTTGTAGTCCTGTAAATCGTCGGCGAGCTGAAAGGCAAAGCCGAGATTGCCGCCGTAATCGGCGACGGCTTGTTGCTGCTCTGGAGTCGCGCCACAGAGCACAGCCGAAGCCTCCACCGCCACTTGAATCAAGGCACCGGTTTTGCGCCTGTGAATCTCGTCGAGCATTTCGACGGCCGGCGCTTTGGTTTCAATGTCGAGGACTTGTCCGCCGACCATTCCCCGTGGGCCAGCGGCTTCGCTCAGCAAATGCACGGCCGTGATCGCGTGCGGACTCGAAGACTGCGTGAGCACCGAGAAGGCGGCGGTCAGCAGGCCGTCGCCGGCGAGCAAGGCCATCGCGTCGCCGTAGACCTTGTGATTGGTCGGGCGGCCGCGGCGCATATCATCGTTGTCCATCAAAGGAAGGTCGTCGTGAATCAGAGAGTACGTGTGAATCAATTCAACGGCGGCCGCGAGCGGCAGCACGGTTTCATAGGGCTTGCCGAACGCCTTTGCCGTCAGCAGCGAGAGCACCGGACGAAAGCGCTTGCCGTCGGAAAGGAGACTGTAAAACATCGACTCCCAGAATCTTTCCAGGGCCGCATGTGGCATCGGATTGAGGACCGAGCGCAAATACACCTCAAGCGCTTCGAGCTCGGCGCTGTATTGTTTGTCGAGCATTACTCTTTAATTTGAAAGTCTTCGGTCGTCGTCTTGCCCGAGGCATCGACAGACAGGAGCACTTTCACCTTTTGCTCGGCCATCGTGAGTTGCGAAGTACACTCGCGCGAGAGCTTCACGCCCTCTTCGAATGACTTCAGCGAATCTTCGAGAGACAAGTCGCCGGCTTCCATTTTTGCGACAATCTCTTCGAGGCGCGAGAGTTTCTTTTCAAAATCCATTGGAGCCTCCTTATGATTCCAAGATCTTTTCAATTTTCGCCGAGGCTTTACCCTTGGCGAACATGAGTTCTACCGCGTCGCCCGCCTTGAGCTGGTCGGCGGATTTCACGGGTTTACTATCCTTAAACGTAATCGAATAACCACGCGCGACGACTTTCAATGGCGACACCGAATCCAACACCGAGTTCATTTGCGCCCAGCGTGCGCGCTTGCCTTCGAGCGAGCGGATGACGTGCGCTTCGAGACGGGTGCGGATCATTCCCACTTTTTGCATCAAGCGCAGAATCACTTCGCGCGGCGATGGCAATTGTGTGGTGAGTAGCGCGACGTGTTTGTGTTGCGCCTGAATGTAACGGTTCATCCCGCCTTCGAGGCGCTGCGAGAGTTCGTCGCAACGAAGCTGGAGATCCTGCAAGCGGCGCTTGGGATCCACCAAGCGCGCGGTCGCATGAATCAAACTCTGTTTCGCAATTTGCAAGCGGTGCGACCAGGAACGCCACAGGCGCTTCTTCAAAGTGTTGATGGTCTCCGAAATTTCGGCGGCGTTTTTACACACAAGTTCTGCGGCCGCACTCGGCGTGGGCGCGCGCAAGTCGGCGACAAAGTCGGCGATCGTAAAATCGATTTCGTGGCCCACCGCCGAAATGATCGGCACGCGGCAGTTTGAAATCGCGCGCGCAACCGCTTCATCGTTAAAGCACCACATGTCTTCGATCGAACCGCCGCCGCGGCCGACAATCATCACGTCAACGTCGGGCATTTTCTGCGCGAGCGCCAAGGCGGCGCAAATCGAAGCCGGCGCCTTGTCTCCCTGAACTACGGCGGGAACAACGGTCACGCGTAAGCCGGCAAAACGGCGTCCGAGAATATTCAAGATGTCACGGATAGCGGCCCCGGTGGGCGAAGTCACGACCGCCACATGGCGCGGGAGCGCCGGCAGCGGACGTTTGCGCGAAGGTTCAAACAGGCCTTCGAGTTCGAGCTTTTTCTTGAGTTGTTCAAACGCGAGTTGCAAAGCGCCGGCGCCGACGGGCTCCATGGCTTCGCACATAATTTGGTATTCGCCGCGCGGCTCGTAAGCGGAGATATTTCCGCGCACGATGACTTCAAGTCCATCCGCAGGCTTAAATTTCACGCCTGAATTCATGCCGCGGAACATGACGGCTTTGATCATCGCTTTGGAATCTTTTAGGCTAAAATACCAATGCCCGGATGAGTGCGGTCGAAAATTCGAAATTTCGCCCTGAATCCAAATTTGACGAAACTCTCCCTCGAGCAAGCCTTTTATGGCTTTGTTGAGCTGCGAAACAGAGAGAATTTTGGCTTCCGACGCATTGGGGTCTCCAACAGCGTCAAAATCCATACGCATTTGTTCCATGGAGGGTAGAACTTACTCGAAGTTCAGCCTCAAAGCCAAATATTTTGCAATGACCATAGCGAACCGGCAATTAAGCAAAAGAGGCCAAGACCGCGGTGGGCCTTTATTTGCCGGGCTATGTTATCGGGCAGCCGCCGTTCGGCCAAGTCGGAAAAAAACCGGGAATTGAGCACAAAAGTCATGACCGCGCCGTAAGTGAGGATGATAAATGGAAATGCGAAGTCAAGTTTCTCCGGTGTCATGCTTACTTTTCGGTGAACTTTCTCAAGTTGTTACAGGACGAAGTTCCAATTCTTCGGAAAATGTTCGCGGCACGGGTTTTGATGTCTGTTTCTTTCTTCAGAAAACCTGCTAGTCTGTGTGAAGTTCTGTGGGCTGATGACAAAAGTAAACCCTACAAGAATATATATGGGGGCTGTCCCTGACGATGGTGTGCAAGCTCACCCTCGAGTGAGAAGCCTAAAGTTGTTAAATGGCCACCCACCTTGGAGAAAACGGGTTTACTTGGATCACTCAGGCCCACAGCTTTTTTCTCTCCTAATTTTCCAGACCAATCCTTAGTCCTAAGCCATTTGTCTCAAAATGAGACAATCGCGAGAGAAGCCTATTTTTGGCACTTCTGTTGCTCGACAATAGAGTAAAGGACTTTAGATCTTATGAGATGGTTTAGAGTGTTTAATTTTGAGACGGTTGTCGGATTGGCTGTTTTCAGTTTGATGGCGCCGCGCGCTTTCGCTGAAACGCCGGCCCCCTACTTCCAGCAGCCTTCAGAAGAGGTTCAGCTCTACAATACTCTTTGCAAAGACACGGCGACGCCCGATGCAGACTGCCCTCAGCTTAAAGTGCGAATGAAAAAAAAGCTGCTCGATGGAACGTACGACCCGTGCGATCACTCCGACGAAGATTTCAAAAAGTCGATGGACGATTTGAGTGAGGCTTGCTCCAAAGTGAATATGAATGCCGGCAGTTGCCGCAAAGAACTCGCCAAGTGCGAGGGCACGAATAGCGAGAAAAAACATCGTGGCGGACGGTCGCGCGGTGACAGTGAACCGCTCGATGCGGACGGTGTCGCCAAACAATGTCCCGCACGTGCTGCGACAGATGAAGATAAATACGAAAAGCAACTCAAGGATCAGCAGGACAAAGTTGATAAGCTGAAAAAAGAGCTTCCAGACCTAGAGGACAAGAAGGACAAATTCGTTTCCGAAAAGAACGATAAAATAAACGAGATCAACGATCAGATGGCGAAGGACGCCGCCGAACACTCCAAAGAATTAGCGTCTATCGGGAAAAGCCGCGATCAGGCCACAAAGGGAATTTCCGATCAAATTGCGCAGCTTCAAGCCGAAATCAGCAAATCCAAAGATCAAATCTCGCAGGCTAGCCTCACCAAGTTAAAAGGCCAGCTGGATATGAAACAGGCAAAAGTCCAAGCGGACCTCAACTGTCATGCCCAAGCGACGACGCAAGTGCAAAAGCTTCAGGACCAAGCCATTGCGCAAATTCAGGCCGGAACATACATCCGCGGCGACTTTTCTCACTTTATGAGAAATGTGGGCTTATCAGACCGCGGCCAATGGCAACGTTTGGCGCTCAAATACTACAACTGGTGCCGAGCCAGTAAACCCACAATCGATTCAAAAATTGCCGCTGATGATGCTTACAACCTCGTCGTCCAACAAGGCAATGCCGCCGTCAACTCGGTGCAAGACCATATCTCGCAAGTGGAAGGTCAAATCGCAAATCTGAGCTGTCAACCGGTGCCCGGTCAAACCGGCGAGTCGCAGTGCCAACAGGCCTTGCGCCAGGCGCAGCAGGACATGGCTCAAAGCGAGTCCGATTATAGAACCAAGCGCGACGCAGCCACTCAGAAGATCCAGAGCATGGCCACTCAGGCCGAGCAGCAACGCCAGCGGATGGAAAAAGAAATCGCCGACAAGCAACGCGAAGTGAACGATGAAAGTCATCGGCTCGATAAGTTGCAAGATTTCCTCGATGCCAAATATGCGCGAGGCGGAAACTCCAGCGTCGATGCAAAGGAGTTGGAGGGCGCAATTGAGAAATTGAGCCGCGCGGAGGACAACGCGCAACAAGTCATTTCGTGCGACCGCATTAAGGCGCAAGCCAATCCACAGATACAGGATAATCAGGATTTCTGCACAGGTTCCACATACCCTGGATGTGCGAGTGCTTTGCGTCTCCTAAAGGACACCAAGTACAAGGTGACTCACCCTGGCGTCCCCGACGAAGCGTCTGACACAATTAAGAAATCGCCGCTTCAGACCCAACCCGACACGCAGACGGTGCAGCCCCGCGCGCCAGCCGACGATGGCTCTGCCACTCAGGGTCAGCGCGAGGGCAATTAGAGCCGCCTAAACCCCCGTAATTTCACCCGCGCGTAGGGCGAGCCTCGCGCCTGCGGCGCAGCTCCCCCCTACCGGGTGAATCCCATGCGCACCGCCCCGAAAGCTACCCTCTAACAGCGACCGCAGGTATACTGTCGCATTCGGTCTTTCCTTAGAGGGAACACAGCTATGTCTTTACGCATCCGTTACGCACTTCTCGCGCTGGTTGGGCTCGGCCTGGTCGGCGTGATTGTCGTTTTGATTGTCCTCGCCAAATTCAACGCCGACCTCCCGCAGATGATCACTCTGCAGGATTACAAACCGCTGCTGGTCTCGGAAGTCTATGACCGCAACGGCAAGAAGATCGGTGAGTTTTACCGCGAGAAACGGATTCTCGTTCCCTACGATAAGATTCCGAAAAACCTGGTCAATGCGTTTGTCTCCGCCGAAGACGGCAGTTTCTTTAAGCATGAGGGCGTGAACTACACGGCCATCTTCCGCTCGTTCCTCGTCAACTTGCTCAAGGGCAAGAAAGCTCAGGGCGGATCGACGATCACCCAACAGGTCGCCCGCTCGTTGCTCTTGAGCAGCGAAAAGACGTACGGCCGGAAAATCCGCGAGATCCTGCTCGCGCAAAAAATGGAAAAGTCGCTGAGCAAGGAAGACATCCTTTATCTATATCTAAATCAAATTTATTTGGGCCAGGGCGCACATGGCGTGGGCGCCGCGTCCGAAATTTATTTCCGCAAAGACGTTAAGGATCTGACGATTCCTGAAGCGGCCATTCTTGCCGGATTGCCCCAGGCCCCGTCGCGCTACTCTCCGATTTCAAATCCGCTCAGCGCCAAAGACCGCCAGAAGTACGTTTTGAACCGTATGGCGGAAGAGGGCTACATCTCCAAAACCGACGCCGACAAGTATGCGGCGATGCCCGTGAAGTTTTATACCACCGAGAAGTTTCAGGAACTCGCGCCCTCGTATCTCGAGACCGTCCGCCAAATGCTGACCACTGAGCTCGGCGACGAAACGATTTTCGACAAAGGCGTCAAGATTTACACGAGCCTTGACCTCAACAAGCAAGTTCACGCTCAGGAAGACGTGCAAGAAGGTCTCCGCGCTGTCGACAAGCGCCAAGGCTATCGCGGCCCGATGAAGAATCTCACGGATCCAAAGGCGGTCGCGGAGATGCTATTGCAGACGCGCAATCAGCTGATGGACGATGCGACGCCTGAACGCATTCTTAAACCCGACGGAACCTATGAGACGCGCGGCCCCCTCAACCTCACGGGCAAAGATGAGAAGGGCAATGCGCTGCCGGTGCTCGCGCCCTATGTGCCGCTCAACAAAGTGATTCAAGGCATCGTGACGGGCGTCGATGACGTCAATGGCTTGGTCTACGTGCGATTTGGCGAAAACCAGGGCTTGATCGACCTCGACAGCATGGTTTGGGCGCGCAAACCCGACCCGCAATTGAAATCAGCGGAAGCCCCCGTCAAAAAGCCCTCGCAAGCTTTAGCAAAGGGCGATGTGATCGAGCTCAAAGTCGTCGCCAACCAATTTAAATCCGACCGCCTCACCAAGCCGCCGGCAAAAGGTAAAAAGGCCGTCGCGCCGGTCAATCTGCCCGACTTCAGGCAGTACGCGCAGGTGGAGCTCGAACAAGAGCCGCTGGTCGAAGGCGCTCTGCTCTCGCTCGACGAAAAAACTTCGGATGTGCTGGCGTTGGTCGGCGGTTACGATTTCGCGCGCTCGAAATTCAACCGCGTGCTCCAGGCCGGCCGTCAAACGGGTTCGTCGTTTAAAGCCTTCGTCTATTTGTCCGCTCTCGATAAAGGCTACACGCCGGCGACTCCGATTATTGACGCGCCTGTCGTGTTCGACGAGAAAATCGAAGAGGGTCAGGACACCGACAATATCAAGATGCCGCCTAAGGCCGGCGCTAAGGATACCAAGACCGCGGTTAAAGATGCCAAAGGCAAAACCGACGACGAACCTGAAACCAAAACTTGGCGCCCGCGCAACGACACCAACCGTTTCGGCGGCGATATTTTATTCCGCAATGCTTTGATCAAATCGCTCAACGTCCCCGCGGTGAAAGTGATCGAGAAAGTCGGCACCGACTGGGCCGCGACCTATGCCCGCCGCCTCGGCATTTTCTCGCCGCTCAATATGGACTTCACCTTGGCGCTCGGCTCCTCGAGCGTCACGCTTTATGAAATGACCCGCGCGTTCGGCATTCTGGGCCGCCA
>Ga0265338_10007049_pt1 | contig 14102 bp, 9 predicted proteins | sample 42126metaG_FD_193579 | JGI IMG/M metagenome (GOLD analysis project Ga0265338, IMG submission 193579) | Rhizosphere microbial communities from Carex aquatilis grown in University of Washington, Seatle, WA, United States - 4-21-26 metaG | ecosystem: Host-associated > Plants > Roots > Rhizosphere >... | reverse complement strand
CAGGAAGGCGCAGGTGTTGGGAGTGATGGCATCGCGCAGAGCACGAGCATCGCCGAACGGGATGATCTTGAACCCCGGAGTGAAGGGTCCGAAGCCATCGCGGTATTGCTCGTCGGTGGAGAAGCTGACGATGGAGATCGTGCGGCCGTGGAAATTGTTGGCGCAGACGATGATTTCAGCCTGTCCTTCGGGAATGCCTTTGACCTTGTAGCCCCATTTGCGGGCGGTCTTAAGGGCGGTTTCGACGGCCTCGGCCCCCGAATTCATGGGGAGGGCGCGGTCGTATCCGGTTAGCTTGTGGAGGTCCTGATAGAGCAGCGGGAGTTGTTCGTTGCGGAACGCGCGCGAGGTCAGCGTAACTTTTTGTGCCTGCTCCATCAATGTGCGCAGAATTTTCGGATGGCAGTGGCCCTGGTTGACGGCGGAGTAGGCGGCGAGACAGTCAAGGTAGCGGCGGCCATCGACGTCATAAAGCCAGACGCCGTCGCCGCGGTCGATGACGACATCCAGTGGGTGGTAGTTATGGGCGCCATAGAGGTTCTCGAGTTCCACGAAGTCCTGGGTGCGGAGAGGTTGTTCACTTACGGCCATATGAATTCCTTTCGACGAAGATCGTTTCCTATGCAACTGCTAACTTCCTTCCAAAAGCATGGTCAGGAGCGCCATCCGGACGTACAGGCCGTTGCGGGCCTGGCGGAAATAAAGCGCCCGTGGATCTGAATCTACGGACTTGTCGAGTTCTGCAGTGCGCGGCAGCGGGTGCAGGATCAGGGCGTCGGGCTTCATGCGACGCACAAGCGTGGAGTCGATGGCAAAGCGATGGAGGCTGGAGCGGTCGACATCCTGCATGCGCTCTGGATGAATGCGCGTCTGGTAGACAACATCAACTTCGCCGATCACGCGATCGAGATCAGATTCGAGTTCGTAGCGCACCCCGTGCTGCTCGAGGTAGTCGAGGATGTCCGGTTTCATCTGGAGAGCGGGGGGGCTGACGAAGAAAATCTTTACGCGTTCGAACTTGGCGAGCAGGTAGGCGAGGGAACGGGCGGTGCGGCCCTTGTCGAGTTCGCCGATGATGGCGACGCTCAGTCCGTTGATCGGACGCTCGCGGTAGATCGTGTAGAGGTCGAGCAGGGCTTGGGTGGGATGCTGGCCTCCATTGCCGTCGCCGGCGTTGATGACCGGAACGGTAGAAACTTGCGCGGCCCGCTTCGCGCCATCCCCTGCCGGGTGGCGGATCACGATCACGTCGCTGTATCCCGACAGGATGCGGATGGAATCCTCGACTTGTTCTTCCTTGATCTCGGACGAGAAGGCGCTGGCCTGCTCGGTGGAGATGACGCGCCCGCCCAGCCGAAACATCGCCGCTTCGAAAGAAAATCGCGTCCGCGTCGAGGGTGCGTAGAAAAGACAGGCCATGATGCGGTTCTGATAATCTAGCGTGCCGCCGCGCGCGACCACGCGTTCCATGCCATGGGAGCGGTCGAATAACTCCATGAGGAGCGGCACGGTGAACTGTTGGGACTCGATCACGTGATGGACCTTTTTGACAGGGGCCGCGCCGGGAAGTTCTTCAGACCGGTCGAGAAGGTGGATGGTGATCTTGCGCTCCTTCATATCTGACGCCCTCCAGCGGGAAGCGCGGCTTGGCCGTCGAGAACGCCTTCTCGCGTTGGCCATTCCGGAAAGATGTGAGTACCCACGTCGCCCGCAATGGCGCGGCGCAGACTCTCAGCGGATGTGATGATCGCTTCCTTGCCGCCCGCGGCGAGGAAACGCAGCACCGACTGGATCTTTGGACCCATACTGCCGTCAGGGAAGTGGCCGGCGGCCGCGTGCCGTTCCAGATCGGCGACATGGACCTCGCGCAGCGGCCGTTGCGTGGGCTTCTTGTAATCGAGGTAAACGTAATCCGTATCGGTCGAGATAACGAACAAATCGACTCCCAGGCAGGAAGCGAGTAGCGCCGAGGCACGATCTTTGTCGATGACGGCTTCGACGCCCCTGGGTTGTCCGTTCTCGCGGCAGATCGGAATGCCCCCGCCGCCGCAAGCAATCACCAATACTCCATGGTCCACGAGGTCACGAATGACTTCGAGTTCGACGATCTCGATGGGATCAGGGGAGGGAACGACTCTGCGGTAGCCGCGAGCAGCATCTTCGACGATCTGCCAGCCCAGTTGGCGTTTACGGTCTTCGGCTTCCGCGCGCGAATAGAAAGGGCCGACCGGTTTGCTGGGATGCCGCATCGCCGGGTCGTCGAGCGAAATAACGCTTTGCGTCAGAACGCTGATGACGGGAACGTGCAGGCCGGCGGATTGCAATTCGCCTTCGAGCGATTGTTCGAGGATGTAGCCGATCTCGCCTTGCGTGGCAGCGTCGCAGACGTCGAGCGGCAGGCATGGCACCTGGCTGGCGCCCGCTTCAGAGCGCAGGAGCGCCGCCCCGACCTGGGGACCGTTTCCGTGGGTGAGGACGATGCGGTAGCCGTCCCGGATCAGGCCAACGATCTCACGCGCCGTACGGTGCGCGTTCGACAATTGCTCCGCCATGGTCCCTTTTTCTCCGGCGCGAATCAGGGAATTGCCGCCCACGGCTAAGAGAATCGTTTTCATAAGGTGATGCCTGTGGTCGTGTTCGGGACTAGACGTGCGCCAGTTCTCGCAATTCGACCAGGCCCGGCAGTTTCACGAATTCGCCTTTCATGAGTTCGAGCATGACTGCTTTTTGCGCATGCAGACGGTTCTCCGCCTGCTGGAACACTCTCGATTGCGGCGAGTCGATGACGTCAGCCGTCACTTCGTCGCCGCGATGGGCGGGAAGGCAATGCAAGAAGATCGCATCGCGTTGCGCGTGACCGAAGAGATCTCGATTGACCTGGTACGGCATGAACACGGCTTTACGTTCTTCCTTCTGCGATTCCTGGCCCATACTGGCCCACACATCGGTGTAGACGACATCGGCGGCCAACACGGCTTCGCGGGGATCGTTCGTGACCGTGCAGGTCCCGCCTGTTTCGCGGCTGCGCTCGTTCGCCCAGCGGATGGCGTCAGGCTTGGGTTCGTACCCCGGCGGGGTGGCAACCCAGACGTGGGCTCCGAGTTGGGCTCCGGCAAACATTAGCGAGTGCGCCACGTTGTTGCCGTCGCCCACATACGCGACCTTCAGCTCTTCGAGGCTGCCCTTCGCTTCCCACATTGTCAGGTAGTCAGCGAGCGCCTGGCAGGGATGGCTGTAGTCGGTGAGGCCGTTGATCACCGGGATGTCTGCGTGTTCGGCCATCTGCTCGACAATTTCGTGGGCGAAAGTGCGGATCATGATGCCTTGAACCATACGCTCGAGGTTCTTGGCGACGTCGTGAATGGACTCGCGCTTGCCTAGATTGATTTCGGCGGGAGAGAGATAGAGAGCAAATCCGCCGAGCTGTTGAATCCCTACATCGAAACTCACGCGTGTGCGCAGGGACGGCTTTTCAAAAATCATTGCCAGCGTTTTGCGTTTGAGAGCCTCGCTATAGGTCGTGGGATGGGCCTTAATCTGGCGGCCCAGGGTGAGAAGGTATTGAATTTCGGCGGGCGAGAAGTCTTTGATCGAGAGAAAGTCTTTCCCGTTCATGTTTGCCTCACGCTGCTTGGCAGCAGCCCCCGGAGGGGCGGTTCACTTCGAAGACGTGGGGTATCGGTATTCTGATACCCCGATAGGAACAAATGCTTGCTTAAACCAACGCGTGCTCGTGCAGGTGTGCGAGTTTCGCCAGCTTCTCGCCCAGACCTGGCTTCGTCAGCTCTTCGACTTCATAGGTCACGCGCAAGGCCGGTTTGTCGATCTTGATGACCTTGGCGAGATCGATCGGCGTCGCGATGATCACGAGGTCGCAAGGTGTCGCCTGGATCGTTTCTTCAAGTTCATGCCTCTGCATCGCGCTGTAACCCATGGCTGGGAGCAGGCTGGTGAGGTGTCCGTAGCGCTCGTAAGTGCCTCGAATTGATCCGACCGCAAAGGGACGTGGGTCGATCAGTTTCGCCGCGCCGCATTGCCGCGCTGCGACCACGCCTGCACCGTAGGGCATTTCCCCATGAGTGAGCGTAGGCCCATCTTCGACAACCAGAACGCGCTTGCCTTTGATTTGCTCTGGATCTGGCACCGAAACACGGCAGGCCATCTCGACGACTTGTGCGGTGGGATTGTTGAGCTTGATGTTCTGCCGCACGGTCTCGATGTCATGCTGCGCGGCCGTGTCGACTTTGTTGATCACCACGACATCAGCGCGCCTCAGGTTCACTTCACCTGGGAAATACGCCAGTTCATGGCCGGGGCGATGCGGGTCGACCACGACGATTTCCAGATCCGATGCATAGAACGGAGTATCGTTGTTGCCGCCATCCCACAGGATGACGTCGGCTTCTTTTTCGGCCTGACGCAGGATTTTCTCGTAGTCCACCCCCGCGTAAACGACAGTACCGAGCTGAATATGGGGCTCGTATTCTTCCCGCTCTTCGATCGTGCATTGATGGCGGTCGAGGTCCGAAAGCGTGGCGAAACGCTGCACCGCTTGATCCGCCAAGTTGCCGTAAGGCATCGGGTGGCGAATGACAACCGTTTTCCGGCCCTGCGCCCGCAGGTTGGCCGCAACCAGCCGCGAGACCGGACTCTTGCCGCATCCCGTGCGCGCCGCGCAAATGGAAACGACGGGCAAAGTTGATTTGACCTGGGTGTGTTCGGTGCCAAGCAGCCAGAAGTCAGCGCCAGCAGCGACCACCCGCGAGGCCAGGTGCATCAGCGTGGGATAGGCGATGTCGCTGTAGGAAAATACGACCGTATCGACTTCCTCTTCCGTAATGATCTGCTCAAGGTCTTTCTCTTCGTAGATGGGGATGCCTTCCGGATAGAGGCGTCCTGCCAGTTCACGGGGGTACATACGGCCCGCAATATCGGGGATCTGGGTGGCGGTAAAGGCCACAACTTGATAGTCGAGATTGTCACGGAAGACGACGTTGAAATTGTGGAAGTCGCGGCCTGCGGCTCCTAGGATGAGTACCTTTTTCATGAGATGCCCCCAACTCGCGATTACTGTTCATCTTCCCAATTGGCCGGGCTTAGGGCAGTGCCGGGTGTCACAGCAAGCTGTGAGAAATTACCGCGGCCGAGCGACAAAGAGCACAGATGGGAGGTACTTCCTAGAAGAGTGACAGCAAAGAAATTGCCGAATGCGGGCGCGGAAGAGCGGGGTGATTGTAGAGGGTTACAGTCTGATTTCTCGTGCCCATTGAGGAGGCCTTGGGGCCTCCTCTTTTGGGCGGGTTGGCAAGCGTTGGCTTAGTCCTTGCTTGGTTTCTTTGGTGTCAGGTCACAGGCTTGTCTTACGCGATCGAACTGCAGGCCCGCGGGAGAAAACTCCGCGATCTGGCGGCCACTGCGCGTTGGCAGTTCTACTTTGAAAATCTGCGCGCTCAGCAATCCCCGGGTCGTGCCTTTGTCCATCGAAAGAAAATGCCCGCGCACCCAGTTCCAGCCCTTGTAGTAGTGCACGTCATCGACGCGCACCATTACTTCCAATTGCGGTTGTCCCCAGAAGCCGGGGCGATTGGGCGGAGGCAGGCGAACTCCCGGATTGAAGTCGGCGAGTTTGAGCTTGCCGTCGCTGCAGAACAATTCGACGCGGGGCTTGTATTCAGGATCTTCGCGGAAGTAATTGTCGGACTGAAGTTCGAAGCGCACTTTCTTGGCGCCCGTCATCTTGCTCTCGGAATGAAACTCGAGCCACTTTCCGCCGGCGCTGACGCCATCGGACTCTCCTTGGTTGGGACTCATTGCGCCGCTTTGCGCCGATGCCCCCGCAACCCAAGTGAAAAGCGCCATGAACAGGACAACGGCGTTTCGGGCAAGAAGAGAAGCTGTAGATTTACGAGAGAAATACGATCTTTCCAAGATGTCCTCCACGCGATGGATGCCTTAGTGGTATGAAACCCCAAAACGGGTGAAAAGTTGTAGCAAAAGCGGCAAGGGGAAACTGCCTTGCCATTGCCCGGGAAGCGATTCGGGAGGTTTCCAGAGTAATGGAGAATTGCCCGGAGAATGTATGCCAACTAACTAAGGCCATCAGAATCAATAGGAACCGCTATTGCACTCCATGACAACCCCGGCATTCTTTGGGAATGCGAGCCAAATTGTGGCCACCTGCCAAGAAACAGCGTTTTCACGCCAAGAGGACCTGTCCAGCATATGAACACAATTCAGGATGCCGGACAGTCAGGCGGAAAGTTCTTCCGCCAAGGATCTCAATGTCTAATGGAATCAATTAATTAGCAGGGCATGAGTGGTTGCGTAAGTGCAGATGGAGGGGTAGCCCTCCCCCGGGATTGGTGTGCAATCCTACTGATTTGAATGGAAGACGGCAGTGGAAAACCAGCTTACTTGGAATGACCGAGAGACGGACGCGATGAAGAACCCCGTTATCGCAGCCGATGTTTTCCATCAGGAGATTACGTCTTCGCCGCAAATGGATCTGGAAGTCAAATTCGAGCTGCCCCAGAGCGTCCAGCGCCTTGTGAAAGGGCGTGAGACTTGGTGCGTCAGTCTGCTGTTTGCCGGACTGATGGCGCTGCAGGCGATTTGCTATCTCGCGGTCGGCACGGAGCGGGGCCGCGGTGCTTCAGCGTTGCTCGTCTGTGCGATCAACCTCCTTGCTATGGTTTGCGCCTACGTCGCGATGCGGCGGGCCCAGGGTGTGACCGCGTTGTTCTGGTTTCTCTACAACGGGGCACTGCTGGCGCTGCTGATTCCCACGGTTGTCATGGCGTATGGGGCGCTGTTTCATCAATACCCGTTGTCAGATTCGACTTGGCGTCTGCTCTACTGCCTGTACGGCGCGCCCGTGATGATGATGCTTTTCCTGCCGGACACGCAGCGCCGCCAGCAACTCAAGGCGGAGATCGCCCTGGATCTATTCCAGGTCGGCGTGGTGGTCGGGCTGATCTACTCGACGTTCTTTTTTCTGCCCGCCCAGATGATGGCGCCGGGAGATGCTTTTGTTCGCAATCTAATCGTCAGCAACCTGCATACGCTGTTCTTGTTGCTGGCGGCGGTCGTGCGACTGGCGTTTGCCCGGGCCGGGAACGCCCGAACCCGCTTGTTCCGGTTAGAGCTGTTCTTGCTTACCTGCGTCTTCGCGACATACATCGGAGACTGGATCGACCAGCACCATTGGACAGTCGCGTCCGCATGGTTTGATCTGGGCTGGGACATACCGTGTATCGCGGCGGGCTTGCTGGCACTGACCTGGAGACCATCTGCAGCGTCCGAATCTTCCATCGATGAGCCCAAAACGTTTCGTGATTTCCTGACGATGAACCTTCTCCTCGTCGCCGTGCTTTCCGGCATGCATCTGCTGATGGACCGCTGGAAAGCCGCGAACGGAACGACTCTTACCAACATTGCGGTTGCGGCCATGTTGATTGCGTTCATTTTTCGGTTGGCGCTGACCCAGTATTCGCAGCAGCAGGAGATCGCGCATCGCCAGGCCGCGCAGGCACAGTTGACGGTCGCCAACGGCCGAGTCCATGTCCTGCTTGAGGACGCACGCCGGCAGACGCAGGAAATAACGCAAGTCAGCGAACTCGCCAGCCTGCTGCAGGCTTGCGGCTCGCGGACCGAGGTGTTTCGAATCCTTCCTGAGAGGCTACGACAACTTTTTCCCCGCAGTTCAGGCTCAATTTCGATGCTGAGCGCTTCGAGAAACCGGGTTGAGTCAGTCGCCGAATGGGGTCCAAATCCTCCGGGTGACCAGATCTTTTCGCCGGACCAATGTTGGGCGCTGCGCCGCGGATGTACGCACGCCCATGGCGAAGAGCCTTCCACATTGCGCTGCTCGCATCTTGCCGGAGAAGGAGCTTCCGTTTGCATTCCGCTGATCGCCAACGGCGACACAATTGGAACGGTCGCCATTCAGGACAGTGTCGATCTGACCGATGCGAAAGACTCCGGTGCAAATTCAAAGGACTTCACGTGGCGGCGGCACCTGGCAGCGGCGATCGCCGAGCATGTTGCCGTGTCGGTTGCGAACCTGGGACTGCGCGAGGCGTTGCGCGTGCAGGCCGTACGCGATCCACTGACAGGTCTTTACAACCGCCGTTACATGGAAGAATTCCTGGACCGCGAACTGCACCGCGCGTTGCGCAAGCGCCGCCCGGTGGCGGTCATGATGCTCGATCTCGATCACTTCAAGCGCTACAACGATACCTACGGGCATGCAGCGGGAGACCGTGCGCTGGCGGCGGTCGGCGAAACGCTGTTGCGCTCGATGCGCGCCGAAGACGTGGCGTGCCGCTATGGCGGGGAAGAATTCGCCATCATCTTGTCGGAGTGCACCCTCCACCAGGCAACGGTTCGTGCCGATGAGATTCGCCAGCGTATCAAGGATCACCGTTTTGACAACGAAGAGGCTCGCGGTCCGTTGAGTGTATCGGTTGGTGTAGCAGCCTTTGATGAGACGACGGACCGCGTCGATCTACTGCTGAAGTTTGCCGACGAAGCGCTCTACCAGGCCAAGCGCGCCGGGCGTGACTGCGTGGTTCCCGCGAAGCCAGGGGCAGCGCAGATTGACACCGTGGTTGTCTGCGCGGAAGCCAAGGCAGCCTCGACGGTTTAGCGACAAAGTGAAAACCGATAGCAGTTGACCCGTCGGCGTTCTGCAATCATGCATCAGCTGTCAGATGACCCGTTGCGCGTCATTCAGACTTGTCATCCGCAAAAACCACATTTCGATTGGCCAACATGGTGTGCACTGGTTGGTTCGCGCTGGAGATCATCGTAGGAACCGGCTCTGCTGCCGCACTGATGTATTCTCTTCAAGAGCAGACCTGCCGGCCCGGATGGCGAAACTGGCAGACGCACGGGACTTAAAATCCCGGGTCCCTAACAGGACGTGTCGGTTCGATTCCGACTCCGGGCACCATTCAATCGCTCAGCAGCTTTTCGCCTCTTCTCGTTACCCTAGTAACTTGGAAGTCACTACGAACGGCGTGAAGATTGAATTGGGTGGGTATGTCGGCTGGAACCCAAAGAGCCTCATTTTCGGCGCAAGGAGAGCGTGTCGACGCTCTATCTCTGCTCGACGACCGGATCCTGGCCATGATCATTGGTCAGAATCCACTCGTGCGGACGCTCGATGCGCTGTGCGTCGAGATCGAAAAGCAACAGGTGGGACTGCTTTGCTCGGTTCTTCTCTTGGAGCCCGATGGGGTGACGTTGCGGAGCGCGGCCGCGCCCAGCCTTCCTGAAGAATATTGCCGCGGCGTGGATGGAGCGCAGGCAGGGGAGCGTGCGGGTTCGTGCGGCACAGCGATTTTCCGCAAGCAACCCGTCGTAGTATCGGATATTGCGACCGACCCGCTCTGGGAAAGGTACCGGCATCTCGCTTTGCCGCATGGGCTGCGCGCGTGCTGGTCCACGCCGATCGCTGCGCAGGATGGTACGTTGCTCGGCACGTTCGCGATCTACTACCGGGAACCTCGCGCCCCGGACACAGAACACCTCCGGCTGATTAAACACGCGACACATCTGGCCGCGATCGCCATTGAGCGGGATCGCGACAAAACTCAGCTGCGCGCAGCGGAAGACCGCTACCGGACGCTGGTCGAGCGCCTGCCGGCGATTACCTACATTGCGGAATTAGGAACCGACGGTCCCTGGCACTATGTCAGTCCTCAGATTCAATCCATCCTGGGTTTTTCACCTGAGGAGTGGCTCGCGAACCCGTTGAACTGGATTAACCAGATTCACCCGGAGGACCGGGAAATCGCTTTCGCTGCGGAGAGCCAATTTCAGGATAAGAAGGAACTGTTCAAGGCGGAATACCGCATGTTTGCGCGCGATGGCCGGGTGCTTTGGTTTCGGGATGAGGGCGTGATGCTCCCGTCGGCGGACGATCGCACGCTGCTGATGCAGGGCGTGCTGTACGACATCAGCGAGCATAAACGCCTGGAAGAACAACTGCGGCACTCGCAAAAAATGGAAGCGGTGGGGCAGTTGGCCGCGGGTGTGGCGCACGATTTCAACAACCTGCTGATGCTCATCCAGGCCCACAATGAGCGACTGCGCTGCCGGGTGATTCCGGGGGATCCGGCGCACAAGGACACGCTGGAAATCGAACATGCGGTAACCCAGGCGGCGGCTCTGACGCACCAGTTGCTGGCTTTTAGCCGGAGGCAGTTGTTGCAATTGCAGGTGCTGGATTTGAATGTGGTGCTGATCGAAACGGGCCGCATGCTCGAGCGTCTGGTTGTCCACAATGTCGAACTGGCAGTGCAACCGGCTCCATCTCCGCAGTATGTGAAGGCCGACCCCGGACAATTAGGGCAGGTGATCCTGAACTTGGCGGTGAATGCCCGTGATGCCATGCCGGAAGGCGGCAAACTCCAGATTGAGACTAAGAGCGTGACGCTGGCAGTACCGCTGGCCGCGGTGCACGGCGCAATTCCCCCGGGAGCTTACACGGTACTCACTGTGCGGGACAGTGGAACCGGCATGAGCCACGAGGTTCAAAATCATATTTTTGAGCCGTTCTATACGACAAAGAAACCGGGCAAAGGGACGGGCCTGGGGCTGGCGATTGTCTACGGCGTCGTCAAGCAGACCGGCGGATGGATTACGGTGTGCAGCGAACCGAACCGGGGAACGTCGTTTGAGATTTATTTTCCGCGTGCGGAACGCGGAACCGAAGGCGTCCCCAAGCCGAAGGCCGCATTGCCTACCGGGGCTCCCGGCACGGAAACGATTCTTTTGGTGGAAGACCAGCAGGGGATTCGGGAGTTGGTGTACGAGTTCCTCAAGAACCGTGGCTATGCGGTATTGTGCGCCGCGGACGGCCATGAAGCACTCAAGATTGCGAATGAGCAATCGATTGCGATTGACTTGCTGGTGACGGACGTCGTCATGCCCAACATGGGCGGCCGCGAATTAGCGCATCGGCTGACTCACCTGCGGCCATCTCTGAAGGTGTTGTTCATGTCGGGAAATCCTGACCAGGCCTCGTTAAGTGGCGGCTCGGGTGATGCGACTGCCGACGTACTCCAGAAACCGTTCCCGCTGGACACCCTGTTGCACAAGGTCCGTAGCGTACTCGACCGGTAGTCCGCCCCCTTTTTCCCAGTAGCACAACCGCCTGTGATGCCCGTCACTGCGGGACGTGTGGGCGCGGACGAGAATCGCCGCTAAATCTGCCGGCTCGCGCCGGCGTAAAGTGATTGCCAAGGAGTCCGCCATGGCTGCGATTTCAATCCCGAATAACATATCGAACCTGCTGGCCGTCGAAGAGGAATATGCTGCGCCGAAGATTGTGGTCGAGCAGGCGCTGACGAAAGACTGGAAAGGTGAATACGAAAAGTCGGTGAAGGATCCCGACGCCTTCTGGGAGGAGCAGGCGCGACAGTTTACCTGGACGCAACCGTGGACGAAGGTGCTCGACTGGGATGGCGTGCACCACAAGTGGTTTGTCGGGGCGAAAACCAATATCACGATCAATGCGCTCGACCGTCACGCGAACTCCGAGAATCGAAACCGGGCGGCATTCATCTGGCTGGGCGAGGATGGTGCGGAGAAGATCGTCACATATGGCCAGCTCTACAGACAGGTATGCCGGTTCGCCAATGGGTTGAAATCGCTTGGGGTGGTGAAAGGTGACCGGGTCGTTATCTATATGCCGCTCACGGTGGAGGGCGTGATTGCCATGCTGGCGTGCGCGCGCATTGGGGCGATCCATTCGGTTGTTTATGCAGGGTTGGGACACACCGCGCTGCGCGATCGCATTACGGATGCCCAGGCAAAAGTGGTGATTGCCGGTGACGTGGGGTTCCGTCGGGGCAAGACAGTACCGTTGAAGCCGATTGTGGATGAAGCGTTGGACGGAGTGGAATTCGTGGAGAAGGTTGTTGTGTTCTCGCGCCGCGCCGCCGAGTTGACGGGCCGGGAAGTGGATTTCGCAGATCTGATGAAGTTTCCGGCAGAATGTCCGGCTGAAGAAATGGACTCGGAGGACCCGCTATTCCTGCTTTACACGTCAGGCTCGACCGGGAAGCCGAAGGGCGTTTTGCACGTGCATGGCGGATACATGGTGGGGACGACCTACCACTTGTCGAGCTTTTTTGATGTGGGGCCACGCGACGTGTTTTGGTGTACGTCGGATATTGGCTGGGTGGTGGGTCACTCCTACATCGTGTATGCGCCGCTGTGTGCGGGCGTGACGACGTTGTTCCGTGAAGGCGCGGTGGATTATCCGAACCCCGGAACGGCCTGGGAGATTGTGGAACGCTACGGAGTCACGAAGATGTTCACAGCTCCGACCGCGCTGCGGATGTTTATGCGATACGGGGAGCAGTATCCGCAAAAATATGACCTGACTTCACTGCGCGTGATTGCCTGCGCGGGCGAGCCCTTGAATCCCGAGGCCTGGCGGTGGGCGCAGACATACCTGGCGGGCGATGGAAAATGGGGATACGTCATCGACAACTGGTGGCAAACGGAGTTGGGCGGCCCGGCTATTGGGACGCCGCCGACTTACGCGATGCGTCCGGGGAAATGCGGTGTGTCGGTCCCGGGGTCCGAAGCAGACGTGGTCGATGAGGAAGGGAAGCCAGTGGCGGCTGGAGTGGGAGGGCGGCTGGTTTTGAAGAGGCCGTTCCCCTATATGCTGCGGACAATCTGGGGGAACGCGGCTCGGTATGAACGCGATTGGCAATTGATTCCGGGGTGCTATGTGACTGGCGATGTCGCCGTGAAAGACAAAGACGGGTACATCACCGTACTGGGCCGGGCCGACGACGTCCTCAATGTGGCCGGGCATCGCATTGGAACGGCCGAGGTGGAGAGTGCACTGGTTTCGCATCCGTCGGTGGCGGAAGCAGCGGCGATTGGAGTGCCAGACAAGTTGAAGGGCGAAACCATCAAGTGTTTTGTGCAATGTCGCGGCGATCATATTCCATCAGAAGCACTTGCGGCGATCTTGATCGAGCATGTCCGGCGTGAGTTGGGGCCGATCGCGACGCCCTCCGCAATTGAGTTTGTTGCGGCCTTGCCCAAGACGAGGTCCGGGAAGATTCTGCGGAGGTTCCTCAAGGCCAAAGAGTTGGGGACAGACGCGGGAGATGTTTCGACGATGGAAGGCTGAAAGCTACTCGCCCACACCCACGATCACAGGCGTCCCGCGCGGAGCTTCGTGGTTGCCGCTCTCGGGTTCCAGGGTGACAACGAAGTTCTTGGCGGCTACTCCTTCAGGCAACGGCGGATTTACCACGGTCGCACTTCCGTGAGCATCCGGTTTGAACAGACCAGCTGCGATGGGCGCTCCGCCACTCGCAGGGAACAACCACAGCTCATAAATTTTGTCCGCGGGCAGCGGGGCCAGGTTGCTGGCGAAGAAAATCAGGTTGCGATTGCGGCGCTGGTAGATCGCCTTGCCTCGCGGCTGAGGCTTGCTGCCGGCGGCCACCAATTCGATCTTCGTCGATTCCGGATCGAGCAGGGTCGCGACAATCTCATTTGCCTGCTGCAACTTGAATTGCTGATCGCCGAATCGTGCCGCAAGGACATCTAGATTTCGTTGGAGAGCCGAGTTCTGGCGCAACAGCGCGAAGGCAAGCAGAACCATGGCGGCCGCCGCGACCCATCCTAAACTTCCAAACCAGGATCGCCGCGCTCGTGCCGGCGTGGTAACCGCTACGGGCAAGCGCGGTTCTTTCGCGATCGCCGACATGAGCCGCTGACGGGAACGAGCGGGGGGCTTGGGACCGGCCGTAGTGAGTGCGAGGAGGCCGAGATCGCCGCGCAGCAGTTCCAGTTCGCGGCGGCAGGACGCACACTGCTCCAAATGCTTTTCGAGCGTGGCACGCTCATTGCCTTCGAGCGAGCCCAGCGCGTAGAGCGTCAGGTCTTCCGCGAATTGTTCGTGTGCGCTCATGCAGCTAACACTTTTCGCAATGACAGTAATCCAGTTCGAATCCGGGTCTTAATCGTTCCCAGGGGTTCGCCCGTTTTCTGGGCGATTTCCGTGTGAGTCAATCCTTCAAAATAGGCCATTTCAAGTGCGGATCGCTGGGGAGGCGCCATCG
>Ga0265338_10007048_pt1 | contig 14102 bp, 12 predicted proteins | sample 42126metaG_FD_193579 | JGI IMG/M metagenome (GOLD analysis project Ga0265338, IMG submission 193579) | Rhizosphere microbial communities from Carex aquatilis grown in University of Washington, Seatle, WA, United States - 4-21-26 metaG | ecosystem: Host-associated > Plants > Roots > Rhizosphere... | reverse complement strand
CCCGCCATCATCGAGAGGTGCTCAAGAATTGGGCCCAGACTGAGCGCCGGGAAGAAAGTGAGCGCCCCAACGATCACGATCACCGATACCAGCAAAATAGAGAACAAAGGCGTGGTGACCGGGAAGGTGCCCGCCGAAGCCGGAACGACCTTTTTCTTCGCCAGGTTGCCAGCGATCGCAAGCATGGGGATGATCATGAAAAAGCGCCCCACCAGCATCGTGAGCGCCCCGGCCGTGTTGTACCAGGGGGTGTTTCCGTTGAGTCCGGCAAACGCCGAGCCGTTGTTCCCGGCCATGGATGTGAACGCGTAAAGAATCTGGCTCAGGCCGTGTGGCCCGGAGTTGCTGATACTCGACGTGCCAAACCCCGCGACGGCGGAAACGCCGGTCAGCGCCAGGATGATCAATGGGAAGACGAGCGTGACCAGCATCGCCATCTTCACGTCATACGCTTCGATCTTCTTCCCGAGATACTCCGGCGTGCGGCCAACCATGAGACCGGCGATGAACACCGCCAGCACCACGTAAATCAGAATGCCGTACAGTCCCGCGCCCACGCCTCCGAACACGGTTTCGCTCAGCATGATATTGACGAGCGTGACCATGCCACCGAGCGGCGTGTAGGAATCATGGACACCATTGACGGCGCCACAACTGGCATCGGTCGTGACGGTGGCAAAGAGCGCGGAGCCGGCGATTCCGAAGCGGACTTCTTTGCCCTCCATATTGCCGCCGGGTTGCAGCGCGCTGGCGCGCTGGTCCACTCCGTGCAGTAAGGGATTCCCTCGGGCCTCGGCCCAATACGCGGTCGTCACACCACAAGTGAAGAGAATCGCCATTGCCGCCCACACAGCCCAACCGTGACGTGGCGAACCGGTCATTCGCCCCAGCGTGTACGTCAGTCCCGCGGGGATGGCGAAGATCGAGATGATCTGGAGGTAGTTGCTGAGCGGCGTTGGGTTCTCGAAGGGATGGGCGCTATTGGCGTTGAAGAAACCGCCACCATTCGTGCCCAGCATCTTGATCGCTTCTTGGGATGCTACCGGGCCCTGCGCAATCGTCTGGTCGGTTACGGTATCCATGACGGCCTTGCCGTCGGCACCAAGTACTGGTTTACCGTCGGATCCGGCCCTCTGCACCTGCTGCGGTTCGATCAGTTTTGCGGTGTCATACTGCTTCAGGTTTTGCACGACGCCCTGCGAGACCAGGACCAGCGCATAGACGATGCAGATCGGCAGCAGCACCCACAGAGTGGAGCGTGTCATGTCGACCCAGAAATTTCCAATCGTCTCTTTTTCACGACGGGCAATCCCGCGAATGAACGCGATGGCCAGCGCAATTCCCACCGCGGCGGAAACGAAGTTGTGGTAGGCAAGGCCGACCATCTGGGTGAAATAGCTCATGGTGCCTTCGCCCGGATAGTTCTGCCAATTGGTATTCGTCGTAAACGAAGCTGCCGTATTGAACGCCAGTATGGGAAGCACGGCCGCAAAATGCCGCGGATTCCAGGGCAGCAGCAACTGCAGGCGCTCAATTCCATAGAGCAATAGCATCGAGGCACCGCTGAAGAGCAGCATCGTGAACGCATATTCGGTCCAGCGCATCTCGTGCTTTTCGTCGACGCCCGTCAAGCGATAGAGCAATCGCTCGACCGGCCGGAGCATGGGATCAAGAAAAGTGCGCTCCCCGCTAAACACCCTAGCCATGAAAACTCCGAGCGGCTTGGTGATCGCGAGGATCAGCGCCAGAAACAGACCGATCTGTAGCCAGCCATTGGCAGTCATGTTCAGAATTTCTCCGGCCGCAGCAACGCATACAGCAGATAGACCATCAAGCCCGCACTGATGACCAGCATGACGATCGATTCAACATTCATAGCGATTTCCCTTCAACGAATGCGATCACAGAAATGCACGTAAGCTAGCGACAGCGCGAAGAATCCAACCGTAACGGCGATGAAAATGAAATCCAGCACAATGTCTCCTTGCAGCCCTTAGTCACTACACGCGCACATCTTACAGTTAGAACTTGACCATGATCGCCATGTTGATGCGGCTCTCATCTTTGCGGAGATCCGGCGTCCATCCGGGGACGAGAGAGCCGTCGGGGCCGGTATTGCCTCCCGGCGGCGTGATGCCTCCCTTCCCCGTGAAATAGGGGACGTTGGCGGCGCGATAGTTGTATTCCCAGCGGAACGTAATGTACTGGCTCGGCATGTAATCGAACGTCGCCGTCGTGTCCCAGGCTTTATAGGGATCGCCGGGGTTCTCGGTGAAATACGGCGTCCCCGAAATTGCAGTGGCGCCGTTGATGGGCGGCAGCAGCACCAGGTAGCGGCCGGGGTTGTTCATCTTGCCGCCGCCAAGTGTCAACGCATACAGATCTTTGTGGAACCAGAAGCGGTTGTAGATCATGTATCCCAGAAAACTCTGCTTGGGATAAATCACACGCTGGCCGCCGATGATCTTCACTGCATTGCCGAAGCAGGCCACGCCACCGCCGCTTTCGCATCCGGCATCGCCCGTCAAGCTAAAGGCCATCTTGTCGAGAAATTTTGAAGGATCGTCGTAGTACTTCACCTCGATACTGTTGTCGGTGTGGTAGCGGGAACGGTTGGGATTGCCGAGGGCGTCAGTCCCTAACCCATAATTGTTCGAGATGATCGACACGGAACCGTTGGGGCGATAGAGGATCTGACCGCCGAGCCCGGGCTTCTTGTTGAACTTTCCATACGACTGCCAGCCATTGATAAACCAGGGCTCAATTTTCAATTTCTCGGTTGGGAAAATCTGCAATCGCACGCCGTTAAAAAACCAGGGCGTGTTGGACGACACATAGGACGGCTGGTAGGCCCAGTTGTCAAAGTTGTAGTAGCTGAAGAGGCCGATGTATGACATGAAAATTCCGGCGTCCAGGTTCACGCCATGCAAGGCGTTGAAGTGATAGCCCCCGTATGCTTCCGACACGTAGCGATACGCGGTATCGAGGTTCCACTGTCCGTGGGCTGGGCTGGCATCGTTACGCGGAGTGGTTTGGGCGTACATGCCAAACTGGGTCATCAGCCGGGCGCGAACGTTGTCGTAGTGGAAGTCGCCGCCCACGCCGAGTTGCGTCAGCTGCACTTCACCCGAGCGAAATACTTCGCTGGAGCCGCCGATCGAGTTATCGATCGGGCGATTAAAGTCGTAAACATAGGACGCATCGGCCCGGATCTCCGGGGTAAAGAATTTCGAATCGAAAGCGGCCTCTTTTGTCCGCGGGTTGCCGTTAAGCCAGCTCCAGTCGGCAAATGCGAACGGCTCTGCCGGTTTTTTGGGCGCCGTTGCGGCGTTCTGAGACGTCGTATCGCTCTCCGGCTGCACAAATGACGCCGAGGCGAGTCGCATATCCCTTGCGTTCGGACCGCCGCTTGCCTCTGTCGGGCCTCCCCCTTCAGCGGTCTCGTTTGCCACGGCGGGATGCTGGCCTTGCTTAGCTTGTTGCGCAGCCAACTGCGCTTCGAGTTGTTCCACGCGCTGCGCCAGTTCTTCAAGCCGTTTCGCGACCGCAGGGGGAATTGTGGAATCTGTGGCTGCCGCCTCCTGCGCGTGCGCGGGAAGCGCCAGCAACAGCGCTCCTGCAATGATCAATGCTGCGCCCTTCGGTGCCTTATACTTGCGATGCTGTTGCGCGAAGTTCATATATAAAGCCTCTCGATTATCTGTGCCCTGCCTGGAGTCTCCCCGAACATCACGTGTGTCGCGATCCGCCCCACGCCCGTCCCGCGCGAGTGCGACAAGGAATCGGAGCAAGAAGAGTTCGCTTACAACGCACAACACAACGATTACAAACGCCATTGGGGGCTACCCGAGCGAACAAGAAATTAGACAACCGCGCCCATAAAGGTGCGGTAAGGGATTCATTAAGAAGTCATAAAGAGAATCAGGACGCTTGGCGCGGTCGCGACGCGAATCAGCAACCCCACTCGGCTTCACCAGGCTTCGCGAAATAGCGTCGGGGTTCGTGGCGGCTCGGCGCGAGTTCGACTTCCAGAAGGGCCAGGCGGGTTGCGGTGATCATTCTGTCCTTCTCCTCTGCCGGCACGTCGGCCCACGTGTCACTTGTGCTCGCGTCAGTTGTTCCACACTCTTTCAGGAGTGCCTGATGGTAGTTGTGAAATAGCTGCGCAAACTGTTCTGCCGAAACTTCTTCAATTGACATGTTCCTATTCCCTTCTGCCGCTGGTGTTCTGCCAGCCTCCAGTTGATTGGACTCAAAAGGCCGTAAGATCGGCATAAATGGGAGATAAGGGAGACGTAAAGCTCGGCGTGGGGTAGCGCGCAGAAAGCGGGAGTAAAAGGCGTGGCTTGGCGAGGAAGGACTAGGCTCCAGGCTCGAAGCGATAGCCGACCCAAGGGTCTGTCACGATGTAGCGAGGTGAGTTCGGTGATGGCTCGAGCTTTTTTCGAAGTTGTCCGACAAATACGCGGAGATATTCGACTTGCTCCGTGCTCTCTCCACCCCATACGGCACCCAACAAGGCCCGGTGCGTCACGACCTTGCCCGCGTGGCGTGCCAGGAAGACGAGCAAGTCGAATTCCTTGGGCGTGAGATGAACGGCCCGATCTTTAACAAGTACGCTCCGGGCTCCAGGGTCGATTCGGAAATCGCCGAGTTCGATCGGCGCCAATTCAGACTCTTCCGTACGAGTCCGCCGCAAGTTTGCCCGTACCCGTGCGAGTAACTCTTCGATCCCAAAAGGCTTGGTGACATAGTCGTCTGCCCCGGCGTCGAGCGCCTTCACCTTGGTTCGCTCTTCGCCGCGAACGGAAAGCACGATGATCGGAACCTGGCTCTTGGTGCGCAGGCGGCGGCATAATTCCAGACCGTCCATATTGGGCATCGCCAGATCCGTGATGACCAGGTCTGGAGTCCAGTCTTTCATGATTTCGATCGCAGTCTCACCATCGTTGGCGACGCGAATGTCGTAGCCATGGCTAGAAAGCGAGGTCCGCAGCACACGGGTGATCTGCGACTCGTCGTCCACCACCAGAATGTGTTTGTGATCCGACATGCCCGTCTAGCTCGGTTCCTGCGTGACGATGTGTACGTCCACGGCCGGGGCATCGCGCAGGAATTGGTGGATCGCGGAAAGATAAAAGTAGCGCTTCCACCCGCGGGTCGCCGAACGTCCGAAAACTACCTGCGTGATGTGCTTTTCGTTGACGAACTCCGCCACCGCTTCGGCAACCGTCTTCCCCTGTAATCGCGCGATGGTTGCGCCAACATTTTCCGCGAAACGGATATTGGCGCTCAGTGTCCGCTGGTTCTGTTCGTCCTTGTCCTGGCCGAGATCGGTATAAACGACAAACAGTTCGGCATTCATGGCCTGCGCCATGCGTGCGCCCCGGGCGATTAGATACTGCGCCGCGGGATTCGAACTGATGCACACCGCGATGCGCTCGCGGATGGCTACCGCCGCGCGGTCCCTTTCCTGCCCAACACGGTGCTGTTCCAGGCTCTGGTCCACCGCTTGCGCGACCTGGCGCAAAGCGAGTTCCCGTAGAGCAATCAGATTGGTTTCGCGAAAAAAGTTTTCGAGCGCCCGGCCCACACGTTCCTGCGGGTAAACATCTCCGCGCCGCATACGGTTTTGCAGAGCTTCGGGAGTCAAGTCGATCATCACGACTTCACTGACGCGCTGCAGTACCCAGTCGGGGACGGTTTCCCGGACCTGGATTCCGGTCACGCCTTGTACCGTCGGCGTCACGCTCTCCAGGTGCTGGATGTTCATCGTGGAAAGCACATCGATGCCAGCATCCAGGAGTTCGAATACGTCCTCATAGCGCTTGCGATGCTTGCTGCCCTCGATGTTCGTGTGGGCAAGTTCGTCCACCAGTGCAACGCGGGGATGGCGCGCGAGGATGGCGTCAACATCCATCTCTTCGAAGAGCGCGCCCTTGTACTCGATGGACTTACGCGGCACTACTTCCAGGTTGCCAACAAGTTCGCTGACGCCTTTGCGGCCGTGGGTTTCAATTACGCCGATCACGACATCCTGGCCACGGCTGTGGCGGCGGATCGCCTCCGTCAGCATGGTGTAGGTCTTGCCGACTCCAGGCGCATATCCGAGAAAAAGCTTGAACACGCCGCCCTTCTTTGCGGGAGCTGCCTCCTCGAGCCACTGGTCCGGGGTCTTCGTCATCGGGCTTATTGTCGTCGAGAGCTTTCGCTTTGTCGATATGGATGCAACGTCAGTTACAATCGCCTCGTGAAATTTACGGCGAGATCGGGGACGGGATATCTGATTGCGGGATTGACGGTCGCGGTCATCACCTTCGTTGGATTTCGCTGGCTACACCTGAATGCAACGACGGTTGCTCTCGCTTTTCTGCTCGGAGTCCTCGGCATATCCGCGTTTTATGGCTTGCGGCATGCGGTCTTCATGTCTTTCATCGCCGCACTCGCTTTCAATTATTACTTTCTGCCACCGATCGGTACTCTCACGATCGCCGCTCCGCAAAACTGGGTTGCACTGTTTGCCTTCCTGGTGACGGCGGTGTCGGCCAGTGAACTTTCCGAGCGCGCCCGGCGCGGCGAGCGGACGGCAGTGGAACGCCGTCACGAACTCGAACGGCTCTACGCTTTCAGTCAATTGCTGCTATCGAGTGATAACGCGGCGGAACTCCTGAACATGATCCCCCGGTACATCATTGAATCCTTCGGGGTACGGTCCGCGGCCATCTCGCTCTCGAGCCGCGCCGATGTTTACCGCTCCGGACCGGCAATCGATGGTCTCGAGTCGCAGGACCTGCAACTGGTCACGCTGCGCGGTGAACCGCGCATCGACGCAAACAGTAACGTCGGGTTCATGCCCCTCCGCATTGGAATGCGCGTGGTAGGCAGCATGGGAGTGTCGGGTTCGGTTCTATCCCGGCAAACGCTCGAAGCCATTGGCAGCCTGGTCGCCATTGCTGTCGAGCGCGCGAGCGCCTTCGAAAAACTCAGCCGTGCAGAGGCGTCCCGAGAGAGCGAACAGTTGCGAGCCGTTTTGCTGGATTCCGTGACTCACGAATTTCGCACTCCGCTCACCGCAATTAAGGCGTCCGTGACTTCCTTGCTGGGAAGTGGAAACCCGACTCCGGAAGAAAAACAGGAGCTGCTCACGATCATCAACGAAGAAAGCGACCGCCTAAACCGGCTCATCGGGGAAGCGGCTGAGATGGCGCAACTCGATGCAAGCAAAGTGGAATTCCGCTTTGAGTCCGGATCTGTCCGAGCCACCGTGGACGAGGCTCTTGAGGAATTGAAGCAACTGGTCGCCCAGCACCCGGTGGATGTGCGCATCCCTGCCGACCTCCCGAACGCGCGCATGGATTCGGCACACGTCCGCGAAGTGCTCGTTCACCTGCTGGAGAATGCCGCCAAGTACTCACCTGCGGGAGCCCCGATCCGCGTGACCGCCGAGGCGAAGGACCGGGTCATCACCATCAGCATCGCCGATCGCGGCCCTGGCATCGACGACTTTGAGCAGTCTCTCGTCTTCGAAAAGTTCTACCGCGGACGGAACCAGCGGGTGCAGGTTCATGGAACCGGGATGGGATTGGCAATCTGCAAAGCAATTGTCGAAGCCCATGGCGGCCGCCTGGGCCTGACCAGCCAACTCGGGCATGGGTCAGTCTTTTACTTCAGTTTGCCGGCGGCATGAAGGAACGCTGAGGACAAAGGGTCAACTGGCGCCCCGATTCTCCCGGCGCCAATCGATGTTCCAGCTGGTGGGCCCGCCTGGATTCGAACCAGGAACCAACAGATTATGAGTCTGCTGCTCTAACCGTTGAGCTACGGGCCCTCGTACCCCATATCTTACACATTCGCCCACCCTGCGGGGACGGGGTTACTACCGTCACAATCGACCAGGCCCGGAGCGGCGTATCATTGCGCTAAGTAGTAACAACAGCAATGAAAAAGTTCCGGTTCTTGCTTTCTCTGACGAACGACGATAATGATTACCAGATCGAACAGGTGAGTGCTGCCCGCCAGGCAGCGCGCCGGCTCGACGTCGAACTCGAGATTACGCATGCCGGAAACGATGGCATTCTTCAGAGCCAGCAACTGCTTTCCGGAATCCAGTCCAGCACGGCTCCCCGGCCCGATGGCATCATTTTTGAGCCGGCCGGCTCCACGGCACATCCCCAAGTTGCCCGCGCTGCTGCTTCCGCTGGCATTGGAGTCGTAGTTCTCAATCGCGATGCCGATTATCTTGCTGACTTGCGCCGCCATTTTCACGTTCCTGTCTTCGCCATTACATCGAACCACGAAGAGATCGGCCGTATCCAGGGCCGCCAGCTTCGCGCGCTGTTGCCGGGCGGCGGGAGTGTGCTCTACATTCAGGGCCCGGGCGAAAGCTCGGCTGCAAAACAGCGCTATACCGGAACACTCGAAGCCAAGTCGGACAATGTGCAACTCCGCGTCTTGAAGGCACAGTGGACCGAATCGAGCGCTCGCAAGATGGTCGCTTCGTGGCTTCGGCTTTCGACTTCGCGACAGGCGCAGATCCAGGCGGTTTGCGCGCAAGACGATTCCATGGCCATGGGTGCCCGCAAGGCTTTCGAAGAGTGTGAGGAGTGGCGAGACCAGATAGGAAAGATGCCGTTCCTCGGCTGCGATGGACTGCCGAAGACCGGCCAGGAATGGCTGCGGCGTAACTTGCTCACTGCTACCATCTTCATCCCACCAAACGCGGACCGCGCGATTGAGATGATGGTGAAGTCAATTCAGACTGGTGAACTTCCCTCCGAATCGACTTTTACCGCGGCCAAGTCACTACCTGCACTTGAAGTCCTCGCGCAAGCTTCCTCCCGCGCCCGCTCAGCAGCGCAGTAAACGTCTGGACAAATTGATAGGAGGCAAGACCTCAGGTTCCGTCACTCGCAAGTAAGCGACTGAGGAATCAAGGCTCTTATGTGGTCGTGGCCGGCGGAACTGGAGGCGCAGGCGCGGCTCCACCGCCATTGTTGATCAGATCTTTCAGTTCCTTGCTGGGCTTGAAGAAGGGAATCTTCTTCGCGGGAACTTCCACGCGGTCTCCGGTCTTGGGATTCCGACCGACGCGGGGCTTGCGTTGCCGGGTGCGGAAGCTGCCGAACCCGCGGATCTCGATCTTGTCACCCACGCGCAGCGAACGCACTACGCTGTCAAAGATCGTCTCCACAATCACTTCGCTGTCCTTGCGGGTGAGTTCCGCCAGCCGGGAAACCTCTTCGATCAGGTCCGCTTTTGTCATATGCGTCTTTACTCCCCTTCGACCAATGGGTACGGAAAGCCAAGGCTCGTGGCCCGGGCACCCGTTCTTCGATTCCTTATAACCTTCTCAAATTTCAGGGGTTTTACGCAAGTGGGGCCCCGTATACCTATTTCCAGAGGTAGTAAAAGCCGACTTGCTGCTCCAAAAGCTTCTCCCGGGAAGGCAAGTAGTCGGAAACGTCGCCAAACAGCAGGTCCAACCCTGACCGGCGGTCTTTCGGAGGCCATACCAACGACGGTTCGCCGGAAATATTGACCGCCCGCGCCGTGTCTTTCACTGCACCTTCAAAGTCCGCCAACTGATCCACCAACTTGAGCGGGACAGCCTGCTCGCCGGTCCAGACTTTGCCATTCGCAATTGCCCGGATGTCTTCGACCTTGGCATGGCGTCCGTCGGCCACCGCCTGAATGAACTGGCCGTGCATGTTGTCGATCAGAGACTGCATGTACTCGCGCTCGGCCGGAGTCATCTCCCGAGTTGGACTCCCCGTATCCTTGAATTCGCCTGCCTTCATCGTGATCGCGTTCAATTTCGCCCACTTCAGAAGTTCGCCGTAGTTCACCCACTCCGCAATGACGCCGATTGACCCGACGATGCTGCCTTTATCGGCATAGATCTTGTTGGTGGCTGAAGCCACGTAGTAGGCACCACTCGCGCCTACGGTTTCGATCGAAGCTACGATGCGCTTTTTCTTCTCGTCGCGGATTCGTTTCACTTCGCGGTAGATCTCTTCCGACGCGGCCACGCCACCGCCCGGTGAATTCACGTGGATCACGATGGCTTTGATCGAATCGTCGTCCGCAAAGCGCTTCAGTTGCGTAACGACCTGTTTGGGAGACACGATCACACCATCCAGATCAACTACGCCGATCTTCGATCCGAAGCCGGAAAAAGACTGCTCATCACGGCTGCTGAAACTGAAGTACACCAGCGTAAAGACTGCAACCACGAACAGCGTGAACAAACCGCCGCCCACCAGGAACCATACCCAAATCCGTGAACGTCCTTCAGACATAATCAGGAAAGTGTAGCACCGCTAGGAAAAGTCAGAGATCAAAAGTCAAACGCGGATAAGTGGCACAAAAGCCGCCGGAGTTAATTCTGACCTCCACTTTGACTTGCTTATGCCGGTCTGCCGTACACTCTACCCAATGCGCGACCCCATCGAACTCGAGGTTTTTAAGCACCTCTACCACTCGATTGCAGAAGAAATGGGCGCTGCTCTCCGGCGCACATCTTTCTCGCCGAATATCAAAGAGCGCCGTGACTATTCTTGCGCCGTTTTTGATGCCCGGGGCCAGGTTATCGCCATGGGAGACCACATGCCGGTGCACCTCGGATCGATGCCGATGTCGGTCGCCGCCGCCGTAGAACAGTGCGAGCTCGAGCCAGGTGACATGGTCATGCTCAATGACCCGTTTCGCGGAGGCACGCACCTGCCCGACATCACACTTGTTATGCCGGTCTATATCGGCGAGACAAAGCACTCTAGACGAAGCTCGCGCTCGTCTCCCGATTTCTACGTCGCCTCCCGAGCTCACCACGCTGATGTTGGAGGCACGTATCCCGGGTCCATGGGCCCATGCCGTGAGATCTACCAGGAAGGCCTCCGGATTCCACCGGTCAAGATCATGCACGGTGGAAAAATCGTCCCCGATATCCTCGCCTTGCTGCTGAACAACGTACGCACGCCGGAAGAACGCGAAGGCGACTTAGGCGCCCAGATCGCCGCCTGCCAGACCGGGGCGCAACGCCTGAAGGAGATCAGTGCCCGGTACGGCCTCGTCCGTACTCAGAAGGCTGCCGCCAATCTTCTCGATTATTCAGAGGAGCTGATGCGCGCGTTTCTCGCGACGGTGCCAGCCGGCACCTATCGCGCGGAAGACTTTCTCGATGACGACGGGGTTAGTCCAAAACCGGTTCGCATCGCCGTCGCTATCCGCGTCTCTCGAAGTAGCTCGAGGAAACGTCCTGCCGTCACCGTCGACTTCACCGGCAGCGATCCCCAGGTGGAAGGCGCGATCAACGCCGTCGAGGCGATCACGTACTCTGCTTGCTTCTATGTCTTCCGGTGTTTGCTGGAAGAAGATGTCCCTGCGACCGCAGGATTGATGCGCCCCATTCGAGTTGTCGCTCCGCCCGGGACGATTGTTAATGCCAGGCCTCCGGCCGCCGTCGCGGGGGGCAACGTTGAAACCTCACAGCGCATTGTGGACGTACTCCTGAAAGCGCTTGCCCAAGCGATACCCGATCGTATTCCCGCCGCTGCGGCTGGCACGATGAACAACCTCACGATCGGCGGTATCGATCCCCGCACGGGACAGCCATTTGCATACTACGAAACGATCGCCGGGGGAATGGGCGCACGACCCACAAAAGACGGGGTCTCGGGCATCCACACTCACATGACAAACTCGTTGAATACACCGGCGGAGGCCCTCGAAAATGCCTACCCTGTACGCTTGCACCGGTACTCACTACGTGCAAACAGTGGAGGACAGGGTTTGCACACTGGCGGCGACGGCATCGTTCGTGAGATTGAGGTTCTCACCGACGCTCAGGTCACTTTGCTCGCCGATCGTCGCGCCCGTGGCCCTTACGGCTTGGCTGGCGGAAGCAACGGGATGCCCGGCCGCACCATCATTGTTCGCGAGGACGGTTCGGAAGAAGAGATTGTCGGCAAGACCAGTGTTCGCCTTCGTTCCGGGGAGCGGATTCGGATTGAATCGCCCGGGGGCGGAGGCTGGGGCAGGCCTTCTCGTTAAGGGTCGTAGCGTCCGCATTCGGTGCACGCTCAAACGATCACTGTGGGACCCGAATCACGCATTCTGCGGCACAGCCTCACTTTTCGCTAAAATCCTTATTGGCAGACTTTACGGAGCCACGAATGAAACTCATACGCCCCATCATTCTTGCGGTGATTCTTGCGTCCGCGTTCTTTTACTTCACTACCTACCGGCATCGGGACGTCCACTCCTCCAGTTGGTTCAGCCATCCCGAGCAGGTCGAGATCACGGAAGCGGCCGGCGGCGATTCCTTCGACTCCGAAGAGCAAAACAATATCGCCGTCTATCGCAAGAACATCGGCGCGGTCGTCAATATCACATCGCGCGTCATGAAGTTTGATTTCTTCTACGGGGCCGTCCCGGAAGAAGGCCAGGGTTCCGGCTTCGTCATCGACAAAGAAGGGCACATCCTGACGAATTTTCACGTGATTGAGGAGGCCCGGGAAGTCTGGGTCACCCTTCATAATCGCAAGAAATTTCGGGCCACCATCGTCGGCACGGACCGGGCCCATGACCTCGCGATCATCCAGATCAAGGGTGCCGATCTCCAGCCCATGACGCTCGGCGATTCGACCAACCTGCAAGTGGGGCAGAAGGTTTATGCTATCGGCAATCCGTTCGGTCTCGCGGGGACTTTGACCCGTGGGATCGTGAGTTCCATCCGCCAGGTGCAGGAACCCGATGGCATGGTCATAGAAGAAGCTATCCAGACGGACGCGGCGATTAACCCCGGCAATTCCGGTGGCCCCCTGCTCAACTGGCATGGCGAAGTCATCGGTATCAACACGATGATCGCCTCGAACGTCGGTCAAAGCGCCGGCATCGGGTTTGCAATCCCGATCAATACGGCCAAGGCAGTTCTCAACGACCTGGTGACTTTGGGCCGGGTGCGACGCCCTGCGCTCGGAGTACGCACGATTCCGATTGATCCTGAACTCGCAAGCGAGATGAGCTTGCCCGCGGACTACGGTCTGCTCATCGTGCAGGCTGTTCCGGGTGGGGCCGCGGACCGTGCCGGTCTTCACGGCGGAACTGACCGGGCTTATCTCGGCAACATGCCCATCATGATTGGTGGCGACCTGATGATCGCGATCGACGGTGAAAAAATGGAGAGCCAGCAAGACCTGGCTCAGGTGATGAACAAGCATCGCGCCGGCGACACCGTGAAAGTCACCATTTACCGCGGAAAGAGAAAGATGGATCTGAGCGTTGTGCTCGGCGAGGCTCGGGAACAAGTCTAGGACGACTCAAACGATTCGAGCATTACCGCTTGCGGCAGATCCGGCCAGTAGCGGTCTCTGCCTCTTCCGGCAGGCGGACAGGAGTGTCCGCACCACACGGTCACTGCGGCAAAGGCGGTGGTGTCAGTCCTTGGAACGAAGTGCCCAGAAATTTTCCGTGGGCGTCAAAATTCCAGGTAAAAATCGCCCGCCCTGCCCGGGCACAGGCGTGACAGCCGTTAATCAGCGGATAATCCAGAACGAATTGCGTTCCGCCATTTGGCCCAGCTTGCGAATTGGGCCAGATCTTGCCATCGCGATCCCCTGGCCACAAGGCTACCTGCGGGAACTGACCTTTCAGATCCTGGAACTGTGCACTCTGCTGCATGGTCTTCTCGTCGAGCAGGTTCAGATCTTCGACATTCACAATCCTCGGGCTGCCATTGACCAGCACCAGTCCGTAATTGGTATTGGCTCGAAGAGGATATGTAATGTAGCCGAAGTCAACCGGACCTATGGGTTGAAAGCCGGTCATGATGCCCACATCCCCATGGCTCTGCTTGTAGAGTTCGCGGGAGAACGCCACGGCGTCTGGGGAAGCGCCATTTTTCGCCATCTGGTCAATCAGACACTGGCCGATGTCACCCAGTAACTTGTCGCAGACGGCGTGGGCGTTGGAAAGAAATTGGGGTGGAATCTGCCAGACAGAGGACGTCCCGATTCTCGCTGGCGCAACCGCAGGCTGCGCGATGGCACAACCTGCAATGCCAATGACAATGAGAAAGCACCATACCCTGCGCATTTTCTAATCCT
>Ga0265338_10007047_pt1 | contig 14102 bp, 6 predicted proteins | sample 42126metaG_FD_193579 | JGI IMG/M metagenome (GOLD analysis project Ga0265338, IMG submission 193579) | Rhizosphere microbial communities from Carex aquatilis grown in University of Washington, Seatle, WA, United States - 4-21-26 metaG | ecosystem: Host-associated > Plants > Roots > Rhizosphere >... | reverse complement strand
AAACGACGTCTCCGGGGCGGTGAACCGCAAGGAATAGGATTGGTAATCCGCGGTAATTTTCCTGATGGACTTGATGATCGTGACGCCATTCGTCAACACCAGGCGCACTTGAATCGGCAGGGCGGTGGCATCTCCCGCCAACACGATGTGCCCGGTGTATTTTTTCCCCTTCAAAACCCCGAGCCCCGATTCGGAAATTCCCGCGAACGTTCCGTCGCCGGGCAGGTAAATCGCCGGGGTATGTTTGCCGACATAGGGCTCGTTGGTCTCCATGGCGACGCTCCCGGCCGGTCCGATGACTTTCCAGGGGGACGCGTTCAGGTAACGAAACGGCCCCGAACGCCAATACTTGTCCTCATCCGTCGCCCAAGGATGAAAATCATCGGTGATCGGGTAGTAAAATTTTCGGTCGGCGACCATTTCCGCCCAGAGCCCGCCATAAAAGCAGTTCCCGAGGTGTTCGATGAACTGGCCGTAAATATATTTTGAGATGGGCGCGCCGCTTTTTTGCGGATCGATCTGGATGGCCACTCCGGCCCGGGCGCCGGCCACCAGACAGGCCAGACCGGCGAAAACAGCGGTCAATTTGTGGTGTTTCATTTTGGGCATGGTTGTTATGGATGCTCCCATGGGGAGGACAACACCCTCCGCGGGGCGGAGGGATGCCTTCGGCCTGGGAACCTGGATGGCCAAGCTTATGGGTGGACCGGCAAAAAGGAACGCCATTTTGCGTAAATAAATCACCAATCTGCGCAGAAGGTCGCGGAAACGAAATCGAAACCCGATTTTCAGGCGGCGCGTCTGCCGTAGGTTCTGCGAAAGGCCAGCGGGCTGGTCTGTTTGACCGCCCGAAAATAGCGGGCAAAGTGTTGCACATCGGAAAACCCAAGACTTTCTGCAATCTGACCGATCGGCAGATCGGTCTCAACCAGTAATCGCACGATTTGATCCGTGTGCACGCGGCCGATGTGTTTGCGAATCGAACACCCTATCTCCCGTCGGAATTTGATTTCCAGAGCCCGGCGGGACAGACCGGCGGCACGGGACACCTGCGCCACCATCACGTTTTCGCGGGCATGGTCGCGAATGAACTGCAACGCCTTGACCAGATGGGGATCGGAAGCGGCCGTGATATCGGTTGAACGGCGCGCCACCACATGGGTCGCCGGCACGGTGATTTTGGACGGCACCCGCCGATGGCGGTGCAACAGCCGGAACAACACCAACCCCGTTTCATAACCGGCGCGCTCGAAATTGATGGCCACACTGGACATCGGCGGGTCGGACAGACCGCAAACCACCTCATCGTTGTCCGCCCCCAAAACGCCCACGGCATCCGGCACCGCCAGATTTGCCAGTTTACAGGCGGCCATGACCTGCTGACCGCAGTCATCGTTGCAGGCCATCAATCCCACCGGCTTGGGCAGCGATTGCAACCACGCAGCCATCTTGCGGTGCTCTTCGCGCCAGGCGTGGGACGCCGGCGACAGGGTGGTGTAAGCCTGAACTTCGAACCCCGCCTTGCGAACGTGTCGGCGGAAGGATTCCCGGCGCAAATCCGACCACGTGAACGCCTCCCGGCCCGCCGCCGAGGATGGCGCGGCGCCATAACCGCAATAGGCAAAGTGCTTGAAACCGCATTGCAACAGGTGTTCGGCTCCGATGCGGCCGATGGCGGAGGAATCCGTCACCACGTTGACCATGTTGGGAATTTCGGTTTTGCTGTGTCCAATGACCACGGCGGGAATTCGCAGGGCCGGCACCTCCTGCAACTTGTCCACGTCACGCAGGATGATTCCATCCACGTCCAACGCCTTGAGTTTGGGCCAGGCCTTTTCCAATCCACCGGGTTCCCAATAAAACGCCCAGGGCCCATGGTGATGCGCACATTTTGCAATCCCACACAATAAGGCCCGCCCCGATGCCCGGGAAGACTCAACCAAGAGCGCAATCGTGGGAATTTTCTTTAAGGTACGTTTTGCGGCCAGGCGCGGTCGGGTTGCTTTGGAATTCGCCATCGGGAAATAAATAGGCGGAAACTTCGCCGAAAGCAACCGGGCAGGCTGCCTGGACATTCAACCAGTACGAAGCCATTGCATTTTCCTGAATACGTTTGCGTGCGTCTTCCAGAAACGCACAACGAAACGGAGCGAAACGGAGCGACCGCGATTCCCGAAACCGTCTAACCAATGAGGACGGCGGCCTTGGAAGCCAGCCAGTTTTTCAAGGAAGAAGGCAATCCGGAATTTTTAGAGCGGGCGGAAGTCCAACCTGTCCCGGAAGACATTGGTCGTAATTGGAGGTTCGGCGTTGGCAGGAAACTCCGGTTGCCGTTGCGGTTGCCTTCATGGTGCCACGTTTCCGTTGGGCATTCCGAATAAGACGAGGCAACGTAAGACCCGACTGCGATTTGCGTTTTCATTATTTCGGGATTTCAGGTTATGGTTGGTTTGCTGTAAATTTGAGGGTATTCTTACAGATGGACTAGCGGATGCTATGCCAACATGGGCATTCGGCGGTTTTCAGCCGAAATTCCTCAATTTGAAGGCAATCCGCATTAAAATGAAAGAGTCAGGTGAAACAATTCCTGCCATAGGTGGCACGCCGCGTGCCAACCCCACGCCGGCCGCAAGGCTGCGGCTGGCGGGGCTAATCCTGATCGCGCTGCTGGGTTCCATCCTGGTCATCTGGGTAAGCCGCACCACGTGGGAACGGGTGGATCATCTGCAACGCGAGTTTGTGGGGCTGAAAGCCAAGGATTTCTATCTGGCTGTTCATCTCAAGGGGGAAATCCAGCGATTAAACGACAGCCTGCTCCGCTATCGTCTCCGCGGTGAACCCGGCGACTATGATCAGTTCGAGAAGAACTCGCAGGAATTGACCCAGTGGTTCACGGCAAACCAGAGCAATGCCGTCACGCCCCTGGAACGCGAATTCTTCAAGCGAGTGGGCGGCGCTTACAATGACTATCTGACGGACAGCACCAATCTGCTCGCGGCCAAGCTCGGTTTTCTGGAATCAAAAGCGGTTGCCTTTCCCACCAGCTACGAAAAGGTCCAGCAACAATCCGAGCGGCTGCTGGATTTGTGCGACGCGTTCATCCGCGACCAGAGTTCGGCCTTTGACAACTTTCTAGGGGAATCAAACCGCACCCTGGCCACCTTCCAGCGGTTGCTCAAGCTGTCGGTAGCGCTGTTGCTGCTGTTGATCGCCTGGCTGGCCGTTCTGGTTTACCGCGGCGCCATCGCACCGCTCCGCCTGCGGTTGACCGAAAGCCAGGCCACCATCGTGAGACAGGAAAAGCTCGCGTCCCTGGGCGAACTGGCGGCCGGTGTCGCCCACGAAATCCGCAATCCATTGACGGCGATCAAATTCCGGCTCTACAGCCTTAAAAAATCGCTGCCGGCCAGCATGGCCGACAATGAGGACGCCGTCGTGATCGGCGGCGAGATCAGCCGTTTGGAACGGATCGTCAAGGATTTCCTTCAATTTGCGCGCCCTTCCGAACCGGAATTCGTGGCCATTCCCACCCTGCGCATTTTGCAGGAGGTGCATGATTTGTTGAAGCCGCAGTTGAAAAAGGCTTCCATTGAATTGAATCTGGAGACGGCCGGACCGGTCTGGGTACGCGCGGATACCCAGCAAATCAAGCAGGTCTTGATCAACCTGATCCAGAATTCAGCCGACAGCATCGGCCATGACGGGGTGATTACCTTGCGAGCGCGCAACGGCACGAGCAGTCTTGCGGTCATGGAAGTAATCGATACGGGCCGGGGAATCTCATCCGAGGCCCAGAAACGCCTGTTTGATCCGTTCTTCACCACCAAGGAAGGTGGCACGGGACTCGGCCTGCCCATTGCGGCACGCATTGTCGAGAAACACGGCGGCGAACTCCGTTACCAGACCCAGCTTAACCATGGTACCACGTTCTCCATCGTGCTGCCGCGAGTCAGTGAAAATGAAACCTAAAATTTTATTGATCGAAGACAACGTCAGCACCGCCTCCTCCCTGCAAAAGGTGTTGCGCGAGGAGGACTATGAGGTGGACATTTCCGGCCGGGGCGATGCCGGCCTGGAACAGGCGTGCCGGGAGCAATACAGCGTGGTCATCACCGACCTGCGATTGCCCGGCCTGGGGGGATTGGACCTGGTGGCCCAGCTTCACGCCGCCAAACCGAAGCAGCCCATCATCCTGATGACCGCGCACGGCACGACCGAGACCGCGATCGAAGCCACCAAGCTGGGCGCGTGCGATTATCTGCTCAAGCCGTTCGAAGCCGATGAGTTGCTGGATTTGGTTGCTTCCGCCGTCGCCAGCAGCCGGCTGATGTCCGAGCCGGTGGCCATGGGCGAAGCCCGCATGAACCGCTCGGCCATCATTGGGCAAAGCCGCGCCATGCAGGCGATCTACAAGGAAATCGGCCGCGTCGCCGCCACCCCCGCCACCGTGCTGATCCGGGGCGCCACCGGCACCGGCAAGGAATTGATCGCGCGCGCCATCTATCAACACAGCGATCGCGTGGACAAACCTTTCATTGCCGTCAATTGCGCCGCCATCCCGGATACGCTGCTGGAGAGCGAATTGTTTGGTTATGAACGCGGCGCATTCACCGGCGCCCAGGGCCGCCGCATCGGCCGTTTCGAGCAGGCCCACGGTGGAACCATCTTTCTCGACGAGATCGGCGATTTGAACCCCAGCACCCAGGGCAAGCTATTGCGCGTGCTGCAAGAGCATAGTATTCAGCGACTTGGCAGTGAAACTGATATTCCCGTGGACGTCAGGGTCCTGGCCGCCACCCACCGGGACCTGGAGACCGCCATCCGGGAAAAGGAATTCCGCGAAGATTTGTTCTACCGCCTGAGTGTCGTGACCATCACCCTGCCCCCCTTGAGCCAGCGCACCGAAGACGTTTCGGAATTGGTCAAATATTTCATCCATCGCTATGGCAAGGAACTCGGCCTGGATTCCCCGTCCATCCAGCCCGAGGCCATTTCATTCCTGCAAAGCCAGCCGTGGCCCGGCAATGTGCGTGAGCTGGAAAACGTCGTCCGCCAAACATTGCTCCTGGCGCGGCCGTTCAGCATCAGCCTGGATCACGCACAGCGCGTGCTGGCCAAAAGCCGCAAGCCGACGGAAGTCAGCCAGCAAACCCACACCGCCTACATCGCCGAATTGCTCAAACGGGCGCAAAGTGGCGACCTCCAGGACGCCTACGCCCGGATGATCGCGGATTTGGAACCCGAACTGTTCAAGCAGGCCATCCAACTGGCCCAGGGTAATCAATCCAAAGCCGCCCGCTGGCTGGGAGTCAGCCGGATGAAAATTCGGGAACGGCTGATTCAGTTTGGGTTGGATCCCCGGCGCGAGGACCGAAACAAATAAATCACCCTGCCGACCATCGGGGTTGGCAGAATTTATTCCATCGCTGGTTTCAAACGTTCCAATCAGAGGCCTGACGAAACTCACCTTTTCCCCAAAACCCCTTGTTTGACGTCTTTTTCACCGGAGGCACGGAACTTGCCAATGGTGGCGCAATCTGTTCGCGTGGTAAAACTGAACCCGCAGGGTTGGCATCGCAGGAACCAGCAGGCGGGTTTGACAAAAAACAGGAACACTGGCTATGGAACAAAACGGAACCAGTTAAAGGGCGTTGACGCGCAACCAGCCTGGCCAAGCCCGGCAGGGTGCCAAACCAATGGAAATGTCAAACGCAGGCCCACACTGCATTTTTACCGGACGAAAGGATTCAATATCATGAAAAAGATCATGCCACTGATTGCGCTAATGTTTCTTGCCGGTTGCGGAAGCCATTCCACGGAAAATCAATCGGATTCCGCCAATCTGGCGGCGAGTGAACCGGTGCCAGGCGCCTTCGATACCAACGCGCCCGCCGCCAGTGGGGCGTCCAACAGCGGCCCGGGCTATGAAATGGTCACCAACAGTACCACGACCAATTCCGGTATGATGGGTACGAATGTCCCCGCCGGCACGAATCAAAACTAGAGCCATGGCGTTCAACCTTGCGAACTTTTTTCGGCCATTACGCCGGAGCCGGCAAACGCAACATTGGTGCGTGATGGATTCACCGGCAACATCCGCATTTGGTCTTGGGTTTGAAGAATTCCATGACACCAAGGAGGTGGGGTGGAACTGCCAGCGCCTTTTTGAGCGGTTTTTCCGGACCGTTCAATCGAGGCGCTGGCAAGCGGCAGCCGCGAAACCAATGTCGGGTCTGCACTCGAACTGTGAAATTTGAATCGACCATGAAAAATTTGCCGGTCCTTTTCATTCTGATGATACTGGCCATGCATGCCCCGGCGGCGACCTGGTACGTGGACAGCACGGCCGCGGGTTCGCACAACGGCAGCTCCTGGGCCAACGCGTGGACGAGTCTCTCCCAAATTTCCGGCATCAGTGCCGGTGACACGGTTTACATTTCCGGCGGCGCCAGCGGTAATTCCCAGACCTATTCGATTTCCAGTTGGAAACCGGCGGCCGGCACCGCCGGCAGTCCGATCACCTACCAGATCGGCCAGGATCCGGCCCACAACGGGACGGCCACCTTCAGCGGCAGCGGCACCTGGTTCGGGGGAGCCAACAACGTGATTATTAGTGGTGATGCCGGCAACGGCGCGATGCACTTTTCCTGCACCGGTTACGGAACGTCGGCGAACATCAACGGAAATTCGAACTTGAGGATTTCCTATGTAAACCTGGGGAACGGCCTGAGCGACGGCATCGACGGCCAGAGTGTCAGCGCGTTCCAACTTGACCATTGTTACGCCTACATCTCGTCCAGCAGCGCCGACCATTTCTTTTCGGTCGGACTCAACGGCACGACCTGGGACCAGAATCTGATCCATGACAACACGATTTACGTACCGCACCAGGCGGGAGCTTCCGGCGATGGGGCTGACGCCTTTCAAATCGGTGGAAATGGTTACGACCTCTACAACAATCGGATTGTCGGCTATGATGTGTCAAATTACACTGGAAGCCAGCATCAAGACGGTTGGCAATCATTGACCGCCAGCTACGTCAAGTTGTATGGCAACACTTTCGTGGATATTGGCAACTACGCGCTGTTCGGGGACGCCTACTACGGCGGGTTCAGCCACGTCTGGGTTTACAACAATGTTTTTCTGATCGTGGGTTCGGCGGTTTATCCGGGAGGCGCGGTTTTTGGGACGGATGGCGGTTATCTCGGGCCATTGCCCTGCCCCTTCAACGACGTTATCATCGCCAACAACCTGGCCAGTGGTTATCCGAATGACGGCGGACAGCCTTTTTCCCTCAATAATGTATCGTCCTACGCCACGGTGTTTACGGGTGACGCGGTCGTCAACAACGTCATCGTCAATGGCGGCGGCCTTTCCTTGAGTGGCGACATCACGTCCACGATCCTGAACAACCCGTCGCTGACCGCGGCCCAGGCGGCCGTGGATTTTGCGGGTTATACGACAACGGGAGGCACCAACAATAATTATCATCTGACTTCGACCGCCACTTCGTTGATCGGTCAGGGAGTCAATGAATCGGCCTATTTCACGACCGACCGGGATGGCCGGCCGTGTCCGGCTACGGGCGCATGGAACATCGGGCCGTATCAGAATGTCGGTAACGGGGCATCCAGCACCAACCCGATAATCCAGGTGACACCGGGGAGCATTGTGTATGGGACGGTGTTGGGTGGAACCAGTGTGACGAACAGCTTCACGGTCAAGAACGTGGGGAGCGGAATGTTGAGCGGGACGGCGAGTGTGGGAGCGCCGTTTAGCATCGTTTCGGGTGGCAGTTACAGCCTGAATTCCAACCAGAGCCAGACGGTGATGGTGGTATTCAGTCCGGGAACGGTAAGCAATTTCAATCGGACTGTGAGTTGCAGCGGCGGTGGCGGCACCAACGTGGCCGTGTTAGGAAGCGCAACCAACCCGCCGGTGTTGGTACCACCGATTACCAATTCCCCGGCGGGCTCAGCCTCCGGGATTATAACCGAAAAAGTAACGTCCAACATAACCAACCTCGTCACGTTGCAGTTCACCACCAACCTGTCAGCTCCCCACTGGCAGACCATCGGTGCTTTTGCAGGGTCAACCAATCTTTCCTTCACCAACCTGCCCGCGGTTTACATCCGGGGCGTTTGCAGCACTCCGACCGGTTCGGTCACGCTGACGTGGCCATACAGCTCGGCCCCGAGCGTTAAGGGCTACATGGTTTACTACGGCCTGGCCAGTCACAACTACACCAGCTCGGTTAACGCTGGGAAGGCGACGACGGCAATCATTTCCAACTTGATCGGAAACACGGTTTATTACTTTGCGATCGATACGTATGGTGCTTTGGGCAATGCAAGCCCGTACATGAATGAAATCAGCGCCACCCCTCAAGTCAACACCATCAGCTTCTCGCTCGCGCTCGGAGGCCACTGACGGTCCAAGTCGGTCCTAAAACCTAAATAATATTGCGCCCGGCAAACGGCAGGTTTCAAAAAAAGTTCAATACGTGTTTGCATGTAGTGGCGGGGGTGCGGAATCCAACCTTGGTTTTGGTTCAGCCCAGCCTTTAAATATCCATGCAACTTCAGCCGCCACGCTCGTTTCCCATCGGCTTCTAATGTCTAAAAGCATCGGACGATTTCAAAGGAGCCGCTGCCCTTTGTTAATCCAACCTCGTACCATAGCTCCATTATTTGTTACTACAGCTTTTACTGACGGGGTATTGGCATATTCTTAGCAGTTTCCCGCCATTTTTTGGGCAATTCACCCCTTAAATTGAGCAGTATGTCCCTGATTCGTTTCGCTTTAGTTCGATTCAGATAAAGTCATCCTCATGGTTTGGCGAAATGATCTATCCACCGGACAATCAGGCAATTATATCCGAAAGGGCACACTCGGGCTTGTCTTTTTGTGGAACAAAACTGTTTGTCTGACACCGGGGTTTTGATAGCGTCACCGTGTCGGGGCAGTGAATAACTTGTGAATAAACATAATTGCACCGCGGTTTCGGCCCTCGGCATAAGAATTGCGAAGGTGGTGTGCTTAAGTCGTAAGTTTTCCCTGATTAACAATGAGCACGCGGTCTCATAACCCGAATCGTTCGCCATTTTGGCAGCGAGGTTGGGGGATTTTGTTCCTTTTTTTCCTACTCATTGGGAACTGGAAAGCAGCAGGGCAAAATTATGTGCTGCGCTACGGCAATACGACCGCCGGCGCCGTGACGTTTACCGGCAATACGCTGGGATTAAACAAGGCGAACAACGTAAACGGGCCCGGCAATGATGGCTCTATCGGAGCCTTCATCACGTTGAACACCAACCTGACCGGGGGCACTTTTGGACGTGGTACGACGCTGAACTGGACGAATGATTCCTCGGCGGCGGTGCTCCGCATGCCAACGAACAGCACGGTGCTCTACGCTGAATTGATCTGGTCGGGTTCGGCGGTTCTTGGCGCCAATCCCCCCCTGAATTCACCCAGCAATATTCTTAACTATATCAATCTCACCAACACGGTGCGATTCGTCCTGCCGAACGGTTCTACCAACAACGTGGCCCCTGATCCAGCCACGGCAAACCTGGTCTCAAACGGCACAACGGCGGTTTTTTATATCCGCTCTGCGAACGTGACCGCACTGGTTCAGGCCGGCGGTGCCGGCACTTATTCCGTGGGCGGTGTGCCGGCGACCGTGGCGCCATTGGAAAATAACAACAATTTCTGCGGCTGGACATTGGCGGTGGCATATCAGAACCCCTCGTTGCACCAGCGAAACATGACGGTGTTCGTGGGCAACTCACTTGCCGCTACGGGTGTGACCACCCCTCCGGTGGGCGTAAGCGGATTTTGCTCGCCACCAACCGGGCCGGTCAACGGGTTTCTGTATGTCAGCGCCATTGAAGGCGATGCGCAAATCATCGGTGATCAGATGTTGTTCGGCACGACTACGAACACGCTGGCCGTGCTTTCAGGTCCCAACAATTTATCAAACAATTTTTTTTCCAGTCAGATTAATTATTGCCAGCCGGACTATTCCATCTGGGCGCCCACGCTTACCAATGGCACCATTGACACTTCGGGCACTTTCGGTTTGAGCAATTCAACGCCTTTGGCGGTGAATGGCACAGAGGCCATTACCGGCGCGCGGCAGGGCTGGGATATTACCTGCGTGAATGTTTCGTCCGCGTTGACCAACGGCGTCACGAGTGCGTTTGCAGAGAACACTTCATCGGGAGACACCTACGTTGTCAACGCGCTCGCACTCCAGATTGATGTGGGCTCCCCGGTGCTGACGACCAGCCAGACCGTCGACAAGACGAGCACTTATGTCGGGGACACTTTGACCTACACTGTGGCCGTCACCAATTCGGGAACCGCCGACGCAGTGAATTTGGTTTTCACCGACCCGCTGCCATTTGGCACCAGCTTCGTCACCAACTCATTTGCAACCAATGGCGTGACCGTGGCGGGGGCAAATCCGGTCAATGGCGTGGCGATTCCCATCATCAAACAAGGTTCCATTCTCACGATTACCTATCAGGTGCTGGTCAATCAAATCCCGCCTTCGGCTCAATTCATCACGGCCGCGACGATTAATTTTCAATATGCCGGGGCTTGTGCCCAAAGTCCCATCATTAATGGGACGCTGGTCAACGCCAATGTTACAACCCTCGTCCCTCTCCTGACTGTCAGCAAGGCGGCCAGCCTGACCAATTTGGTTCCGGGCGGCACATTGACTTACACGATAAATGTTCCAAACGTCGGAACGACGAATACCACCGGCACGACTTTGTTGGACCAAATCCCTGCGGGCGTTACTTATATCACCAATACCACAAAGCTGAACGGAGTGACTGTCCCCGATATTGGCGGCACGAACATGCCCTATTCGGTTGCCATGGCAATTAACGGCCCGGGCAGGCCACCGGGGGTCATCAATGTGGGCGACACGGCGGTCATTACCTTTCAGGTCAAAATTTCCACGAATCCTCCACCACAAATCAACAACACGGCAACGGTTTATGCCAACGGCACCATTCCGAGCGGGCAAACTGCTGCCGCAAATGTCCCGCCGGTTAATTCGGATCTCGCCGTCGGAATCGTTGGCAGCCCAAACCCGGTGGCCGCCGGAGCGGCCATCAGTTACACCATCAGCGTTACCAACAAAGGGCCAAGCTCCATCAACACCACCACCAATTTCATCACGCTCTCATTGCCGCTGTCAGCTTCCATTTTGTCGCCGGTTTATACTCCAAGTACCGGTACCTACAACCCCAATACCGGCGTCTGGTCGGGCATCAACCTTCCCTCCAACGGCGTGGTAACCTTGACCATTTCCGGCCAGGTTTCGCCGAACACCGTCGCGAGCAACATCGTTTCTGCCGTCACCGTCACACCGCCGCCGGGAGTTGCCGATGTCATTACCAATAACAACTCGGCCACAACTTCAAATCCGGTCGTGCAGTCGGCGGATTTGGCCATGACCATCAGCGACGGCGTAACCAATGTTTATGAAGGCACAACCCTCACCTACACCATCACCGCCATCAACCTTGGGCCGAGTACGCTTACGAGTCTCACCATCAGCAATTCCATTTCAGCTTTTCTGACCAATCTCGCTTTTGCGCCGAGCGTGGGGTATTACAATTTGGCCAATGGAGTTTGGAACGGTTTGAACCTGACGGCAGGCAACGCCGTGACGCTGACCCTGCAGGCAACGGTTTTGAATAATGTGACCGGTTTGTTCACCAATTCCGTCACCGGGTTTGTGCCGTCGGGCGTCGCCGATCCGGTCCTGACAAACAATACCGCGTCGGATGTGAACCTCGCCCTCGCGACGCCGGACCTGGCCATTTTCAAGACTGGTCCGGCAAGCGTATATGCGGGAACGAATTATACCTACACCCTTACGGTCACAAATTCCGGACTCGGGACCGCGAGCAACGTCGTCCCCAGTGACGTGTTACCGACAAACGTTATCTTTGTCAGCGCAAGCAGCGGTGGAACCAATAATTCCGGCGTCGTCAATTGGACGTTTGGCAGTCTGGCTCCCAGCGTGGGAACCAATCTGACTTTGACGGTTACTGCGCCGACCGGCGGTAACGTGACGAATGTGGCCGCCGTCGCGGCGAGCACACCTGACTCCAACCCCGGTAATAATACCAGCTCGCCGGTGGGGACAACCATTACGCCGATCGCGGACATGGCGGTGGGTAAGACCGGGCCGGCTTCGGTCGTTGCCTTAAGTAATTTAACCTACACCATTTCAGTCACCAACCTCGGCCCGTCATCGGCCGGCGGAGTCGTGGTTGCGGATGTTCTGCCGACCACCGGGACCTTTATCAGCGCCTCGGGCAACGGGGTCACCAATGCCGGCGCGGTGGGTTGGTCTTTGGGCACATTGAGTGCCGGACAGGTGAGCAACCTGACCGTAATCGTCATGGCTCCGGCCAGTGGCTTCCTCACCAACATCGCCGGGGTGAGTACGACGACACTCGATACCAATTCGGCCAATAACAACAGCCCGGCCGTAATTTCGGCGGTGACTACCCTGGCGCTGTCAGCGGATGTTGGCGTTATCAAAGCCGGGCCAACCAATGTTTTTGGGGGGGCGAATTTTAGTTACACCATCACGGTGACAAACTCCGGACCGGCAGCGGCGAGTAATGTCGTGGCCAGCGATGTTCTCCCGACGAACGTTGTGTTCATAAGCGCCAGCGGCAATGGAACCAACTATGCCGGAGTTGCAAGCTGGAATTTGGGTACTCTGGCCAGCGGTAAAACTACAAACGTGACGATAACGGTGAAGGCCCCAGTCAGCGGAGCCGTGACGAACAACGCAACCGTAACTTCAACCACCACCGATCCAAATTCCGCAAATAACACCAGTTCCCCTGTCGTAACGAGCGTGACCCCGGCGGCCGATGTGGCCATTGGCAAGACCGCGTCAGCCTCCGTCTTTGCCACAAGCGATCTGGTTTACACGATTTCAGTCACCAACTTCGGTCCCTCCAGCGCGAGCAGCGTGGTGGTGACTGATGCCTTGCCGGTCACTGTCACCTTCGTAAGCGCAACCGGTGGTGGCTTGAACAACAGTGGTGTGGTCAACTGGACCCTGGGCACCTTGACCAATGGCCAGACCAGCAACGTTACCGTGACCGTCACCGCCCCGGCTTCCGGAAGTCTGACGAACGTAGCCACAGTGAACACCCCGACCGGTGATCCCAATCTGACCAACAACATTACCCCGCCCGTCATCACCACGGTCACTCCAGTGGCCGATGTCGCCATTGGCAAGATTGGTTCAGCGTCAGTCTTTGCGGCAAGCAATCTGGTTTACACCATATCCGTGACCAACTTCGGTCCCTCCAGCGCCAGCAGCGTGGTGGTGACCGATGCCTTGCCGGCGAGTGAGACCTTCGTGAGTGCAACTGGCGGTGGCTTGAATAACAGCGGTGTCGTGAACTGGACCCTGGGCACCTTGACCAGCGGCCAGACCAGCAATGTCACCGTGACCGTCACCGCCCCAGCTTCCGGAAGTCTGACGAATGTAGCCACAGTGAACACCCCCACCGGTGATCCAAACCTGACCAACAACCTTACCCCGCCCGTCATCACCACGGTCACTCCGGTGGCCGATGTCGCCATTGGCAAGACCGGTTCAGCGTCAGTCTTTGCCGCAAGCAATCTGACCTACACCATTTCAGTCACCAACTTCGGTCCCTCCAGCGCGAACAGCGTGGTGGTGACGGATGCCTTGCCGGCCACTGTCACCTTCGTGAGCGCAACCGGGGGTGGCTTAAACAACAGTGGTGTCGTGAACTGGACCCTGGGTACCTTGACCAGCGGCCAGACCAGCAACGTTACCGTGACCGTCACCGCCCCAGCTTCCGGAAGTCTGACGAATGTAGCCACAGTGAACACCCCCACCGGTGATCCCAACCTGACCAACAACATTACCCCGCCCGTCATCACGGCGGTCACTCCGGTGGCCGATGTCGCCATTGGCAAGACTGCGGCAGCCAGTGTGCTGGCCAGCAGCAATCTCACCTATACCATATCCGTGACCAACTTTGGTCCCTCGAGCGCCAGCAGCGTGGTGGTAACCG
>Ga0265338_10007045_pt1 | contig 14103 bp, 10 predicted proteins | sample 42126metaG_FD_193579 | JGI IMG/M metagenome (GOLD analysis project Ga0265338, IMG submission 193579) | Rhizosphere microbial communities from Carex aquatilis grown in University of Washington, Seatle, WA, United States - 4-21-26 metaG | ecosystem: Host-associated > Plants > Roots > Rhizosphere... | reverse complement strand
ACTATCTGTGTATAACAGTGAAATTTATCTGTGTATATCAGTGTATTTTATCTGTGAAAATCAGTGGATAATAGATAATTGAATATGTGAATAAAACAAACTTTTGTCAATGTTCTACAGCACATTCTTATGAATGGTGAATTGGAACAGCCAGTGCAATCTGATAAACTATCTGTGTATATCAGTGTATTTATCTGTGAAAATCAGTGGATAATAGATAATTGAATATGTGAATAAAACAAACTTTTGTCAATGTTCTACAGCACATTCTTATGAATGGTGAATTGGAACAGCCAGTGCAATCTGATAAACTATCTGTGTATATCAGTGTATTTATCTGTGAAAATCAGTGGATAATAGATTATTAAATATGTGAATAATACAATCTTTCGTCAATGTTCTACAACACATTCCTATCCATAATCAATGATATTTACTCAGTTTAAACTCAAAACTCACAGACTCATGCAAACGAACGAAATAAAAAAAATACTTGTTCCAATAGATTTCTCAGAAACAGGAACAAACGCTCTCAATGAAGCAATAATCTTAACCGGAATGTTCGAAGCAGAATTATATCTGATTCATGTTGTAGAAAGTTTGGTTGGCTATGTGTCGGTGTATGATGATCTACCGCAATATTTACCTTCAAATATGGAACTATCGTTAATCATTAAAGATAAAATGGAAGCCTTAAAGCTACATATAAGCAAAGACTTTGACATAGTACCTCATATCAAGATTGGCGAAGGAGAAATATATTCAGAAATCATTGCTTTCTCTGAATTGGAGAAAATAGATCTAATAGTAATGGGAACACATGGCGTGTCGGGATACAAAGAATTGTTTCTCGGAAGCAACGCTCAAAGAGTGGTTTCGCTTTCCGAAATTCCGGTGTTAACTATGCAAAAGCCTTGTAAAGAAATTGATTTTAAAAACATCCTTATCCCAATCGACAATTCAACTCATAGTCGCGAAAAGGTAAATATCACCTTAATGATAGCAAAATTGTTCGAAGCTAAAATTCATCTCCTTGGTCTTCTCGATTCAGACGAAGAAGAAGAAAAGAACAAGTTCTCCATTAAGTTGAATTCTGTTGAAGAAAACATTATTGCAAGTAAATTAGATTATGTGAAAAGCATCGTAATAGGCGATAATATTGCCGAAACAACAAAGAAGTATGCCACAAAAAACCATTGCGATCTTATTGCCATCAACACCGGACATGAATCGCGATTAACCGGAATCTTTATGGGATTGTTTGCCCAACAAATTGTTAATCATTCAAAAATCCCCGTGTTAAGTTTTAAACATCATAGTGGACACTTTATTATTGAAACACCTGGGTATGGAATCAGCTAAACAGCAACTAAGCCTTGCAAAAAAGTCGAAGGAAGTAGACAACGAAAGAGAAATAATGCACGAGTTGTATATTGAATTGGTAAAACTGCAAAAAGAAGTCATAGGTTCAAAGCTTAAACTGCTGGTTATTCTTGAAGGAAGAGATGCCGCAGGTAAAGATGGAACGATAAAAGCCATCACCAAACATTTGAGTCCTCGCGAAACGAGAATTGTTGCTTTGGGAAAGCCTTCGGACAGACAAGAGCTGGAATGGTACTTTCAACGATATACCGAGCATTTGCCTACATCGGGCGAATTTGTTTTATTCAACCGAAGCTGGTACAATCGTGTAGGTGTTGAAAAAGTAATGGGATTTTGTAGTGACAAAGAATATAACTCGTTTTTTACCGATGTGGAAATGTTCGAAAAGATGCTAGTTGATGCCGGATTTATTATCATTAAATATTATCTCGACATCAGTAAAGATGAGCAGCACGAAAGATTAAAGGATAGAGAAACCGATCCTTTGAAACAATGGAAAATAAGTCCCATAGACAAGGATGCCCAAAAGTATTGGAAAGAATATTCTCATTCGAGAGATGAAATGTTGTTGAAAACGAATTTCAAACATTCACCGTGGTTTGTTGTTAATGCTAACGATAAGAAATTAACCCATATAGCCCTTGTTACCCATCTGCTCCGAATATTGGATTATCATAAAAAAGGAGAACAAATATTGTTACCCGAATATGGATTAGTGTATCCGGCATCACATCAAAATATAAACGAACTGCTTTATAAATAAGAACGTTTGAAAGTCGCATAGGGGGGACAATAAGAATATTCCTTAACAGGAAACAATTATCTAACAATAATAATCAATGGAGTTTTACAAACAAACAATCGATACCATCATTCAACAACTGAATAGTAATGGCTCTGACGGACTAAACGATACTGCCATTAAGGCTGCAAGGCAAAAGTATGGAAGCAATGTTATGAAAGCTACCGATTCGATTAACCTTTTTGTCTTGTTTATTAATCAATGTAAAAGTCCGCTGGTTTATATTTTGGTTGCAGCGTCATCAATATCATTGTATTTGGCTCAGTATCGTGACGCATCAATTCTGATAATGATTGTGGTGGTTAATGCACTCATAGGTTTTTATCAGGAATGGAAATCGGAAAATATTTTAGCCTCGCTTAAGAGTTTAGTCGTAGATAAATGCAATGTTATTAGATCGGGAACGGTAGTTGAAATTCTAGCCTTAGATCTTGTTCCCGGCGATATCGTGAAACTGAACGAAGGCGATGGCATTCCAGCCGACTTACGCTTGATCAGTTCGAACAATTTTTCGGTAAACGAATTTGTCATTACCGGAGAGTCATTACCTGCCAATAAAGATTATCAATTCACGAGCGATCAAACCTTAACATTTGCCGAAATAAAGAATTGTGTTTATATGGGCACAACCGTTGCCCGAGGCGATGCAATAGGAATTGTATATGCAACGGCAGCTCAAACCGAAATAGGTAAAATAAATACAAGCTCCGAAACAATTAAAGCTGTAGATGCACCGGTACAAATAGAGATTGCTGATGTTGCTAAGAAATTGACCTATATAACTCTACTTATAGCTGTTGTCTTATTTTCTATCCGATTGTTTCTTCACGATTCTATTGTGTTGGCATTAGTGTTTTCGGTAAGTGTTGCGGCAGCAATGGTTCCCGAAGGATTGCCGGCACAGATATCAATGGCACTTGCTCTTGCTGTGGGGCGATTGGCAAAACGAAACGCTATTGTAAAGAAAATTGCATCGGCTCAAACATTGGGCTCGGCAACCGTGATAGCTTCCGATAAAACAGGAACAATAACGAAAAACGAAATGACAATAACGGGTTGTTATTTTAATGGTAAGGTGTTTCATGTTGAAGGATTAGGCTATGAACCTAAAGGGTCAATTCTAAATGAACAAAATGAACGTTTACACAAAGATTCGCTGGGTGATCTGAAACTTTGTTTCCTTTCAGGATATCTTTCGTCAACAGGCAAGATTGGTATGCCCGATAAACAACATTCATCGTGGTATTCTATTGGCGACCCCACCGAAACAGCATTTTCTACACTGGCTTTAAAAGCCGGATTTGTTTTAAAAGATATTGATAAAGAATATTCATCCATCAAAACCTTTGGCTTCGATTCGTTTCGAAAAAGGGCATCGATCATTCGAAAAAATAATGAAAAGGTTGTTTCGTGTATAAAAGGATCGATAGAATCGGTATTGTCAATTGCCACAAAATCTATTATCGATGGAAAAATACAAGAACTTACCGAAGAACAAAAGCAACAATTAATTGACAACTCGTCTCGCTATTCGGAAGAAGCATTACGGGTAATTGCAATTGCATATAAAGAGCTGGAAACGAAAGCCGATTATTCAATTGATGATGCTGAAAAAGATGTGATCTTTTCGGGTTTCGTTACTATGTTCGATCCACCACATAAAGAAGTGAAAGCAGCTATTGAATCGGTTTTTAAAGCACAGATGAAAGTGTTTATGATAACCGGTGATAATGAGGTTACAGCTAAAGCCATTTCAAAAAACATAGGGTTGATGAACGAAGGCAACGAATATCCCACGGTTGTAAAAGGAGTCGATTTGCAAACATTATCTGATGCCGATCTTATAGCTGTTTTTAAAAATAGAGCAGTCATCTTTTCGAGAGTATCGCCCGACGATAAATTCCGCATTGTCGATTTACTGATGAAACAAGGCGAAATTGTTGCCGTTACCGGCGATGGCGTTAACGATACCTTAAGTCTAAAAAGAGCAGATATAGGCGTTGCCATGGGTAAGAATGGATCGAAAGTAGCACAAGAAGCTGCCAATATGATTTTACTTGACGATAATTTCTCGACCATAGTTGTTGCTATTAAAGAAGGTAGAACGATTTTTAGAAATCTCGAGAAAACGATACTGATAAATATATCGTCGAATATAGCCGAACTTACCTGTGTGTTGTTTGGCTTTGCAGGCGTTTTCATGGGATTGGCAACTCCAATTCTATCGATACAAATACTTATGATAGATCTAGTAGGCGAAATGTTTCCATTGATAATGCTAACCTACGATCCTGCCGAAAAAACAATGATGAATGAACCGCCACGTAATCCGAAAGACAAGATTGTAACGGTTAAGGTAATGAAAGGTATTCTGTTTTCGGGTGTGATAATGGGAGTTATAGCTTATGGAGCATTTTTACTTTCGTACTTGCATCATCATCAATACGAGAGAGCAATCACCATTACCTTTGTTTCTGTTATTTTCGGTCAATATGCCAATCTCCTTTCCCGACGTACCTATGGTAATGCTTTAGGAAAGTATTTGTTGTCGAACAAATATCTGCTCTGGGCATTTGCGTTTTCTGTTTCATGTATTTTGCTTATAGTGTATGTTCCGATCTTGAATCTGTATTTCCATACAGCACCTTTACAAGTATTCGATTGGATATTACCTCTAGCAGCCTTTGTCATTTGCATAACGATTTACGAGCTTACCAAAAAGAGAAAAAACATAAAAGCAAGTATTCATCCTTCTTACACTAAAACGAAATGACCTTTATAGATTATTATAAAATACTAGGTATTGAAAAAACAGCGAGTGCGGCCGACATTAAAAATGCCTATCGCAAGTTAGCTCGTAAATATCATCCCGATTTGAATCCGAATAACAAAGATGCCCATAGTAACTTTCAACAGATAAACGAGGCAAACGAAGTTTTGAGCGATGTAGAAAAACGGAAGAAATACGATCAATATGGCAAAGATTGGAAGCAATCCGATCAATTTGAGAATGCACAACACAATCAACAACAATCGTCGCAACGAAATGGTAATTTCAGCTCAGATTCCGACAGCGATTTCTCCGATTTCTTTGCTTCAATGTTTGGTGGAGCAGGAGCGGGTGGTGGACGATCGCGTCAAGCCAAATATCGTGGCGAGGATTTCAATGCCGAATTGCATCTTGAACTTATCGAAGCATTCACAAGTCATAAACAAACAGTGACCGTTAATGGTAAACAAATTCGAATCACCATTCCAGCCGGAATAGAAAACGGACAAATAATCAAAATTGTAGGTCATGGCGGACCAGGTACCAATGGTGGCCCCAATGGCGATTTGTATATAAGCTTTTCAATAAGCAATCACGAACGATTTAAACGTTTGGGCGATAATGTCTATGTGTCGGTCGAAATTGATATCTATACAGCCATTCTGGGTGGAGAAATTACTATCGATACCTTAACAGGAAAAGTAAAACTCAAGGTGAAACCCGAAACACAAAATGGAACCAAGATCAAACTCAATGGAAAAGGATTTCCGGTATACAAAAAAGAAGCATTGTTTGGTGATTTAATAATAACATTCTCTGTCAAAATTCCAACCAATATCAACGAAAAGCAAAAGGCATTATTTACTGAATTATCAAAAATATAATAGTTATGAAATCAGAAGAATTACAATCGGTGTCGGTGTTCTGTGCAAGTCACAACATTGATATTTCATTTATAAGCTCACTACAAGAAGCGGGTTTGATTGATATTAAAACAATAAAAGAAGCATCGTATTTCCCTTCGAATCAACTCTTGGAAATAGAGAAATTTGTTCGCTTTCACTTCGACTTTAATATCAATCTTGAGGGTATTGAAAGTATTAATCATCTATTGCAAACCATCGATGGTTTGCATAAAGAAATTATATCGTTGAAGAATGAACTAAGGGTGTATTACTGTTAATGAATGCTTATTCGATTTTTAGTTTATCTATTCAATTAACCTTGAATATTATAAAAAGATTTTATTGATCTTTTTACCTGAAGAAATTGAAATAAGTTATGAGAATGAATTATTGTCGTGTTTAATACTTGGTAAGGTTCGAGCGGACTTGCAGTCCGTTCGTTATACTATTTGAATGCACGGACTGCAAGTCCGCGCAAGCTAAGTAAAATTAATCATCATTTTACCTGAAGAAATTGAAATAGCATCAAGCTAATATTATTTAGTTTGTGTTAAAAAGTAAAGCAAATAAAACAACGTTGAGGTTATTCTTATTTTTATAAATTTGCAAAACAACCAAATGTTTCCTGATTTGTAAAGGAAGATTAACTAATAAACAAAGAAAATTGTCATTCGATCCATATAGTATAGATTTACCTATAAGAGAAATTATACCTACTGTTCAATATTTGCTTCGTGAAAATAATACAGTAATAATAAATGCTCCCGCTGGGGCAGGTAAAAGTACCTTGTTGCCCTTAGCATTATTTGAAGAAACCTGGCTCGAAGGAAAAACTATTTTGATGTTAGAGCCTCGTCGTTTGGCAACGAGTTCCATTGCTTCACGAATGTCGTATCTTTTGGGCGAAGCGCTTGGGAAAACGGTTGGTTATCAAATTCGCTTTGAGAATAGAACGAGCTCCGATACACGTATTAAAGTTTTAACAGAAGGAATACTGGCACGGATGCTTTTGAGCGACAATGCTCTTGAAGGTGTTGGTATGGTGATTTTCGACGAATTTCATGAACGCAGTCTCTTTGCCGATGAAGCTTTAGCTTTATGCAGGGAAGCTCAGTTAGTTCTCAGACCCGACCTTCGTATAGTAGTAATGTCGGCAACACTCGATATGCCTAAACTTACCGAATTATTAAATGCTCCCGTAGCCCAGAGTATGGGACGTCAATATCCGGTAGAGATTATCTATTCCGATCCGCAGTCAGACGATTTGCAGTTTTTACCCGAAATGGTTTGCAAGACGATTATTAAAGCCGTGCATGAAAAAGAGGGCGATACATTGGTTTTTCTTCCAGGGGAAGCTGAAATCAGGAAATCGGAAGACATTCTTAAAAAGCGACTTCCTGATTTTATAATTAATCCATTGTATGGGAAATTGCCACATGCAATGCAAAATCAAGCTATTATCCCTAATAGGAACGGCAAACGTAAGATTGTTTTGGCAACATCCATTGCCGAAACAAGTTTGACGATAGAGAATATTAAAATTGTTGTTGATACCGGTTATGGTCGTACATCGCGTTTTGACCCGAATTCGGGATTGTCGCGATTGGAAACTATTCGTATTTCGAAAGATTCAGCCGATCAACGTGCCGGCAGAGCAGGACGTTTGACAGCCGGAACTTGTTATAGAATGTGGTCGAAAGCTACACAAGATCGGATGCAGGATCATCGCATACCCGAAATACAGGAAGCCGATCTTGCTCCCATGTTGCTCGATCTGGCTGAATGGGGTGCAGTTGATGTGCAACAACTTACCTGGCTTACACCACCTCCTAAACGAGCATTAATGCAGGCTTACGATACCTTGCAACAACTTGAGGCTCTCGATAATGGACGAATTACCGAGCAGGGAAAGCTGATAAATAAGCTACCGTGCCATCCTCGAATTGCTCATTTATTGCTTATGGCAAAAGAACATGGCACTTTAGGATTGGCAACCGATCTTGCTGCCATTTTGGAAGAAAGAGATCCTCTACCAAAAGATGCGGGAGTAGACATCAACCTGCGGATAGAGGCGTTACGCAGACAACGTTCGCGAAACGATGTGCAACGAAATATGATGCGAATAGAGAAAATTGCTTCATCATACCGTAAAATGTTCGGTATACAAGCAGAGAATAATTCCTATGATTCTTCTGAAACAGGCATATTATTAGTTTCGGCTTATCCTGAACGAATTGCTTGTGCACGACCGGGGAATAATGCCCAATATCAGCTTTCAAATGGTAGTTATGCAATGTTTAGTCATAAAGACGATTTGTCGGCCGAGCCTTGGCTGGTTGTAGCTAATATGGATGCACGCGATGGTTTGGGAAAGATTTTCATGGCATCGTCTTTAAATCCGAAAGATCTGGCTCCACTAGTTAAAGAACAGGAGGTTGTAGTTTGGGATACCCGCAAAGGAGGTTTGATAGCTACCCGCGATAAAAGGATAGGGGGAATCGTATTACAATCGAAACCTCTGCCAACACCCGATGAACAATATCGCGTAAAAGCAATATCAGAAGCTATTCAAAAAGAAGGTAATGCTTTGCTTAATTTTGATGAGAATGTTTGTCAATGGCAAAACCGGATTTTGAGTTTGCGAAAGTGGCGTCCTCAGGAAGAATGGCCCGATGTAAGCACAATCACTCTTTTGCTTACAAATAAGGAATGGCTCAGCCCGTATTTGAAGACTGTAAAAACAAATGACGATCTTCAAAAGATTGATCTCATGCAGATACTTCCATCTATTCTCAATTGGGAAAAGCAAAATGTCTTAGAGAAGTTGGCACCTCAAAGAATTACTGTACCCAGTGGTTCTCCCATAAAAATACAATACCTTGCCAATGGCGAACATCCGATTCTTGCAGTTCGTTTACAAGAACTATTTGGATTGGCCGATACACCAACGATTAACGAGGGAAAGACTTCATTAATTATTCATCTGTTGTCGCCAGGCTATAAGCTGGTTCAAATAACGTCCGACTTGCATAGCTTTTGGAATAATGCCTATTTTGATGTTAAAAAAGAATTTAAGATTAAATATCCGAAACATTCTTGGCCCGACGATCCATGGACTTCAACTGCAGTTAGGGGAGTGCATCATAAGTAATTATTTAACATTATACTTTCCTCATTTATTCATTATTATTTACACGTTCAATACTGTAAGTTTTATTCTTAAATCATTGTCTATAATATAAATATTTTTTAATATAAAAACATTTATTATAGTACATATGAACGAATCAAATCAAATAAATAATACTATACAAAGCGGTTTATTTACAGCAGCAACCGTAGGAAGTATAGAAGTAAAGAATCGTATAGTAATGGCGCCAATGACCCGTTGTCGAGCTATAGGAAATATACCGAACCAATCGATAGCCGAATATTACAAACAACGATCGGGATCAGGTTTGATCATTACTGAAGGTACAGCTCCATCGCCCAACGGATTGGGTTATGCACGTATTCCCGGAATGTATTCCAAATCGCAGATAGAAGGATGGAAGATCGTAACAGCGGCAGTTCACGAAGCAGGCGGTAAAATTGTTGTTCAATTAATGCATACCGGTCGTATTAGTCACCAACTTAATATGCCCAATGATGCCACTATTCTAGCTCCATCTGAAGTAAAGGCTGCCGGACAAATGTGGACCGATTCACAACAAATGCAAGATTTTCCGATACCAAAGGAAATGACGGGTAATGAAATAATGCTTACCCAAAATGAATTTATAAAAGCAGCTAAAAATGCCATAGAAGCAGGATTTGACGGTGTTGAATTACATTCGGCTAATGGGTATCTCTTAGAACAATTTCTATCGCCGGTTAGTAATGTCAGAACCGATTTGTATGGAGGAAGTATTGAAAATCGCTGTCGTTTTGTGCTTGAAGTTGTAAAGCAAGTAGCAAAAGCTATAGGAAATGGCAAAACAGGTATCCGTCTTTCGCCCTATGGCGTTGCGAGCGATATGCCTCATTATCCTGAAATAGATGCTACCTACGCTTATTTAGTTGCAGAACTTAATAAACTCGATATTGCCTATATTCATCTGGTTGATCATTCAGCAATGGGATCGCCAAAAGTACCTGATGAAATAAAGAAAATGGTTCGCGATACGTTTAAGAACACCGTAATTCTTGCAGGAGGTTACGACAAAGAAAAAGCAGCAGTCGATATAGCAACCGGTAAAGCCGATCTTATTGCCTTTGGTCGTCCCTTTATTGCAAATCCCGATTTGGTACAACGCTTACAAAACAATTGGCCGCTAGCCCAAGCATTGGACATGAATAGTTTCTATGAGGCAGACGATAAAGGATATATCGATTATCCGGTTTATAAAGCATAATCGTTTATTGATTGCCTCCCCGTAGAGAAAATTCATGAATTTTCTCTATCCATTTCCATTTTGTCTTGATTAAAATATCGTTTACAACCGTCTGAGCAAAAAAAAAAGGAAGCCCATTTTTAATGGGCTTCCTTAACATGAAAACAATTCCGGCTAAAGAATAGTAATTAAGCGATATACTTTTTATAAAGCGATACAAAGATATGACCACCAAATCCAAAGGTATTGTTTAATGCAACATTAACAACTTTTTTCACTGCCTTATTGGGGGTGAAATTAAGGCGGGAATCGATTGCAGGATCTCGTTCTACAAGATTAATAGTTGGAGGAACAATACCAGTTTCAATTGCTTTAACGCAAGCTATAGCTTCAATTGCTCCGGCAGCACCCAATAAGTGACCGGTCATTGATTTTGTAGCACTGATGTTTACTTTGTCGAGTGAATTTTCGAACACTGTAACCATAGCACGACATTCGCTTATGTCGCCAACAGGAGTTGAGGTACCATGAGTACTGATATAATCAACATCTTCGGGTTTCAAACCAGCTTCGTCAATTGCATCGCGCATAGCTGCAACAGCACCAATACCATCGGGATGAGTAGCAGTGATGTGATATGCATCGGAAGCAAAACCGCTACCGGCAATTTCGCAATAGATTTTTGCTCCACGTTTTATTGCATGTTCAAGTTCTTCAATCATAAGAACCCCGGCACCTTCAGCCATTACAAATCCATCGCGACCTATATCGAAGGGACGAGATGCTGTTTCAGGACTATCGTTACGTTCCGATAAAGCCTTCATTGAACTAAAGCCACCTACACCTGAATGAGAGATAGCAGCTTCAGAACCACCTGCAAAAATAACATCAGCTTTTCCTAAACGAATTAAATTAAAAGCGTCTATAATAGCATTATTACTTGAAGCACAAGCTGAATTTGTTGTATAACTTACTCCTCTAAACTTATAACGGATAGAGATAAGTCCGGGAGCCATATTAGAAATCATTTTTGTAATAAAAAATGGGCTGAAACGAGGCATCTCAGGGTTTTTTCCATACGATAATATTTCGTCTTCGAACGATTGAATACCTCCGATTCCTGTTCCCCAAATAACGCCGAATTTACCTAAATCGGATTGTTCAAGGTCAATGTTTGAATCTTTCAAACATTCTTCCATTACAGCTATAGAATACTGAGCATATAAATCCATTTTACGAGCTTCGCCTTTTTCTAAATATTGAAGAGGATCAAAGCCTTTTACTTCGCCTGCAAACTTTGTTTTAAAAGGAGTAGTGTCGAATTTTGTAATTGGTCCAATACCACTTTTACCGTTGATAAGACCATTCCAAAAATCACTTACATTATTTCCAAGGGGAGTTAATGCTCCCATACCGGTTATTACAACTCTTTTCATTTTATTCTTTTTAAATTTGATAGTATGTTATTTATTATGAATTATAAGCCCATTTCAAATATATCGAACCCCAGGTAAAACCTCCGCCAAAAGTAGATAAAATAAGTTTATCACCCTTCTTTAACGTTTTTTCCAGTTCCCATAAACATAAAGGAACGGTAGCAGCTGTAGTGTTACCATATTTCTCGATGTTTATCATTACTTTACTTTTATCAATTCCCATCCGGTTGCCCACTGCATCAATTATTCTTAAATTGGCTTGATGAGGTACAAACCATGCAAGGTCTTCGGGTTTAAGATTATTCTTTTCCATAATAGCTACAGAAACATCTGCCATTTTCGAAACAGCAACTTTAAATACCGATTTACCATCTTGATACATGTAATGTTCTTTTGCATCAACCGTAGCATGCGATGCAGGTTTTAATGACCCTCCGGCTTTAACATATAGTGAATCTTTACCCGCTCCATCGGCCTGTAGAATAGAATCAATTACGCCTAAATCGTCTGTTGTAGGTTCCAACAACATTGCTACAGCCGCATCACCAAATAAGATACATGAAGATCGGTCGGAATAATCGGTTATCGACGACATTTTATCGGTTGCAACCAAAAGTACCTTTTTGTATTTACCCGATTCGATAAAGTGTGAAGCTGTTTGCAGGCTGTATAAGAATCCCGAACATGCAGCACTAATATCAAATCCCCAAAAGTTTTTTATTCCTGCTTTTTCAGCAATCAAACATGCTGTTGAAGGAAAAGCCATATCGGGAGTAACTGTAGCTACAAGTACCAAATCAATATCTTCGGGTTTTGTTCCTGTTTTAGCAAGGAGCTTTTTCGTTGCTTCGGCACCCATATCGGAGCTAGCTAATCCTTCACCTTTTAAAATACGTCGTTCTTTAATTCCTACGCGTTGCATAATCCACTCGTCTGAAGTGTCAACCATGCTACTCAGCTCTTCATTGGTTAATATATAATCGGGCAAAAATGCTTCGATCCCGGTAATTGCAGCTTTTATTTTACTCATTCCCCTTGTTTTTACATTTACAATAATTAGTTATTTACTATCGTTTTTAATATTATGTTCAAACATATTTATAGTATTGAACATCTAATTCCGATAACGTTGTTTTAGTTTTTAATTTTTAATTATTAGTTTTTAGTTAATTGTCCATCATTAAGACATCGAAACATTTCTTTACTTGCATTGAATTCGCAAAATTAAACATTCCATATAACCTATCTTTTGAGAGTTGTCAAACAAAAAAATGATTTTAATCAATTTTACTGTATCTTTGCCTCTCATTACGTATATTAAATGCAATCAAGAACGAATAAAGTAATAGAGCGTTTTATTTTTAAAAGCGATTCTATTTTTGCCAGTTTACCTGAAAATGTTAAAGATGCATTTTTAAATCAAATGTCGGTTAAACAGTTTAAAAAAGGACAAAGTGTTTTTTTAGAAGGATCTTTTCCTGCCGGTATTTTTTTTATTAAGAAAGGCAAAGTTAAAAAGTATAAAACGCTTAATGGTGGTAAAGAACAAATTATCTATTTATGCAGCGAGGGCGAATTGATTGGTTATGCTGCATATCTTAGCGAAGAGCGATATCCTGATTCAGCCGCTACATTAACCGATTCTTCTATTGGATTTATTTCAAAAGAAAATCTAATCTTACTTCTTGCCAAATACGATGAATTATCGAAAATGCTCATGAAAAACATCAGCCACGAATTTGGTGTACTCATTAACTTTATTGCAACCTTCACTCAAAAATCGGTGCGTGAAAGAGTTGCATTGACCTTACTCATTTTGCACGAAAAGTTCAGCGATAATCTAAATGCTATTGGTGAAGTTCAGATTGAACTGTCGCGCGAAGATTTTGCAAATATCGTTGGTACGGCTGTTGAAACCTTAGTACGATTATTACGCAACCTTAAAGATGAACTCTTAATTGTAACTCAAGGACGCAAAATTATTCTTAAAGACAAATCAAAACTTCTCGAAATTGCTGATATGACCGATTCTTTTTAAATGGAGAATGGTAAATGGTATTACAATTCATTATTAAACCACTTCGTGGTTGTTGACTGAGCTAACAATCCGATAGGATTGAATGTAAATTAGCCACGGGTGAAACCCGTGGTAAAATGGTGACAACGATTCCGAACCCTGAATGGGTTCAATATCAAATTGATATAAATACCTGTATCACTTCAACATAAAATAAAGTTAGGCTGTAGTTTAATATTGCGTTGTAAAACATAACTCAATAAATGAACTCATCAATGTAGTTGTATAAACAATATAAAAAGGTTTTTCATTTAAATCCTTTTATCGTAATTCATATACTTTATAAAAGGATAACTAAATCTATTATAATAAGGTAATAAGGTTTTGGCGTTTATCATGCTTTGACTACTAAGGTTA
>Ga0265338_10007044_pt1 | contig 14104 bp, 12 predicted proteins | sample 42126metaG_FD_193579 | JGI IMG/M metagenome (GOLD analysis project Ga0265338, IMG submission 193579) | Rhizosphere microbial communities from Carex aquatilis grown in University of Washington, Seatle, WA, United States - 4-21-26 metaG | ecosystem: Host-associated > Plants > Roots > Rhizosphere... | reverse complement strand
TTGGGATCAAACGTGATCTGGCTGACCTCGGCATTGCCCGTGTCCCCCGAACACACCTGATGGTACGTCGGGTGAGGAACCGTGCCGCCCGAATACCCCGATTCGACCCTTACCACACCCTTCAACTGCTCGAAGACCGCCTCCGTGCACCAGAAGCACCCACCACCGACCGTGATCGTTTCCGTTCCCTGCGACTGGCTGATAGTCTGGCTCATGGCATTCGCCCCCACCAATATTCCCGCGATAACTGCGACGATTTTGAACATACACCTTTGATGCTTCCACCGCGAACCACGATTCGCACATCCCACGCCGCCTTGTCGATTGCAACCAATGATACGAGCAGAAACCAAAAATGGATTTTCGCCAAGCGCTTGACGCTACGCAACCCACCGCCTAATATCGGGCTGCTATATCAGGAAAACACAGGCATGGCGGAAATCCAACCTTTTCGGGGCGTTCTCTACAACACGCAACGGGTCAAAGCCGATGATGTTTTGACGCAGCCGTACGACAAAATCACGCTGGAAATGCGCGATCAGTACTTGAAGTTGTCGCCGTACAATCTCGTGCGGATTGAACTCGGCAAAGAAGAGTCGGGTGACTCGGAATCCAATAACAAATACACGCGCGCGCGTGATTTCTATCAGGCGTGGTTGCGGGACGGTGTGTTGCGACGCACCGCGAAACCGGCACTCTACTATTTGGAACAAGTTTTCGATGCGCCCGACGGTTCCGGCCAGCGGACACGCAAGGCATTGATTGCCCGGGTGCGCCTGCATCGCTGGGATGAAGGCGTCATCTTGCCGCACGAGCATACCCTGTCGAAACCAAAAGCTGACCGGATGTCGTTGCTGCGCGCCTGTGGCTCGCAACAAGGCCAGATCTTCATGCTTTATCCGCGCCCGCACCTTGATCTTTTCTTAGCTTTACCCACTGCACGTGGTGTGACCGCGTTGATATCGAAGGACGAATATGGTGTGGTGAATAAACTTTGGGAGATCATGGATCCGATAGCGATCAAGGCCATGCAAGCGGTGCTGCGCGACCTAAAGTTTTACATCGCGGACGGACATCATCGGTACGAGACCGCGTTGGCGTTCCGAGATGAATGTCGGGCTGCCGTTGCCAAACCTGACCCGAACGCGCCCCACGAATTTGTAATGGCAACGCTCGTCGACATGAGTGACCCGGGGTTGGTCGTCCTGCCGACTCATCGCACCGTGGCCAATCTTGACCAGTTCGACCCACGACTTTTTCGCAAGCAATTGGCGGAGAATTTTTCGATTGATCCCCAGCCGACACTGGAGAAGTTACTTGCTGCCATGAAAGACGGGAAGCATTTCATGGGTATGTGCGACGCGGATGGATTTGCTCTGCTCAAGCCAAAAGGCTTCGACGCGCTCCGCCCACTATTCGCGAAGAAACCTCCGCTATGGGATACTTTGGACGTGGCCATTCTTCACGTCGGGATTCTGGAGGCCTTGCTCGGCATCGACGAGGTTCGCTTGCGCGAGGAAGCCAATGTCGTGTATTGGCGCGACCCCAAGGAGCCCGCGGAGCTGGTCCGCACCGGCAAAGCACAACTTGCTTTCTTCCTGAATCCGACGCACGTTGAGGAGGTCAAGGCCATTGCCGACGCGCATTCGCGAATGCCGCAGAAGAGCACGGATTTCTACCCGAAGTTGCTCTCGGGTATCGTAATTAACGATCTGCGCCCCGACGGCGCGGCTTGACACGAGGGAATTGATCGCCATGTTGCCGATCCGGGAAACAAAACTGTCGCGCGGCAAATCCGCCAGGAAGGAAGATCTCGAGTTTGAGGTCGGATTCTTCGAGGGGATCTCCCGTCGCGATCCGGATTTCATTGAAGCCTTGCAGATTCTTGGGGATGCGTACACCAAGACGGGACAATGGGAGAAAGGGCTCAAGATCGACCAACGGCTCGCGAGGCTTTGCCCTGACAATGCGCTCGTCTTCTACAACCTCGCGTGCAGCTATTCGTTGATGAAGCAGTTGGACGCGGCGTTTGCGGCGCTTGGCCAGGCCATCAAGCTCGGTTACGACGACGTGCGCTGGCTCGTCAAAGACCCCGACCTCGTCAATCTCCGCCAAGACAACCGCTTCGAACAAATCCGTACCGAGCTTTCGAAAAACCCCGACCGTTCGTCACGGTCATCCGGCTAGCTGCATCGCGCGCTCGATAATCAGTTTCGCCACCGCGATCTTCGGCATTTCCGATAGACGCTCAGTTTTCCCGTCGCGAGTGATGAAAGTCACACGACTTGTCTCCGCATCGAACGCGCTCGTATCATTCGCCACAATGAAATCAAGTTTCTTGCGTGCCAGTTTTTCGCGGGCATGTTTCTCAATGTTATCCGTCTCCGCCGCAAAGCCGACGAGTATCTGTGATTTCCTGCGCCGACCGAGTTCCGCGAGAATATCGGGCGTCGCCTCCAGTTCCAATGCACCGACGAACGCGCCTTTCTTAATCTTTCTCTTCTCCATCTTCTTGGGACGAAAATCACATACCGCCGCCGCCATAATGCAAATGTCCGCCGTATCGAACCGGCTCCAGACCGCTTCGGCCATTTCCTCCCCCGTCGTTACTGACACGAACTCTATCCCTTTTGGCGGCTGGAGAGCAGTCGGGCCGCTAATCAGCGTCACCCGCGACGAGATGCCGCGCGCAGCGTCGGCAATTGCGTAGCCCATCCGGCCGGAGGAGCGATTCGACAGGTAGCGGATCGGATCAAGAAACTCACGGGTCGGGCCGGCGGTCACGAGGAAATGAAGCGTGTGGGGCGCTTTCACCGGCTTATCTCAACATCTTCTGAATCCGCTCGATAATTTTATCCACATCCCACAGCCGTCCGATGCCTTCGTACCCGCAGGCCAGCAGGCCCTTGTCGGGTCCTATGAACTCGACGCCGCGCGATTGCAGCACCGTCACGTTGGCCTGCGTCGCGGGGTGTACCCACATCTTGCCGTTCATCGCCGGCGCAATCAGCACCTTCGCCTCGGGCCGCAACGCCAGCGCGATGGTGCTGAGCGCGTCGTCGGCAATCCCATGCGCGAGCTTCGCGATGATATTGGCCGTTGCCGGAGAAATGACGAGCAGATCGGCGGTATCTGCCAGTTGCAAATGACTCGGGCGCCAGTCGCCTTCGCCCTCTTCAAACAAATCAAGGGTGACGGGATGCTGCGAAAGCGTTTGCAGCGTCAATGGTGTGATGAAGTGCGTCGCGTCCCTCGTCATCACGCAAAAGACTTCGTGGCCGAGTTTCTTAAGTTGGCTCGCCAGGTCGGCGGATTTGTAGGCCGCGATCGAGCCGGTCACGCCTAGAAGGATAGTTCTTTTTGCTGCCATGGCTTGCCGTCCTTTACCGCCCGTGTCGTGCGACATTTTTCGGCGATCACCACTGCCTTGCCCTGTTCGAAATCGTCGTCGAGCCGGCCGCTGACGATCACGTAGTCGTACTTGGGCCAGTACGTCATCTCCTGTTGCGCCAGTACCAAGCGCTTGCGGATCGTTTCGTCACTGTCTGTCCCGCGGCGGCGTAATCGTGTCTCCAGTAATTCCAGGGATGGCGGCATCAGAAATATCATCACCAGCGCGTCGGGATAGGCGAACGCGCCTCCGCGCACGCACCGGGCCACCTGCATGGCCCCCTGGACTTCGATATCCAACAACACATCGCGTCCCGCCGCCAGTTGTTCCTCCACAAACCCGCGCGGCGTCCCGTAGTAGTAGCCATTGTACTTCGCGTGCTCGAGGAATTCGTTCGCGGCGATCTTCTTCTCGAAATCCTCGGTGCTTAGAAAAAAATAATCCTGCCCGTTCTGTTCCCCGCCGCGCGGCGCCCGCGTTGTGCAGGAAACCGAGTACACGATCTTCGGCGACCAGTTCAACAGCCGTTGGCACAGGGAGCTCTTCCCTCCACCGGAAGGCGCCGAGACAACCAGGATAAGGCCGGTGCGCGACGAAATGGATTGCGGTTCGTTCATTCGATGTTTTGGATCTGCTCGCGAATCTTCTCCAGCTCCGCCTTCATCTTGACGACCTGCTGCGAAATCTCCGCGGCGTTGGCTTTCGAGCCGATGGTGTTGATCTCCCGCCCCATCTCCTGCGCCAGGAAATCCAACGTGCGGCCCACCGGCTCGTTTGACTTGAGACAGCCTCGACACTGATTGAAGTGGCTGCTGAGACGGGTGATCTCCTCGGAGATGTCGCATCGGTCCGCAAAGAACACCACTTCTTTGACCAACCGTTCATCGTCCAGTGGAACGTTCAGCCCCGCCTCCTTGACCCGCGCATGCAACTGCTCGCGGTAGCGCGCAACAATCTCGGGCGCGGATTTCCGAATCAGTTCCAAGCCGACTTCCAACAGGCTGAGCCGCTGCGCGAGGTCGTTCGCAAGGAACTTGCCTTCTTTCTCGCGCATCTTCACCAGCCCTGTGATCGCCTTGCGTAATGCGGATTCAACATGGGGCCAAATACTCTCAGCGTCCAATGCCGCTTCCGCCAGTTTCAGGACACCTGGGGCTCGCAGAATGGTGTCGAGTGTGAGCGATCCGCTGAGCTTCATCCCCTTTTGCAGTTTCTGAATTGCGCGCTGGTAGGCTTTCGCCAATGCCACATCGAGTTCCACTTGTTCTTCCACCTTCGCGTTGCTGCGATGGAAGGCGACAACCACGTTGATCCGACCACGTGACAGGTGTGCATTGATCTCGTCCCGAATCCGCGGCTCGAGTTCCACGAGCTCCTTCGGCAAATTGATCGAAATGTCGCTTTGCTTGCGATTAATGGAATTAAGTTCGACGGTGAATTTGAATCCATCCTTCGCCGTTTCACCCCGACCGTATCCCGTCATCGATCTCATGTAATCCTCATAGCTTCAGTAATCGCGCAACCTGGCTGACATCCTTGTCCCCTCGGCCGCTCATATTGACAATCACGATGGCACTCTTGCCGATCTTTTTCGCATTCTTCATCACATACGCGACGGCGTGTGCCGATTCAAGCGCGGGAATAATACCCTCGGCGCGCGAGCAGAATTGGAATGCTTCCAACGCCTCGGCATCCGTCGCATACGTGTACTCGATCCGTTTCAAGTCGCGCAAATAACTATGTTCGGGGCCGACCGCCGCATAGTCGAGACCCGCCGAAACGGAATGCGTGAGCATAATCTGGCCGTCGTCGTCCTGCAGCACAAATGTCCGCGTGCCCTGCAACACCCCGAGCGAACCGCCCTTCTGGAAACGTGCCGCGTGCTTGCCGGCGCGGATGCCTTTACCGCCCGCCTCGACACCAACCATCCGCACACCTTTGTCGCTCAAGAAGGCGTAGAACAGCCCGATCGAGTTGCTGCCCCCACCCACACATGCCACGAGTTCATCGGGTAATCGCTCTTCCTTCTCCAGGATCTGCCGTCGCGCCTCGCGCCCGATCACGGCCTGAAAATCGCGCACCATCATCGGATAGGGATGTGCCCCGAGCACGCTGCCCAGAATATAGTGCGTCGTGCGTACGTTCGTGACCCAGTCGCGCATCGCCTCGTTAATGGCTTCCTTCAGCGTCTTCTGGCCCGCATTGACCGCGCGCACTTCCGCCCCAAGAAGTCGCATGCGATAGACGTTGAGCGCCTGCCGTTCCATGTCCACCGCGCCCATGTAGACGACACATTCCATCCCGAACATCGCCGCCACTGTCGCGGTGGCGACGCCATGCTGACCCGCGCCGGTCTCGGCAATGATGCGACGTTTGCCCATTCGTTTGGCGAGAAGAATCTGGCCGATGGTATTATTGATTTTGTGCGCGCCCGTGTGAAGCAGGTCTTCGCGCTTGAAATAAATCTTCGGCCCGCCGAGTTCCTGTGTCATCCGTTCGGCTAGATACAATGGTGTAGGACGACCGCAATACTCGCGCAGGTAGTAGGCGATCTCATCGCGAAACCGCTTGTCGTGACGGGCTTTCTCGTAAGCGCAGGCGAGTTCATGCAGCGGCTCCATCAAAGTCTCGGGCACGAACATGCCGCCGTACGGCCCGAAATGGCCGCCCTTGTCCGGTACAGTTGTCAGGCGCTCTTGCACAATTCGATGAATCTCCGCAGTTTCTCCGGGTCCTTCTTGCCCGGCTCTCGTTCCACGCCACTCGCAACATCCACCGCGTACGGACGGACGTGACGAATCGCTTCTTGTACGTTGACGGTGGTTAATCCGCCCGAAAGGATGATCGGTGGACCGATCTCCTTTGCTTTTATCGCCAGCGACCAGTCGAACGCCTTGCCCGTGCCACCTCGCGACTCGTCAGTGTAGGTATCCAACAGGAGGGCGTCAACATCGTACTCCGCCGCCGCGCGTAATGACTCTTCGCCACGCACCCGAATGGCCTTGATCGACTTCGCCGCAAATTTCTGGCAGAAGCCCGGCGGCTCTTCGCCATGGAATTGCAGCGCGTTCACCAGGCATTCATTCAATGCCTTCTCAATCTCGTATTCCAATTCGTCCACGAACACGCCCACTTTCGTGACGAAGGGCGGCAGGGCGTTGCAGATGTTCGCTGCGTCGCTCACCTTGATGGATCGCGGGCTCTTCGGATAGAAAATGAACCCCAGAGCATCCGCGCCCAGTTCGACCGCCAGCAGGGCATCGTTCAGGTTCGTGATCCCACAGATTTTGATTTTCGTGCTCATCGGCCAATCAACTCGCGGACTTTGACCGCGATGTCCCCGCTACGCACCAGCGATTCGCCGACGAGGATGGCGTCTACACCCACTTTCGCGACGCGTTCGACATCAGCGCGCGTATGAATTCCGCTCTCGGCCACCATCGTGTGTTTCCCGCACATCCCACGCTTGAGCTTGGTTGCGAGCTTTTCGGTCGTTGCCAGGCTCACCGAAAAATCGCGCAGATCGCGATTGTTCACTCCGATAATCTCTGCTCCAGAAGCGAGCGCGCGATCCAATTCGATTTCGTCATGGACTTCCACAAGGACTGCCAGCCTCATCTGCGTCGCGATCTCACGAAAGCCTTTCAACTGCGCGTCATCTAGAATCCCGACAATCAACAGAATGGCGTCGCCACCCTGAGCTGACGATTCGTAAACCTGCAACTCATTGATGATAAAATCCTTGCGCAATATTGGCAATTTCACCGCATCGCGGATAAGTTGCAGGTATTCAATGCGTCCCTGGAAGAACTTTTCATCGGTCAACACCGATAACGCCGAGGCGCCCGCCGCCTCATAATCGCAGGCAATGCGAATCGCGTCGAAATCTTTCTGGATTACGCCCGCCGAAGGCGATGCCTTCTTGATTTCCGCGATTAATGCGACACCGTCCTTGCGATGCAAGGCACCCGCAAAATCCCGGAAGTCTTTGCGCGCCGCTGCCGCCGCTTTCAGCTTGCTTGCCTGCGACTTCAGCTTCGCGACTTCAAGCTTCTTCTCGGCAACAATCTTGTCGAGGATGTTGGGCATCAACTGCGCTCAATGTTGAGGGGGTTCTTCGTCGTGCAGCGGTCGGAAGACGATCGCCACCGCGTTGGTGTTCCGCTGGGTGTCGGTCAACACGTTCTGATCGGGGACCTTTGCAAAACCACCACCACGCAGTTTGGACAGCAACTGCACCCCGCCGCATTTGGAATACATCTTGTTATTGTCCACATCGTACAGCCCGGCACAAAATACCAGTGCCGGAACCGTGCCGTAATGCGTGCCACCGAAGTACTGCTCCAGCCAACCCGCGCCGGTGAGCGACTCTCTCACTCCGTCCCAGGACGCGCTATCCTGAGAGAATGGGATCATCCGCACGGTGATCGTGGGATACAATACGGCGTCGGCGTGAAACTTGGTGGCCATCTCCCGACGACAGAGTTCCTGGACTTTCTTGTACTTCTCATTGTCGGCTTTGCCGGTGTTGGGATCGAAGAATCCGCCCGCTTCATCGCGCAAGCGGTTAAACACCTTCTCGAATTCCGCTGCAGGAACTACTTGAAATCCCAGGCTGGTAAGCTCGTTGGCAATCAACTCGCCAAAATCCTGTTTGGCCTGGGTCGCATTGGGAATATCGTCGTCCATTCGCACGGTTGCCACCGCCACAGTTTTGACCCGGTCACGAATGTCCTGCTTGCTGACCGCGAACGGATTGGTTTTCGGTGTACTGCCTGCACAACCGACGGCGAGAATGGTGAGCCCCGTCAACGCAAATAATCGAAAGCGGTTCATCGTTTTCCTTTCCGTGTGTTATGGGTTGTATTCACACCACTGCCTACGGCGTATGTCAAGCGTCGTGGCAGTTGGCGCATCAAGGTAAAGGCGGCTTGTTCAGTTCAGCATCCAATTCGGCGACATATCGCAAAATAGTCCGCGCGTCAACTGCCTCCGGGGCAATCTCAAGATACGCGGCGAATTCATCCCGCGCTTCCTGCGGTCGACCCGTCGCGCGGCACAACAAACCCAGCTCGCGGCGCGGTTCGGCGTAGCACGGATCGAGCTGCACAGCCTCGCGATAGGCGGTCTCGGCTTCCGCCTGCGCGTCGGGACCACGACCACGACGGCACAGCTCGCCCCGCGAGAGGTAGCCGGGCGCGCCATCGGGCCACCGGGCGATATACTTATCCACGCCACGGCGGGCAAACTCCAGGCGTTCCAGCCGCTCGTCCAGGAGCGCGTTGTCCAACAACAACTGTCGAATGTTTCCGAGATATTCGTCCCGATTGATACGACGACCCGGCTCGCCAACGGCAGCGGCATACCGGGTCGCGAGCAGCTCACGATAGTGGTCCTGTCGCTCTTGTATCTCGGGGTGCGTGGACTGCCGCCCCTTGGTCGTCACACCTTCCAGCGCTTCTTCTTCATGCAAATAATCAAACACCTTGAGCACCACCGAAGGATCGTAACCGGCTTGGACGAGGTCCTCCAAACCTTGCTCATCCGCCTCGTTCTCCAGCTCACGTGAGTAACCCAGAAAAGCCGATGTCGCCACCACGGATCCGAGCTGGCCGAAAATCGGGCCAAGCCCAATCAGCATTGATGTGCCGCCGAGGACGTTCACCCAGGCGTTCTTGTTGGCGGCGCTCCGCGACTCCTTGAGCGTGTGGCGCCGAATAAAATGCGTCAGCTCATGCCCCATCACCGTGGCCAATTCCGCCTCGTTGTCCAGGCAGGCCAACATCCCCGTGGTGATGTAGAACATGCCATTAGGAAACGTGCATGCGTTTCGATATGGCACACGGAGAACTCGCACCTTCAACTCGGTGTCGGGATTCTGCAGTTGATTACTGACCAACCCCACCGCGACAGAATGAACATACGCCTCCAGCTCCGCGTTCGAGTACACAAGACCGACTTCCTCGATCCGCCGCTCAATGCGTTGTGCTTCGTCCCACAGCTTGCGCTCATCCGTTTCAAGCGCCAGCGGCTGGCTCGCGGTGTTAATCGGCGCGACCCGAGTGGACTGGCAGGCCGCCGCCAGGGTCAACGCCACAAACACGAGAAAGAATCGGTGGTACCTCACGGCTACTCAGCACCGGCGATAATTCCATCAAGGATGTTCACTACTCAGCGTCCTCTACGCCGCTCTTACGGGTTCGAGGTTGGCCCGCCTTCAGCCACGCACTGATAAAAGGATGAATGTCGCCGTCCATCACGCCTTGCACGTCGCTGGTTTGATAGCCGGTACGCAGGTCCTTGACCATTTGGTACGGCTGGAACACGTAACTACGAATCTGGTTGCCCCACGCCATCGCGCCCTTTTCTCCGTAATATTTTTCCATCGCCGCCCGCTTCTCGTCCTGTTGCTTCTCATACAGGCGCGCCTTCAACATCTTCAAGGCGAGCTCGCGGTTCTGGTGCTGGCTACGCTGGCTCTGGCACTGGACCACGATGCCCGTCGGCACGTGCGTCATGCGCACTGCCGTCTCAACCTTGTTCACATTCTGTCCGCCCTTGCCGCCGGATCGGAACGTGTCCACCTGCACTTCATCCATCTTCAACTCGACTTCGACCGACTCGCTCAACTCCGCGATCACGTCCACACTGGCAAAGGACGTATGCCGACGCTTGTTCGAATCGAATGGCGAAATACGCACCAGCCGATGCACACCGCGTTCGGCCTTCAGGTAGCCGTAGGCGTATTCGCCCGTGACCAGCATCGTGACACTCTTGATGCCCGCTTCATCACCCGACTGGATATCGACGAGGTCCACCTTGAACCCGCGAGTCTCGCAGTAACGTTGGTACATGCGCAGCAGCATGTTCGCCCAGTCGCAGCTTTCCGTGCCGCCGGCGCCGGCGTGAATGCTGAAGATGGCGTTGGACTTGTCGTGCTCCGCGCCGAGCAGGTTCTCCAGTTCGAACAGGTTGAACTTCAGCTCGGCGGCATTGACTTCCGAGGCGATCCCCGACTCCGTTTCGCCAAGATCAATAAGCACTTCTGCGTCGGAAATCTTCTGCTCCAGAGCGGCGAGGGTGTCGAGTTTGCGGCGGATGGCGGACGCCTCGTCGAGAATCGTACGGGCTTTGTTCTGATCGGTCCAAAACGCCGGACCGGCCATGATGTTCTCTAGCTCGACAAGACGGGCGCGCTGTTTGTCGACGTCAAAGATACCTTCGTAACGCCTGATGGCGTTCGCGCAGATCGCCCACTTTGCTCTTCAGTTCATCAATCATGGCACTCCTAACTCACCATATCGGCCGTGGATTGTCAACCTGCGTGGGGTCGGCGCACAATGAGCGTTCCGAATGCAGGTAAAGTGACCGTTCCCTTGATATTCTTGCCGACCACGATGTCCGTGAATCGGTCATGACCCATATTGACCTTGCGGGCCACCGGTTGAAAATTGAGCAGGAACAAAAAGTCATCTCGGCCGTCAGTGCGCATCTGCGCGGTAACGCCTTGAGGCAGGTTTGTGCTCAAGGATCGTTTCAGTCCAAGTTGGCGGACAAGCGAACCGTAGAAGTTGTCGTGGAATCGGTCGTCATTGCGCGAGGCGATATAGTAAGCGCGGCCCTTCCCGAACGTGTTGGCGGTCAGCGCGGGCCGTCCCTTATAGAAATCCGCGCCATATTTCGCCAGCACCTGCGCGGTTTCCGCGTGGATGAGCTCACAAAGTTCGCGGGCCTGATAGCGACCCGTAAGGCCAAGTCCATTCTTCACGACGGGGACGACGGCATTTGTCTCCCCTTCGTGTAATGCGTCGATTTCCTCGGCCCAAATACCCAGCGTCTTGCAAAGCGGCCCGGGGAATCCGCCCAGAAAACAAAGGTCGCTTTCGTTGACGATGCCGCTCCAGTACGTTGCAACAAACGTGCCGCCCCGTTTCACAAACTCTTCCACACGTTCCGCCACACCGGGCCGTAGCATGTATAGCATGGGCGCGATAAGCAGCTTGTAGCGGGTGAAGTCGCAGTCCATCTCGATCACGTCCACCGGTATGCCGCGTGACCAGAACGGCCGGTAGTGCTCCACGCAGGTTGCGCCGTAGTCCCGGCGGTTTCGAGACAATCCTTGCAGATCGCCGATCGCCCACTCGTTCTCCCAGTCGTAAATGACCGCTACTTCGGGATGAACCGTCGTGCCGACGACCGCGTCGAGTTTCTCAAGGATTCGGCCGACTTCCGCCACATCACGGAAGACGCGCGTATTCTCGTGGCCGACGTGGTCGATAACTGCGCCGTGGAATTTCTCGAACGAGCCGCGGCCTTTGCGCCATTGAAAATACTGCACCGTGTCCGCGCCGTGGGCAACGGCCTGTAGCGACGAGAGCCGGTGCATTCCCGGGCGCTTGAGCTTGCAGACTTCCTGCCAGTTGGTAGTGCTGGGGGTGCTCTCCATCAGCATGAACGGCTTGCCGCCTTTCAGGCACCGATAAATGTCGTGGATAAACGAGACCGCACTTCCCAGCCGCCAATCGTCTTCCAGCCCATGCCATGCCGGGTAGTTGTCCCATGAAACCACGTCCAACTCACGGGCCATCTTCCAGTAATTCAGGCCCGCGTAGGTGCCCATCATATTCGTCGTCACCGGCACGTTGGGCGTGATCTCGCGCAATGGCGCAATCTCATTCTTCATGAAATCGATCGTTTGATCCGTGACGAATCGCTTCCAATCGAGGGTGAGGCCGTGAATTGCCCACTCGCCATGCGGCGCCGGCGACTCGACCTGTGACCAATCGGTATACGTGTGGCTCCAGAATGCTGTCCACCACGCCCGGTTCAATGCATCCAGCGAGCGGTATCGTCGCTTGAGCCAGGCTCGAAACTCATTTTGGCACAGCGGGCAATGGCATTCGCCGCCGTATTCATTCGAGACATGCCAGACCAGCAACGCGGGATGATTCTTGTAGTGCTCGGCCAGTTTGCGGTTGATGAGCGCCGTCTTCTCACGATAGACCGGTGACGTGTAGCAGTGGTTGTGGCGTGCGCCGTGAAGAATGCGGGTGCGGTCGGCATTCACGCGCAAGACTTCCGGATACTTCTGGGACATCCACGCGGGGCGCGCGCCGCTCGGCGTCGCGAGTATTGCGAATGCACCGTTCTCGGCGAGGCTGTCCATCACGCGGTCGAGCCAGCCGAACGTGAACTTCCCCTCCTCTGCTTCGAGGGCCGCCCACGAAAAGATGCCGACAGACATCGCGTTGCAATGCGCCGGCTTCATCAAGCGCACGTCTTCCTTCAACACTTTGGGCAGGTGCAACCACTGGTCGGGATTGTAATCGCCGCCATGAAGGAAATGCGGACACTTAGGATTGATCGGTGGATAGTGCTTGGTCATTGCGATGGTTGCATGCGTTTCAGACTGAAGCCATTTTTCTCGTCTTTCACCACCCAGCCCATCGAGGCTAGTTGGACGCGCAGTTCGTCCGCGCGCTTGAAGTCTTTCGCCCCGCGTGCTTCATGTCGCTCTATCGCCAGTTTCATGACCTCGGCCGGAGGTCCTAACCCACCCCCGTCTCCCAAACCTAAGACCGCATCCAGATCCCTCCATCCCTCAAGGATCAGTAGGCATTCCTCAATGGAGACTGCGTTTTCGGCCAGGCGCTTATTGGTGTCGCGTATAAAATCAAAAAGCGCACCCAGCGCTCCGCTGATATTCAGATCGTTGTCGAGAGCTTGCTCGAACCGGAGCATGAATTTCTCAAATCCTGCGCATCCCACCGATTCCTCGGCTGGAGGGGCAGGCTTCACCAGTTGGCGTAACCTAAAAAGGAACTCGTCGATCCGCTGCAGTGCCGACCGGGCTGCTTGCAGGCCGTCGAAAGTGAAATTCAATTGCTCACGGTAGTGTGCGCCGATGAGTGCATAGCGGATTTCACGACCGGTCCACCCTTTCGCCAGCAGGTCGCGAAGCGTGTAGAAGTTCCCGAGTGACTTGCTCATCTTCTTGCCTTCGACAAGCAGGTGCGCGTTGTGCACCCAGTAACGAACGAACGGCTTGCCCGTGACCGACTCGCTCTGGGCAATCTCATCCTCGTGATGAGGAAAGATCAGGTCTTCGCCGCCGCAATGGATGTCAAAAGTTTCACCAAGGTGCTTCATGCTCATCGCGCTGCACTCGATATGCCACCCCGGCCGACCATCTCCCCACGGCGACGGCCATTTCACCGCGCCGTCCTTTTCATCCCACGCCTTCCACAGCGCGAAGTCGGCGGCGTGTTCCTTGTCGTACTCATCCTGTGCCACCCGCGCGCCGGATTGCAGATTATCGAGATCGAGGTGTGCCAACTTGCCATAATCCTTGAACGACTTGATCGAAAAATACACACACTTGTCCTCCGCGACATAGGCGTGTTTGCTCGCAACCAAACTTTCAATCATCTTCACCATGTCGGGAATCGCGTCTGTCGCGCGGGGAACCGCATGGGCGTGCTTGATATTCAGAGTGTTGAGGTCGCGAAAAAACTCCTGCGCATACAAATCGGTCAGGTCGCGCAAGGTTTTGCCGGACTCGCGAACGGCGCGGATGATCTTGTCCTCAACGTCCGTGATATTCATCACATGCTTCACGTCGAAGCCCTTGTATTCGAGGTAACGGCGGAGAAGGTCTTCGAACATGAAGGCGCGGAGATTGCCGATGTGCACGTAGTTGTAGACGGTCGGGCC
>Ga0265338_10007043_pt1 | contig 14104 bp, 13 predicted proteins | sample 42126metaG_FD_193579 | JGI IMG/M metagenome (GOLD analysis project Ga0265338, IMG submission 193579) | Rhizosphere microbial communities from Carex aquatilis grown in University of Washington, Seatle, WA, United States - 4-21-26 metaG | ecosystem: Host-associated > Plants > Roots > Rhizosphere... | reverse complement strand
TCCGCTGCTGTTAGGTTGGTTCGAGAAATATGGAAGTTGTTACCGCATCTGAACCTGTTATTTCGTTAACGCCGAGCGCCGCTGAAGAGGTGAAAAGTATTCTGGCGCAGCCGGAAAACGGCGGCAAAGCCCTGCGCGTTTACGTGGAGCAGGGCGGTTGTTCCGGAATGCAATACTCGATGGTTTTTGACGAGAAACGCCCGGATGATTTGTCGGCTGAAATGCATGGTGTCTCCGTGCTCGTGGACCCTTTCAGCGCAAAATACCTGCGCGGCACCGTGGTTGATTTCAGCAATGCCCTGACGGGTGGTGGGTTCAAAATCTCGAATCCGAATGCCAAGCAAAGCTGCGGGTGTGGCAAATCCTTTGAAGCCTGAGCGGCCCGGAAGCCGCAGGCTTAAGAACGCCGTTCCGTGCGATGCGGAACGGCTTTTTCTCGAAAGAATTCAGCTCCTATTTCGCGAGTAACTTCGCTTTCTGCGCCTGGTATTCTGCATCCGTTATCGCTCCCGCATCCTTCGCGTGCTGCAGGTCGAGCAATTGCTGCCCAAGCGTGGCTGTTTGCGGTCGGGTCGTTGTGCCGCCGCCCAGTTTTAGATCCAGGCATCCGCTGAGAAGCGTCAATGCCGAAAGGCCTATCATCATCGGAACCAATAGTTTTTTCATGGTTTGTAGTTTGTGTGCTGCTGACCACCGTGATGATTTCGACGCGTCCGGCCTTGCCGGTATTCAATCTTCACAAATACCTGGCGAGCAATGGCGCCAATTCGCGCTTTGTTTTCGCCGGCCAAACCTTCTTGTCCGTCATGATCGCGTTGCGCAGGGAATCGTGGCAAGGCCACGTCGGCGCGGAGGGAATCTGCGGAATCGTTTTCGCGATTATGGCTTTGGCCATCTCCGCGTTCTTGCGCAGATTATCGATCACCATCTCGACGGTCACGTGCGCCTCGTTCGTTTTCCACGAATCATAATCCGTAATCATCGCAATCGTGGCATAAGCGATCTCCGCTTCGCGCGAACATTTTGCCTCGCCAAGATTTGTCATGCCGATGACATCGTAACCGAGCTTGTGATTGGTTTGTGACTCCGCGCGCGTGCTGAATGCCGGTCCTTCCATGTTCACGTAAGTGCCGCCGTCGTGAACGCGGGCCTTGAGCGCGCGGGCGTTCTTCAAAAGCAATTGGCGCAGTTCCTCCGCAATCGGCTCCGCGAAAGCGATATGTCCCACAATGCCGCGTCCGAAAAAGGTGTGTTCGAAATCACGCTTTGTGCGGTCGATGAACTGGTCGATGAGCACGAGATCGCAGGGTTTGTATTTTGCCTGGAGCGAGCCGACGGCGCTGGCGCTGATGATCCATGCGACCCCGAGCTTTTTCATGGCCCAGATATTGGCGCGATGATTCAGTTCGCTCGGCATGACGCGATGTCCGCGTCCGTGCCGGGGCAGGAACACGACCTCGCGCCCCGCGAGTTTGCCGGTGAGAAAATCGTCCGAGGGCGCGCCGAAAGGGGTTTTGACCTTGACCCATTTCTGGTTGGTGAAACCTTCAATGTGGTAAAGTCCGCTGCCGCCAATAATGCCAATTCGATGACTAGACATGGGGCGTTTTATACCGAGCGCAACGTGGGAGGGCGAGATTAAAGGAGCGGTGGTTTGTAACCGGCTTTGCCGTTACCGGATTGGCAAGCTTTGGTTTCACTCAAAAAAGCCGATTACAAATCGGCGCTCCTACCTGGCTGAAATCTCCAGCATCCGCTCGATGGGCAGGCGCGCGCGTTTGAGAATGTGTTCGGGCAACTCGATTCGTGGCGCCAGGTTCTTCATGCAGTCGTGCACTTTCTGAAGCGTATTCATCTTCATGTATTTGCACTCGCTGCAACGGCAGTTATCCGTGGGCATCTGCATCACGTTGAACGTCGGCGCGCAGATGAATTCCTTGCCCGGACACTCCTTTTGCATTCGATGAATGATTCCCGATTCCGTCACGATCACGAAGCGCTTCGCCGGATCGGTTTTGCAATAGGTGATCATCTTCTCCGTCGAGGCCACGGCATCGGCCAGATCGCGGACTTCCCTCAGGCTCTCCGGATGCACTACGATTTTCGCGTCCGGAAATTGTTGGCGCAGCCGCAGGATGGCGTCGCGGCGGAATTCCACATGCGCGTAACAGTTCCCCTTCCACAAGGTCATCGGCCGCCCGGTTTGTTCCATCACCCACGCGCCGAGGTTCTCGTCCGGCACGAACAACAGGTCCTTGTCCTTCGGCGCCGCGTTCACGATCTTGATCGCATTGCCGCTGGTCACTATCACATCACACAGCGCTTTCACTTCGGCGCTGCAATTGATGTAAGCGATGGTCCAGAAATTGGGATTCGTTTTTTGTAGGGCGGCCAGCTTGTCGGCGGGGCAACTTTCTTCGAGCGAACAACCGGCGTCTTTATCGGGCAGCACCACGATTTTGTTCGGGTTCAATATCTTGGCCGTTTCCGCCATGAAATGAACGCCGCAAAAAACAATCACATCGGCATTTGTTTTTGCCGCCTGTTGCGAAAGGCCCAGCGAATCACCGACAAAATCCGCCACGTCCTGGATTTCCGGCACCTGGTAATTGTGCGCGAGGATGACCGCATTCAGCTTTTGCTTGAGTTCCATGATTTCGCGCGCGAGCGGCGCGGCCTCGGCGGACGACATCCCTTTGCGCATCCGCAGGCGATCCACTGGCAGCGGCTGAATTTCTGGCGCTTCAATCATGGGAAAAGCATAGTGTCGGAGAATAGAGGCGTCAATGCGACGGGACGGTAGGGAGGGTGCGCTTGCGCCGTCCGCGCCGCGTTCAGCGGGAAGGCAAAACCTGGAGCCGGGAAAGGAGGTAAGGGGATTGTTTGATAGGACAAGGTCGGACTGGGTGCGACGCCTTCTGCGAGTGAGGAATGCGGAACGCAAATTGCGGGGACAAGGGCAGAAGTCTCAAAAAGATTTTTTCCCACCCTCCAAAACGCTCAAAAAACCTCCAATTCCCACCAAAATCAACCACTTACGACGCGCGGATGTCATCGCGTTTTGGGGACGGCCCGGGGGAGTGTATCTTCGGGCTGGATGCCGGAAGCAGGTTGCCAAAAATTTCCTGGTTTCCGCTTTCATTTGCTCCTTTCTTCTTCCTTCCTTTTGCCGTGTTGTTTATAGCATGCGTGTCAAATCGGGAGGGATGCGCCGGTATTCCGCCGAAAACAGCGAGGAACTAATTTAAATGCTCTAGCTCAGCGCATTGAACAACACGCGCATTTCTTCATCGGCTTGGGCGGGATCGGAAAGGGTTTGGCCGATTTCCTCGCGCAGGAGTTCGCGATATCGCCGTCGCAGCCGATGCACGGCGACGCTCACGGCGCCCTCGGTTAATTGAAGAGCAGTCGCCGCGTCGCCGTAGGAAATATCATCCTTGCCCATCATCAGGAAACGCTGCAATTGTGCGTAAATGCGGGCTTTGCCGTCACCGCTGTTTTCCTCGCGCAGACGGGTGATGACTCGTTCCAGCACGGTCACGGCCCAGGCGCGGTCGTAGAGTTTATCCGGGCTGAGGTCATCCGCGGGATTGATCTGATAGCGCGTGTCCGCATCCCGCCAATCGAGCGAGAGCGGCACAATGCCGCCGCCGCGTTTCTGGCGGTTGGCGCGGTCCCATTCATTCGCGAGAAAACGCTTAACGGCCACGAGCAAAAATGCGCGGAATTTGCCGCCGTCGCTGCTGATGCCGTCCAGGTAATTTTTTTCCAGCAGGCGCGCGAAGAACGCCTGTGTGAGATCCTCCGCGTCCTCGCGTGAATGCCCGTGGCGCCGGACGTATGCGTAGAGCGGATACCAATAAGTGCGACACAATTCCTCCAACGCAGCGTCTGCCTGCGGTGCGCGTCGATTGCCGGCGGCCAGCACCACCGTCCAGCGGGTGGTCGCAAAAATTTCGCCGTTTGTGCGGGTCATCTAAATTGGATTCTCAAAATCTGATTTATCGATGCCAATAACTGAACTATTGCCCTGCCAGCTCGGATAACGCCTGGTTCCTGATGGTAAAATCCGAGATGGATTTCGCAATCTCCAACGCCTGCTTCCGGAGACCGCGCTTGGCCAGCGCGCGAACGGCTTCAAGGCCGGTCTGGCTGCGTTCGGAAAAATCTGTCATTTTTCGCACGGAATCGGCGGCCACGGGCGCGTTGCCCGCTTTGGCCGCGTCAACGGCCAGGGCGCTCAATACCCGATCCCGGGCCGTAAAATCGCTCATTATTGAGGCAGCTTCCAGTCGGTCCGCCAGTGCATCGCTGGAGGCGTTGTTCACCTCGAAGGGAATCGTGACGCCGTCCCCATTCGTTTGCTGAATCAATTTGTAGTGAATTTTAGCTGCCGGCGGATCGTCGCTGAAACTGACCAATTGCAGAATGCCTTCGGCGCCTTCGCGTGTTTTGAAAAACCAAATCACTGACTGATCGGGTGTCAACAAATTGATAACTGGACTCCCAACCGGACTCCCGGGTTCCCGCGAGTCGAGCTGGATCGCGGAATTGAAAATACCACCCGGTGACGGCGCGGGTTCTCCGCGTAATCGCGCTTCCGAACCGGGCCGTGTCCACTCCAAAAGCTTCACCGCGGCGCGCGCCTGCTCCGGCGTAAGAGCGTCCCAGTCATCCCAATTCGTGGAACTGTTTCCGTGTGCCAACAGGAAGATCCCGTCGAAGCCGATGATTTTTCCATTGCCCGCATACATCAGATCTACTCCATTCTCCTGCAACCATCTGACGTATTTGTACCGCCGCGAATCGGCGCGGATGCCGATCGCTTCCCAAAGCTGCGCCTCATCGGTGGCCCGATAACCTGCCACGTCCGATATATGGTCGAGTAGAGCGTTCGTGACATCGGGCGGCGGCGTCAGCAACTGTTGTGAATCGAGGTCGAGGAATTGATTTGTGCCGATGATCCGAGCCTGAAGATCTCGCTCGATCACTGGTCCGAATTCAATGTGGGGCGGAACCGCAGGAGCCGGCCCTTCGATGGCCTCGAGAGGACCGGGAGGATTTGTGGGAAGGGAGACAACTTGTGATTCGTCCCACGCGACTTCTCGATGTCTGCGAAAGCCGGGACCGACCTTGATATAAACGATGATAAATAACAGCCCAATCACCAGCGCGACCCCGGCGAGGCCGATTATCACAGTGGGCGTCCAGATCGAACGAGCCGGTGGGGAAGTTCTCACCGGTTGGTTTGGAAACACGGCCGTGCCGGTTGGACCCATCATCGGCGGCACCGGAGAGGATTGCCTTACCGCGCCGAAGACATCTTCGTAAGCATACATCATTGCTCCCAATACCCAGGGAATTGCCACGAGCAGGCCCACACCGAACACCAGTGCGCCGGCAAACATCAGCAGCAGACAAATGAGCCCGAAACCCAGGAACTTAAACCAGTGTTTCGTCACGACCTTGCGGCTCAATTCCATCGCCGCCCAGAAATCCATTTCCTTATCGGCAATGAGCGGCAGCGTGAACAGCCACGCGATCGTCAGGTAAATTCCCGGCAGAACCAGGTAGAATCCCAGCAAGATCAGCAAGCCGCTGATAAATCCTCCGAGAAAAAGATGAAGGAAGTGATGGCTGAAGCCGCTGAAAACCGTCTCGACCGTGGCTTTCTCGCCGCGCATTTTTTTCAAAAGATACAAATAGAGTCCACCCGCGAGCGGTCCCCACACGAGCATGGCAAACCCAGACGTTAATTGCGTTGAACTTGCGCCCGGAGCAACCATATGACGCAGGGAATCTCCACCAATCGAAGTTGCGAATCCCATAAGCGCCACGACAAGCGCAGTGATTCCCACAAAGGGCCAGAAATTGCTCCGCAACAAATTCCATCCGCGCGTCACGCAACTGCGGATATTCAGGTCGTAATCGCGCGACAGAATTTGCTCAGCCATCGCTTCCGCATCCGATCCCGGCGGGGGCGAAGCGGCGCTGCCGGCGATCGTATCCACCGCCGTTTTTACCTGGCTGGCGTGCTGGTAGCGGCGCTCCGGGTCTTTTTCCAAGGCCCGGAGCACCACGTCGTCCAGCCGCACGTCCACCTCGACCTTGCGTGAAGATGGCGGCGCGAACTTGCCCAGCGGCAGTTCCCCGGTCAGCATTTCATAGAACACCACCCCCAAAGAAAAAATATCTGCGCGATGGTCCACCGTGGTCGGTTTCTCCATCTGCTCTGGCGCCATGTAATGCGGGGTGCCGATGGCCCCGCCGGTTTCGGTGATGGCCACGTCCGGCGTGCCGCTTAAAATTTTTGCGATGCCGAAATCGGCAATTTTCACCCGTCCTCTTTTGTCCAAAAGAATGTTCTCGGGTTTGATATCGCGGTGAACGATGCCTTCGTCGTGCGCAAACTGGAGCGCCTCGCAAATCTGCGGCACGATTTGCAATGCTTCGCGCGCGGAAAGTTTGCCGGCCCGTTCCAACTGGCGCAGATTCAGCCCATCCACAAATTCCATGATGAAGAACGGCAGCCCGTTCACCTGGCCGAATTCGTACACGGCCACGATGTTCGGATGATTCAGCTTGGCGAGCGCGCGCGCTTCGCGATTGAACCGCTCGATGAATCCCGGCCCCGCCGCCGTCTGCGGCGGAATGATTTTCAACGCCACGATGCGATCAAGGCCCGGCTGGCGGGCTTTGTAGACGGCCCCCATGCCGCCTTTGCCGATGAAGGCGATGATTTCGAGTTGCGGGAACAGTTTGGCTACTTCCTCGACGTTGGGGGGGAGAAATGCGGTGGTCTCGGGCGGCACGGCGGTATCCGCAGCTGCGCCCTGTTTGAACAGGCAGGCGGGGCAAAGCCCGGCCAGCACGCCGGAGGGCAGGGGAGCCCCGCACTGAGGACATTTATTATCCATATTCGGATTCGCGTCGGATTCATTCATACACCCTCCTCCTAAGCGAATCCTAGAAAATGTTACAAGAAATGTTGCGACATTTTTTGCCAAAATAACGGCTTACAACGAACGACCATCCGGCGTCCTCGCGTTCGCGTTCTCGTAGTCGTGCTCGTCCTCGTCCTCGAAATCTTTTCTTTTTCGAAGGACGAGGACGAGGACGACGAGAAGGAGGCGATTGAAAAGGTCGTAGCGCGTTTATGGTGTCAACGCATTTAGAGATCGCCCTCTTTCCGGTGCCGGGCCATAAAACAATGATCCTGGCCCTTCAAATCGGCGTGACGTTGTTTGGCGATAATGCCGCCGTACACCCGCACGTCGCGGATCATCATTTCAAGCCGTTTCTGGAATGCGCCGCTCGCCACCTGGCCATCCTTTAAATCGGTGTTTTCCGCGAACGCAATTCCATACGGCAATGTCCACGCATAGCATTGCCGCGCGACGGTGCGCAGTTGGTCGGTGGCGGTCAGCCCTTTCTCGTGCGAAGCGACCACGGTCGCGAACAGTTTCCCGGCGAATTCATGCCAGAAATGATCGAGGAAATTTTTCAACGGGCTGCTGATGCTGCCGTGATAATCCGGCGTGCCGAGGAGGAGCACGTCCGCCCGGTCCACTCGCTTTTGCAAGGCGAGAAATTCCGGCGTGTTATAGGACGTGTCTGGATTGTAAAGCGGCAGCGGCTCATTCTGAAGATCCAAAACGTCCACCGCGCATCCGTCCGCGCGAAGTTGGTCGGCGATGTGATTGATCACGATGCGCGTGACCGATTTGCGATTCATGCTGCCGGCGATGGCCAGGACGTTCAAAGGCGATTCAGACATGCGGCCAAAATAGTTCAAGGGACACAAAAGTCGAACCCGGAACTGGTGAATTGGCTCAACCGTGGACACCGTGTGTGTTTCGTGTGCAAGGCGGTTTGAGCTCTGAAATCACCGCCGGTGCGTTAAAGATAAAGATGGGTTGAGCCCGCGGAAACCCCTTTTTGTGTGTATGAAATATGGATGGCATGGCACTTGCGAATGCTTACCCCGGGTAGCCAATTCAATAAATAAAAACGGAAAGGTACATGACATGAAAAAACTCAAAAGTGCAGTGTTGGCAATTGTGGCACTGGCGACCGTCGCCCAGGTGCAGGCGGCGCAGCAGACGAACGTCGTGCAGAACCTCAGCATTCAGTTGTTTGGAGTTTCGCAAGGCGGAAGTTTCGCCTTCGGCGGGACGTCCGGAACCAATGTGAACTCCGCGCGCGTGGATACTCGCCAGGTCATTCAGGCGCTGGCCAATGCCACGGCCAATTCGTTTTCGTCTACCAGCAAGCTGGTGGTCGTCACACCCATCGATGGGGGAGCCTCTCGCATTCAAGTGCGCGATGGAGGCAATCCGGCGGTGGACGTCACCGACTTCTTTAATTTCCAGGAGCTGAGTGGTTCCGTCGACGGTGCGGCCAACACCACGAGACCCCGCCGCAGCACGACGGTGAGTTATGTGATCGCTCGATTTGCGTTGCAGGACGCCGACGGCCAGACGCTCCCGCTGCATTTTGATGTGAACGGGTTCACCACCATCAATTCCAGCACGGGCGGGTTCGGCGGCCAGCAAGGCCCCAACACGGACGCGAACGTGGCCGGTTCAGGCGACCGCAATGGAAACCTCCTCATACTTCAGGGCTCGGTGGAAATTTTCGGACGCTCACTGGAGGTGGTGTCAGTTGTTATCATAAGTTGATTTCGGTTTGGGTTCCGAATTGGGTGGTCGGCGCGAGCGGGGAACTCGCGCCGATTTTTTTTTGTTGAAGGGCTTCCCGATGGATCCGGATCAGGAAATCCAGCCCAGGAGACGGAATAACTGGACCAGACCGTAGGCCACGGCGCCGCTGACCGGAATGGTGAGCACCCACGCCCAAATCATTTGTTCGACGACGGACCATTTGATGGCGCTGAAGCGTTTGGCCGCGCCCACACCCATGATGGCGGCGGAAATATTGTGTGTGGTTGAGACCGGGATGCCGAGCTGCGTGGCGGCAAAGATAACGGTGGCGGAGCTGGCTTCGGCCGCAAATCCGTTGATGGGATGGAGCTTCACCATTTTATGACCGAGAGTCCGGATGATGCGCCAGCCGCCCGCGGCGGTGCCGGCAGCCATGGTCAGTGCGCAGACCACTTTAATCCACAGGGCAATCTCAAGGGCTTTTCCCTGCTGTTCGGTGTGCAGGAACGACAGCCAGGACGGCAAGTGTTCGAGGTGCCCGGCGCTGGTGGCGCCAAACAAAGTAAGCGCGATTATGCCCATGGTTTTTTGTGCGTCGTTGGTGCCGTGCATGACGCCCATGGATGCCGCGCTGAAGATTTGCGCCACGCCGAAGAAGCGATTGACACGTTGTGGACGTTTGTTGTGAAGCGCAAGGTAAAGGGCGGCCATGATGATAAAACCGAGAACGAACCCCGCCAGCGGCGAGGTGATCATTGGCACGATCACTTTCCACCACAGACCTTTGCCGAGCCACCAGTGTTTGGCGTCCGGCAATGCCCAGACGAGGACTTTCCAATTGTTGTGCGAAGCCGCCAGCGCCGCGCCGCACAAGCCGCCAATGAGTGCGTGGCTTGAACTCGAGGGGATTCCGAACCACCATGTGATCAGGTTCCAGACAATGGCTCCGAGAAGCACGCAAATGATGACTGAGGAAGTCAGTTGCACCTGGTTGGTATCCACCAGGCCGGAGGCGATCGTTTTGGCGACCGCCGTTCCCCACAGCGCCCCGAGGAGGTTCGTACACGCCGCCATCAGGACCGCCTGACGCGGAGTCAGGACCTTGGTAGAAACCACGGTGGCGATGGAATTGGCTGTGTCGTGAAAGCCGTTGATGTACTCAAAGGCCAGCGCCACGAAAATAACCGCGAAAACCAGGGTCATGGCGCGTCAGGAGTTTTTTAAAACGATGTGTGAGATGACATTGCCGGCGTCGCGACAGCGGTCGATGACCTTTTCGAGCAACTCGTAAAGATCCTTGAGCACGATGACCTGGATGGGATCGTGGGTTCCGCTGAAAAGATCCTTGTAAAGGGCCATGATGGCCGAGTCGGCTTCACCTTCGACCTGTTGCAGTGTGTCGTTCAACTGTTTGATTTCGTCGAGATTCACGCCGCGGCGGAGGCTCTTGACCATGGCCAGAACGGTGCTCGTCGCCTTCTCCAAGAGATCAATCTGCTGTGAAAAATTCACGCCCTTCACCTGTTGGGGCGCGAGCAGGCTGCGTTCACCGAATTTCTCAATCGTCTTCGGGATTTTATAAAGCGCGATGGAAAGAGCCTCGATATCTTCGCGTTCCAGCGCGGTGACAAACGTGGTGTAAACCGCCTCGGTGATTTTCTTGTTGATTTGTTTGCCTCCGCGGCGGGCGGCGGAAAACTCCGCGAGGGCGTGAGGCTTGTCGAGCGCGTTGCTGAGCTTCACCAGCGTCGTTACGCTGTTATGCGCCTCCTGCGCGCTGGCCTCCAGCAATTCAAAAAACATGTCCTCTTTACCCAGGAGTCGTTGAAGCGAAAACATAGTGCGGCTCTTCGTACGGCATGGGGCGAAAAAGTCGATGAAAAAATGTCACGGGATTGTCACGCAATCGCCATGGTGGCATGACCGAGGCGGGGTAATATTGAATCAATGCGTGCTGTAACGAATACAGTCGTTCCAATCGCGGCCCCCTCCGCGCTGCCGGAGGATTTGCGTTCGTGGCTGCCGGCGGAGCGCGTGTTGGCCCTGGCAACCGACGCGGCTAACCGGATCACACAAGGCCCGGCGTTTCCCAAGGCGCGCTTTGAACAGTTCGATGCGTCGATGACGCTGACCTTGGTTGGATATTGTTACGCGACAGATCGTTTAAGTTCGGAGGACGTGGAAGAGGCGGCGTCCAATGAAGGCGTTATTCGCGGCACTTTGGGTTTCCCGGACGCGCAGAGTATTCGGAAATTTCGGCGGGCATATCGTCCCTGGATGCTGCAATGCCTTATTTACATTTTGACGAAAGCCGTGACTGAACCGGCCGAGATGGGCCTTGTGCCCGTTCGTTCCGGGACTTCCGCGGACATTGTGGGATGGTCCTCGCGCAAGATTCAACGGGCTACTCTGATGGACGTGGCGGACGCGGATTGATCTTCAGCCATCCGTCGCCGTTCGGCGCACCATTCCTCGATTTGCGCTTTAATGGCGTCCCGCACCCGGCGTGTGGCGGCCAGCCGCTCGTCGGGAATACCTGGGAACTTCGCAGGATCGGGAAAACTCCAGTGGAGGCGCATCGTCGGCCACGGGAAAATCGGGCAGCGTTCGGTACCGGCTTCGTCGCACACCGTAATTACGTAAGCGAAGCTCTTCCCGGATTTCACAAAATCAAACACGGCCTTGGTCTGGTTGCGCGAAATATCGATCCTCACCTCGCGCATGGCCTCGACCACGGTGGGATTCAAAGCGCCGGGTTCGAGTCCGGCGCTGTGCGCTTCAAAATGGTCCCCGCCGATTTCGTTCAGGAAAGCTTCCGCCATTTGGCTGCGCGCGCTGTTATGGGCGCAAATAAATAAGACGCTTTGCTTGTTCATAAATTCTCTCTCGGCTCTCTTTTGATCAAAAACAAGGCTGAAACCCTCGCTGTCACCGAATTGTAACGCGAGAAATAGGCGCCTGGGTTCGTCACGCGATTGTAACAATCCCGCCATTCGCCCGACATAATCGATTTCTATGTTGTGCTCGAACTAAGTCGGAAACAACCAACACCCAGATGAAGAAACAAAGACATCATATCGCTAAAACAATGGCGGCAGCCGTCCTGATTGCTGCCTCGTGGCGGGCATCCGGTCAATCGGCTGACGCCATCGTCAATAAACTCGTGCAAAAGGGCGTGCTTACCCAGCAGGAAGCCGAAGATTTGCGCAAGGACGCGGATAAGGACTTCGCCAAGAGTTTTGCCGCCAAAAGCGGCATGCCCGCGTGGACAAAGAATATCGCTTTCAGCGGCGATTTACGTTTGCGCCTGGATGACCAAATGTTCGAAAACAGCCTCGAGAAGGCGGATCGCCTGCGTTTCCGTTATCGCTTGCGTTACGGCGGCGTGTGGACGGCGCAGGATTGGGCGACCATCGGCGTCCGCCTCGGCTCCGGCGACTTCCGCACGGCGCTCGGCGACGGAAATCCAAACAGCAATAACCAGACGATGACGCACGCGTTCAGCAAGAAGCCGCTCTATCTCGACGCGGCTTATGTGACGCTGAAACCGCCGGGCCAGGATTTTTTTTCGCTGACCGCCGGCAAAATGAACAACCTGATCTGGCAGCCGGCGTTCACTTCGCCCATTGTTTATGATTCGGACCTCACGCCCGAGGGCGCGGTGGAACAGTTCAACTTCAAGTTCGGCGAGGACAAGCAATATTCCGTTTTCGCGAATGCCGCGGAAATGGTGCTCGACGAATTGAGCGGCAATAAAAACGACGTCTATATGTATGACGGGCAGGCCGGTTTCATCGGGAATTTTTTGGGTGATTCGAAGAAACCCGCGTTGAAGGTGACTCTGGCGGGTGGATATTTTCAGACGCAAAATCTGAAGAACATGCCGGTCGCCGACAATTCCGGCAACGTCGGCAATTCCGTTTCCGGCGCCAATTACCGCGGTGATTTTCAGGATATTTACGGCCGCGGTGAAGCTGCCTGGAGAATCTCCGACCAGCCGTTTCTGGGAACACCGGCTTTGCTGACCTTCAGCGGTGAAATTCTCAAGAACGTGAACGATGTCTACAACATTCCCGGCGACAAGCAGACCACTGCTTATTCCGGCCAGGTTATGTTTGGTCAGGCGGCCAAAAAAGGCCAATGGCAGATCGCCTATCAATATCGGCACGTCGAGGCGGATTCGGTGTTTGATTCGCTCACGGATGACGATTTCGGCGGCGGCACGGATCGCCAGGGTCACGTGATCAAGGGCTTCTATAATATCCGCGATTGGTGGTCGCTGGATTTCGCGGTATTCCTGTCAGAGAAAATCAGTGATCGCACCGGGACCCATACTCAACCGGGCTTGAATGGCCAAACCCAGACGCATCTTTACGTCGACACGATGTTCAAATTCTAATCCAAAACGGCGGGCGGCGTTTTCTGCCGCCCGCCACAGAAAATCTATGAAAAAAACCCTCACAAAAATCGTAATGGCCGGCATCGGCCTGTTTATTATCGGTTGCTCTCAGAAGCAGGATGTCGCCCAGGCCCAGATTCTCATCAACGGCGCGGGATCCAGCTTCGATAATCCGGCATTCATGATGTGGAAAGATGCCTACGGCAAAACGGAAAAAGACGTTCAGATCAACTACCAGTCGGTCGGCTCTGGCGCGGGCATCAAACAACTGGTCTCGCAAACAGTTGACTTCGGTGCGTCCGACGCTCCAATGACCGATGACGCGATGAAGGCCGCGCCCGGCAAGATCCTTCACATACCCGTGGTGGCCGGCGCAGTCGCCGTCACTTATAACGTCCCGGGAGGTCCCAAGCTCAAATTCGATGATGCAACGCTGGCCGGCATTTACCTCGGCGAAATCACGAAATGGAATGACGCGAAGATTGCGGCGCTGAATGCCGGCGTCACCCTTCCGGACACGGCGATCATCGTGGTGCATCGTTCGGACGGCAGCGGCACGAGCTTTATCTTCACGGATTACCTGAGCGCGGTCAGCCCCGAATGGGCAAAGAAAGTCGGCAAGAGCACGTCGGTGAATTGGCCCGCCGGTGTCGGCGGCAAGGGCAACGAAGGTGTGGCTGGCCAGGTCAAACAGCTCCCCGGCGCCATCGGCTACGTCGAACTGGCCTACGCCGAGCAGAACAAGCTGCCGGTGGCAGACCTCAAGAACGTCGCGGGAAAATTCGTGGCGCCTTCGCCGGAATCGGTTTCCAAAGCGATGGCTACCGCCACCATTCCCGATGACTTCCGTTTCTCCATGGTGAATGCCCCCGGCGATGCCTCTTATCCGATCGCCGGCGCCAGCTGGGTGTTGCTTTACCAGAAGCAAGCGGATGCAAAAAAAGGAAAAATTCTCGTGAGTTTTTTGAAGTGGTGTGTTACCGAAGGACAAAAGATGTCCCCGCATCTCAATTACGCGGCGCTGCCTGACAGCGTCCAGGAA
>Ga0265338_10007042_pt1 | contig 14105 bp, 11 predicted proteins | sample 42126metaG_FD_193579 | JGI IMG/M metagenome (GOLD analysis project Ga0265338, IMG submission 193579) | Rhizosphere microbial communities from Carex aquatilis grown in University of Washington, Seatle, WA, United States - 4-21-26 metaG | ecosystem: Host-associated > Plants > Roots > Rhizosphere... | reverse complement strand
GTGAAATCCACCGGCCTCTACCTCACCGACCCGGTGCTGAAGGCCAACGGGGTCAAGACCGATTACTGGAAGACCGGCCACAGCTATATCAAGCGCCGCACCGCCGAGCTGGGCGCGCTGGCGGGCTTCGAGAAGTCCGGCCACTTCTTCTTCAACCCGCCGATCGGCCATGGCTATGACGACGGCATCGTCGCCGGTATCCAGGTGTTGAAGATGCTGGACGAGGCTGGCGGCAAGAAATTGTCCGAATTATACGACGCCCTGCCGCAAAGCTGGGGCTCGCCGACCATGGCGCCCTATTGCCCCGACGACAAAAAGTACGCGGTGGTCGAGGCGATGGTGAAGGAATACAGCGCCATGAAGGACAAGGGCGAAAGCCTGCTCGGCCAGAAGATCGTCTCGGTGGTCACCGTCAATGGCGTGCGCGTCACCCTGGAAGACGGCACCTGGGGGCTGGTGCGCGCCTCCTCCAACAAGCCTTCGCTGGTGGTGGTGGTGGAAAGCCCGGCCTCGGAAGCCAATATGCGGGCGATGTTCAAGGACATCGATACGCGCCTCGGCAAGCATCCCGAAGTTGGCGAGTACGACCAGAAAATCTGACAAGGCGCGGTTCTTTTGCGTCGTGAGTTCGTCGCGCCTTCGCTCATGCACCTGACGTGCACATCGCTCGTTGCCCACGCTGCTGCTAGGCAACCCTGCTCACGCCGCAAAATCCCTCGCGCCTTGCCCGCAGGCAGCATAGTCTCCTCACAAATAAAAAGCAGGAGGGGTGCATGGACCGGCGGACTTTGCTGGGTGCGGGACTGGGAAGCGCGTTGTTGCCCGCCACGTCTTGGGCGCAGCCCCACGAAACCGGCTTCCTGCCGGGTGACTCCGAGGAATTCATCGCCCTCTGGCCCGGCACGCCGCCCGGCGGCGAAGGCATTCACCTGGACCTGAAGGTCACCGATGCGGTGCAGCCCGATGGCTTCCATGTCCGCGCCGTCAGCCAGATCCAGACCCCCGGCTTCTTCGTCTATCGCCCGGCCAAGCCCACGGGGCTGGCCATGCTGGTCATTCCAGGCGGCGGCTATGCCTCAGAAGGCGGCGACCGCGGCGGGCGCGAGATCGCGCGCTATTTCGCCGATCGCGGCATCATCGCCTTTGTGCTGCGCTATCGCCTGCCTGGCGAAGGCTGGAAGAACCGCGAGATGGTGCCGCTGCAGGATGCCCAGCGCGCCATGCGCCTGATTCGCGCTGGCGAATATGGCGCGGGCAAGCTGGGCGTGATCGGCTTCTCGGCCGGCGGGCATCTGTCGGCCACCTTGGCGATCCGCTCCGGCATGGCGACTTATGAGGCGTTGACCCCAGCCGATCGCGGCAGCGCCAGGCCCGATATCGCGGCACACATGTATCCGGTCATCACAATGGGCGAGGGCGCGCATCAGGGCTCGCGTGACAAGCTGCTGGGACCGTCGCCGACACCGCAGGCCGTCGCCGACTGGTCGCTGGAACAGCATGTGAGCGCCGATACGGTGCCGTCTTACCTTTGCCTGGCCGCAGACGATGATGTGGTGCCGCCGCAGCCCAACGGCATGACGTTCTTCGACCGGCTGCAGGCCGCCAAGGTGCCGTCACAGCTCGACGTGTTCGAGAAAGGCGGTCACGGCTTTTCCCTGCACTGGGCGCAAGGCAAACCCTGCGGCGCCTGGCCGGACCTGTTCCTGGCCTGGGCGGGCACGCACGGCTTCAAGGCTTAGAAAGTGCGTCCAGCAACGCGGCGTGAAAACGCTCCGGATCCTGGATCTGGGGCAAATGGCCCAGATCGGCGAAACGGATCAGCCTGCCCTGTTTGAAACGTTTGACCGCCGCTTCCGCCAGCACGGGATAATTGCCCAACTGCGATCGGATCTCCGGCGGCGCTAGCTGCTTGCCCGGCGCGGTATTGTCGTGATCGCCGATGATCAGCAGCACCGGCATTTTCAGATTTTCGAATTCATGAAACACCGGCTGCTGATAGATCATGTCGCTCAGCAGCGCCTGGTTCCAGGCCACGATCTCCTTGCCTGGGCCGCGATACATGCCGGCCAGCATTTGCACCCAGGGCTCATATTCCGGTTTCCACGTGTTGGCGTAATAGGTCGTGCGCTCATACTCGCGGGTGCTGTCAGCGGTTGTTTTCAGTTGCGTCTGATATTGCGCATCCAGGCTCTGCCACGGCACGCCCTTGGCGCGCCAGTCCTCCAGCCCCAGCGGGTCCACCAACACCAGCCGCTCGGTGTCGGCCGGAAACGTCAGGCCATAGCGCACCGCCAGCATGCCGCCGGTGGAATGGCCCATGACGATGGCCTGGCCGATGCCCAGAGACTTGAGCAACGCGTGCGTGTTCGCCGCCAGTTGTTCGAATGTGTATTCGTAGTGTTGCGGCTTGGTGGATTTGCACCAGCCGATCTGGTCGGGCGCGATCACGCGATAGCCGGCGGCGCTCAGCGCCTTGATGCTGCCGACCCAGGTGGCGGAACAGAAGTTCTTGCCATGCAGCAGCACCACCGTATGTCCGTTCGGCTGCGCCGGTTTGACGTCCATATAGGCCATGTCCATCGCCGTGCCCTGGCTCTGGAAGCGGTAATGCTGCACCGGAAAGGGATAGTCATAGCCTTCCAGTTGCGGGCCGTAAGCCGGACCGCCCTGTGCAGCGGCAGGCGCAGCGATCAGCAGCAAGGCAAATACGAGAAGCTTTTTCATGCGCCAGACAATACGCCTTGCCCGCCAAAGGAAAAGGGTGAGATGCTTTGCCAAAAGACGGGGAGATGTACATGGATCGCCGTATGTTGTTGGGCGCTGGCGTTGCCGTCGCGTTGATAAAACCGGCCTTGGCCGACACGGTGGTTGAGGGCGATGGCGTGTTGCCCAGCGACCCGAAGGAAAATATCACCCTGTGGCCCGGCACGCCGCCGGGCGGGCGCTCGCTGCGTTTGCCGCCCATCCGCGTCACCAATCACGAGCCGCCTTATCTGACCCCGGCCGACCGCGCGGTCGATCAGGTCGGTCTTCCGGTGATGAATGTGCTGCGCGCCGCCAAGCCCGACGGCTCGGCCATGATCCTGGCGCCGGGCGGCGGCTATAGCCGCGAGATGCTGGATTTCGAAGGTATGGATGTGGCGCGCCACTTTAACGAGGCGGGCGTCACCTGCTTTGTGTTGCGCTATCGGTTGCCGGGCGAGGGCTGGCAGAACCGCAGCGACGTGCCGCTGCAGGATGCCCAGCGCGCCATGCGGCTGGTGCGCGCCAATGCGGCGACGTACGGCATCGATCCCGCCCGCATCGGCTTCATGGGCTTTTCCGCCGGCGGTCATGTCGCCTGCTCCATCGCCACGCGGTTCGCCGCCAAGGTCTATGACCCTGTGGATGCCGCCGACAGCGTCGATGCGCGGCCCAGCTTTTCGGTGCCCATGTATCCTGTGGTGACCATGGGGCCGGGCCTGCATCAGGGTTCGCGCGACAAGCTCTTGGGGCTCGATCCGTCACCGGCGCTGATCGACGCCTATTCCTGTGAGAAACATGTGCCGGGCGACGCGCCGCCCACCTTCATGGCGCTGGCCGGCGACGATACGACGGTGCCGCCGCTGCCCAATGCCGGCGCCTATTATGCGGCGCTGCTGGCGGCCAAGGTGCCGGCCGAGATGCACATGTTCGAAGCGGGCGGCCATGGCTTCGGTATCGCGCGCACCCAAGGCAGACCGACTGCCGCTTGGCCCGGTCTGTTGATGCGCTGGGGCGCCAGCCACGGTTTCTTCAAGAGCGTTTAGGCAGCCTCGCGCTGACGCACGAAATCCAGCGCTTCGCGTAGCACACTGATGCCGGCATCGGCGCGCGGGGCGTGCTCGCTGAGATGGCGGCGGAATAGCCGCGCGCCGGGCCGGCCATTGTAAAGCCCCAGCATGGGCTTGATCAGCGGATGCAGCCGCGCGCCCTGATGCAGTTGCCGTTCGACATGCGTGGCATAGGCCTCAATGGCTACATCCAGGTCCACCGGCGCTGTGCCGAAGAAGCGCGCGTCCACTTCGGCGAGCAAAGCCGGGTTCTGATAGGCAGCGCGGCCCAGCATCACGCCGTCGACATGAGTGAGATGCGCTTCGGCTTGTTCCAGATTTTCGATGCCGCCATTGACCAGGATGGTGAGATCGGGCCGTTCCTGCTTGATCCTATAAACCAGCGGATAGTCGAGCGGGGGGATGTCGCGATTTTCTTTCGGAGACAGCCCATCCAGCCAGGCCTTGCGGGCATGCACGGCGAACACGGTCACGCCGGCCGCCGCGCAGCCATCGATGAGCGCGCGCAGAGATTGTTCTGGATCTTGGTCGTCCACGCCGATGCGGCATTTGACGGTGACGGGAATATTTACGGCGGCGCGCATCGCCGCCACGCAGTCGGCCACCAATGTGGGCTCGCGCATCAGGCAGGCGCCAAAGCGGCCTGATTGCACCCGATCCGAAGGGCAGCCGACATTGAGATTGATCTCGTCATAGCCGAAGTCCGCGGCGATTTTCGATGCCTCTGCCAGCTTGGCTGGATCGGAACCGCCAAGTTGCAGCGCGACGGGGTGCTCGAAGGCGTCGAAACCCAACAGACGAGTGCGGTCGCCATGCAGTACCGCTTCCGCTGTCACCATCTCGGTGTAGAGCAGGGCATGGCGCGTCAGGCAGCGATGCAGCACCCGGCAGGGACTGTCGGTCCAGTCCATCATCGGGGCGACGGAAAACCTGTGCCTTAAGGTATTCATTAGATTGAATAATTTCCAGTTTCGCCGATTTCTCAGCGAAAATCCGCGTCCCCTTTACAACGTTTGTCCCAACACGCCAATTTTGCGCCCCCCCAGGTATTTCCGCCCTTCCTTCAAGGCAAGCCGTGGCACGGATCGGTAAATCCTTCTTCGATCGGGACGTTGATGTTGTCGCCCGGGACTTGATCGGCGCGACGTTTGTCGTCGACGGGGTCGGCGGCGTGATCGTCGAAACCGAAAGCTATGATGCCAGCGATCCGGCATCCCACAGTTTTGGCATGCGGCGCGCGGAATGGACCGCGACCATGTTCGGGCCGCCTGGCCATGCGCACGTTTACAAGGTGTATGGCATGTATTGGTGCCTCAATTTCGTCTGCCGTGTGGCGTCGGCGGTCCTGATCCGCTCCATCGAGCCAACGCATGGCATCGAGCGCATGATCAAGCGTCGTGGCACTGACAAATTGAAGCTGCTTTGTTCCGGCCCGGGACGGCTGTGCGAGGCGCTCGCCATAACCAAGTCCCTCGACGGCGCATCGTTGACGCGCGCACCCCTGTCACTGACCGCCCGTTCCAAACGGCCCCAGATCGTGCTGGGCACGCGGATCGGGCTTACCAAGGGCGTTGACGCCGAGCGCCGCTACGGCCTGAAGGATTCCGTCTTTCTCAGCAAAAAGTTCCCCGGCACGCCGTAACTGCCCAGGCGGCAGGGCGGCTTTGATACCAAAGTGTAATGCCTCGCGCCCAAATCTGTGATCTGGTTCTGTTGAGGTAAGCAGACCCTCGAACATCAGACAGGACGTCCCGACGGCGATGGCCGCCGCAAAGGCGGGGGGAACACAGCGATGCCCGACAAGGTGCTGGTCTTCTACGGTTCCTACCGCGCCACGCGCGTTGGCATTCGCATGGCAAGCTTTGTCGTCAACGAACTTCGCGCCCGCGGCGCGGTCCCAGAGTTGATTGATGCCCGCGAGATAGGACTTCCGATCCTTGACCGGATGTACAAGGAATATCCCAAAGGATCCGCGCCACCGGCGATGGAAGATCTCGCCGGGAAAATTCGCGCGGCAGACGCGTTCGTGTTCGTCGTGGGTGAATATAATTGGGGGCCGCAGCCGGGCTTGAAGAACCTCACCGACCATTTTCTGGAAGAATGGTTCTGGCGGCCCGCCGCTATCGTCAGCTACTCGCCGGGCCGGCTGGCGGGCGTCCGCGCCGGCTCTGCCTGGCATACGATCCTGTCAGAGATGGGCATGATCGTCGTCTCGAGCACAGTGGCCGTGGGACCGATAGCCGAGACGCTGGATGTGCAAGGCAAGCCGATCGGCGAGGTGGGGCATGTGGTGCAAAAGGCGTTCGGCCGTCTGGCCGATGATCTAGCCTGGTGGACCTCGGCGGCGCGGAACCAGCGCCTCCAAAAGCCGCCACCTTACTAGCGCTTTAGCCCGTGATGATGTGCGACGTGACACATTTGGGACGTTTAATCACGAAGGGGACACTCAACCAGAGGAGCTATCGATGACCGGCGTACGAATCGAACAGCAGAGCTATGAGATGCCGCCACGGGACGGATTCACAATAGCGCACTTTCTCACGGTCGCCGACATCGACCGGTCGGCTCGCTTCTATGAAGCAGTTTTCGGCGGCCGCACCTTAAGCAGAGGTGACAGCGAGGGCGCGCCCGGATACATCCAGATCGCGAACACCTGGCTCATTGTCAATGTCGGGGGCGGGCCAACTCCCGACAAGCCGTCGGTAACGCTCAGCACCCTCGCCGATCCCGATAAGATCAGCAGCTTCATGAATATCCGTGTTGCAGATATTCAGGCCTGCTACGAATTGTGGAAAAGCCGAGGGGCCGAGTTCATCACCGAGCCGAAGGACAAGTACGGCGAGACGCGTTGCTATATCCGCGATCCTGACGGCTATATCATAGAGGTCGGGCAGAGCAAGCCGGACTTCACCTACGGTTGACGCATGTCGGATGTCGCACCGATTATCGCGGTGTGAGCTTCAGCAGTTTGCTGGTCGCAGGCGTGTTGGGGCTGATATTGGCCGACCCGCTGTCCGTCAACACATAGACCGCGCCGTCCGGTCCGACGCGAACCACGCGGAAACGGGTGTTCATGTCGGCCAGCAACGGTTCCTCCGCCACGACCTTGTTATTGGAGATAGTGAGACGATCGAGGAACTTGCCGTTCATCATGGCGACGAACAGGCTGTTCTTCCACTGGGGAAAAAGATTGCCGCGATAGAAGTCGATACCGGCGGGATCGGAGGCCGGGTCCCAGTAATAGACCGGCTGCTCCATGCCTTCCTTCGCCGTGATGCCGTCGCCGATCGGCACGCCCGGATAATCCATGCCGTGGGTGATCACGGGCCAGCCATAATTGGCGCCGCGCTTGATGATGTTGATCTCATCGCCGCCGCGGGGCCCCAGTTCGCTCTCCCACAACAGCCCGGTCGCGGGATCGAAGGCCAGACCTTCCGGGCTGCGCAGCCCGAGTGCCCAGATCTCCGGCATCGCTCCCGCCTGGCCGGCGAAAGGATTGCCGGGCGCGGGCGCGCCATCCGGCGTGATGTGGATGACCTTGCCCAGATGACTGTCCAGCTTCTGCGGCGACATCCAGTCGATGGTCTGCTGGGGAGAGGTGTCCCGGTCGCCGATGGTCACGAACAGATTGCCGTCCGGCCCGAAGGCGATGCGCCCGCCCGTCTTGCCACCCAGCCCCTTGGCCGGCCATTGCGGGAGGCTGCGGAAAATGACCTTCACGTCGCTGAGCTTGTCCCCGTCAAGCCGCGCCCGCCCGACATAGGTGTTGGTGTCGTTCTGCGATGGTTCGCGCACGAAATCGGCAAAGGTGAAGAAGATGCGGTGATTGCGGCTGAAACGGGGATCGACCGCGACATCCAGCAGCACGATCTCCTTGCCGGCGGCCACGCTCATGATCTCCGGCAGCGGCGGCGACAGGACATTGTTCTTGTCCAGAATGCGCAGGGCGCCGGGTAGCCTTTCAGTCAGCAGCATGCGGCCGTCGGGCAGGAAATCCATACCCCAGACGACATGCAGATTGTCCACCAGGGTGGTGACCTTGAACGGGACGGAGGCGTGATAGGGCGCGCGCGTCTGTTCCGGGAACAGCGGCTTGTCGTCCTTCTTCTCGAGCGCGCGCGTTTCGATCGGCTGGCCTTCGACCGTCCGCGGCATTTGCGGCGGCAGCGGCTGCTGGGCGATGGCCGCCGCCGGCAACAGCGCAAGCCACACAAGGCAGGCCCTGATCCGCATCATCGTCTAGTAGCCCAGCTTCAACATGCCGGATGACTGGCCGTTGACCGTGCCCTTGTCCAGCCATTCCAGTGAAGCCTTGAACAGCAGCAGGTGGTTCTTCTCCCACATCGCGTTATGGGAAGAGCAGCCCAGATCGATGAAGATCTTGCTGTCGCTGCCCAGGTCCGCATGCAGGTCGCGCACCCGGTCCGGATTGACCTGTTTGTCATTGACGCCGCTGACCATCAGCACCGGCGTGGTCATCGCCTTCACCTTGTCGGTCGTCCAGCCCCAGCCGGAAGAGGCAATGGGTGCGCGCCGCACGGCCGGTTTCCAGGTTGCGCCCACCGGATCGGACTTCAGCATCTCCGACCAGACCGAGGCCGCGGCGCGTTTGTCATACTGACCGGGGCAGGGCGCCTGGCGGTCCCAGTTGGCGATGAATTCGTCATGGCTCTGGGTGTTGAACACCGCGCCCGGCACCGGTAGCGGCGGCCGCTCGGATTTGGTGGCGCGATTGTAGGCCGGCGCCAGCAGAATCAGCTTGGCCACCTGATCGGGATGATTGGCGGTCCAGCCGCCCGAGCGGGGCCCGCCTTGCGACCAGCCGACCAGATTGAGCTTGCGCACATGGCGCAGGTTCTGGATGAAGGCGACCGCCGCGGAAATGTCGTTCCAGTCGGATTCGATGTTGGTGAGATTGCCGGGATAGGCCGCCGGGCAATTCACGCCGAAACCCTTCTGCTGCTCCGGCGACAGGTTGCATTTGTCACTCATGGCCGCGGGCCGCGCCGAGCGGCCATAACCGGTCATGTCCACCGAGAAGACGTCGTAACCGGCCTTCGCCAGATAGCCCATCCAGCTGTAATCCTGATAGGGCACGTCGAAGCTGACTTCGGCGGGCGTGCCGGCGCCGTGGATGAACAGCACCACCTTGTCGCCGGCGCCGTTGCGCAACACCTCGGGCAGGGCCCGTTCGCGCACATAGAGGGTGGATTGCTGGCCAGCGATGGCTGGCACGGTAGACGTGACCGTGACCGTATAATCGCGGCTGGCGGTTTCCTGGCCAAAGGCCGGCGCCGCCAGCAGCAGAGCGGCGGCAATAACAACGCGGTTCATGAATCCCCTCCCTTTTGAGGGGAGTATGGCACGGCAGGAGCCGTCGGTCCTCCCCCAGCGCCACAGGCTTTGGGGTAGGCCGAAAGGCCTACTTGTGGTGCTGCAATCGGGTGTTCACCAGCTGGAAGAACACCGGCACGAAGAAGATGGCCAGGATCGTGGCGGTGATCATGCCGCCGACCACGCCGGTGCCGATGGCGTTCTGGCTGCCGGCGCCCGCGCCATGGGCCAGCGCCAGGGGCGTGACGCCGGCGATGAAGGCGATGGAGGTCATCAGAATGGGGCGCAGGCGCAATCGCGCCGCCTCCATCGCCGCATCGAAGGCCGAGGCGCCTTTCTTTTCCGCATCCACCGCGAACTCCACGATCAGGATGGCGTTCTTGGCTGAAAGGCCGATGGTGGTCAGCAGGCCCACCTGGAAATAGATGTCGTTGAACAATCCGCGCCCCCAGGTCAGCAGCAGCGCGCCGACCACGCCCAGCGGAATCACCATCATCACCGACAGCGGAATCGCCCAGCTTTCATAAAGGGCGGCCAGGCACAGATAGATCACCAGAATGGACAGGGCATAGAGGGCAGGGGCCTGCGAGCCGCTGGCCTCTTCCTGATAGGACAGGCCCGTCAGCTCATAACCCACGCTTTTGGGCAGCTTGTCGAAGATCTTGTACATCTCCTTGGTGGCCGTACCCGAAGAGACGCCGGGTTTGCCCGCGCCCAGGAGCTCGATGGCCGGAAGGCCGTTATAGCGGGTCAGCGAAGAGGGGCCCGTGACCCAGCGGCTGGTGGCGAAGGAGGAGAAGGGCGCCATGGTGTTTGTCGTGGTGCGGACATACCAGCGGTTCAGGTCTTCCGGCGTCATGCGGAATTGCGCATCGCCCTGCATATAGACGCGCTTGACGCGGCCGCGGTCGATGAAGTCGTTGATGTAGGTCGAGCCCCAGGCGGCGCTGAGGGTCGAGTTCACATTGGTCAGCGCCACGCCCTGGCTGTTGGCCTTGGCCTGGTCAATGTCGACATGAAGCTGGGGCGCGTCCTCCAGGGCATTGGGGCGCACAAAGGCCAGCAGGGGATCCTGCATCGCCATGCCCAGCACCTGGTTGCGCGCGCCCATCAGCGCGGCATGACCGATATTGCCGCGGTCCTCCAGGAACAGGTCGAAGCCCGCCGACTGGCCCAGCTCCTGCACCGAGGGTGGGACCAGCGGATAGATCTGCGCGTCCCGGATTCCCATGAACGCGCCGAAGGCACGCTGCGCCACGGACTGGGCGTTGTTGGCAAAGCCCTTGCGCTCATCCCAGCTGCGCAGATGGGTGAAGGCCAGGCCCATATTCTGGCCGGCGCCGGAGAAGCTGAAACCGGCCACCGTGAAGGTGAACTCCACGTTCTTCTTCTCGGTCTCGTTGAAATATTTGCCGACCTGCTTGGCGATGGCCAGGGTGCGCTGCTGCACCGCGCCCGACGGCAGGGTGATCTGGGTGATGATCACGCCCTGGTCCTCGTCCGGCAGGAAGCCGGTGGGCAGGCGGATGAAGACGAAGGCCATCACGCCGATAATCACCGCATACGCGATCATGGTGCCCCAGGTGCGGTGCAGGAACCACGCGGCCCTGCGGTGATACCAGGTGCGGAAGGCCTCGAAATTGCGGTTGAAGGCGTCGAAGAAGAAGCCGTGTTTGAGATGGCCTTCGCCGTCCACCGGCTTGAGCAGCGTGGCGCAGAGCGAGGGCGACAGCACCAAAGCCACCAGGATCGACAAGGTCATGGCCGCGACAATGGTGACGGAGAACTGGCGGTAGATCACGCCGGTCGAGCCGCCGAAGAAGGCCATGGGCAGGAACACCGCCGTCAGCACCAGGCCGATGCCGATCAGGGCGCCGGTGATTTCCTGCATGCTCTTGAGCGTGGCATCGCGCGGCGCCAGACCCTCCTCATGCATGATGCGCTCGACATTCTCCACCACCACGATGGCGTCATCCACGAGAAGGCCGATCACCAGCACCAGGGCAAACAGCGTCAGCGTGTTGATGGAATAACCGGCCGCGGCCAGCACGCCGAAGGTGCCCAGCAGCACCACCGGCACGGCGATGGCGGGCACCAAGGTGGCGCGCCAGTTCTGCAGGAAGAGGTACATCACCAGCACGACCAGGCCGATGGCTTCGATCAAGGTCACCACCACGTCATGGATGGAGAGGCGGATGAAGGTGGTATTGTCCACCGGATAGATCATCTTCATGCCCGGTGGCAGCGAGGCCTTGAGTTCGTCGGCCTTGGCCTTCACCGCATCCACGGTTTTCAGGGCGTTGGCGCCGGGCGCCAGCATGACGGCGACACCGGCCGCCGGATAGCCGTTGAACAGGCTGGTGATGCCATAGGAGTCCGCGCCCAGTTCGACACGCGCCACATCGCCCAGATGCACCACTGCGCCGCTGGGATCGGTCTTCAGGATGATGTCGCGGAACTGCTCCGCCGTCTGAAGCCGCGACTGGGCCGTGACGGTGGCGTTGAGCTGCGCACCCGCGGTGATCGGCTGCTGGCCGATCTGGCCGGCCGAGACCTGGATGTTCTGGGCCTGCACGGCCGCCGAGACATCGGAGGGCTGCAGCGCGAAATTTTGCAGCTTGAAGGGATCCAGCCAGATGCGCATGGCGTATTGCGCGCCGAATACCCGTGTCGAACCCACGCCCGGCACGCGACTGAGCGGATCGTTCATCTTGCTGGTGATGAAGTCGGAAATGTCCACATTGTCGTAGCGGCCGGTATCGTCATAGATGCCGACCACGACGATGAAGTTCGGCTGGTTCTTGGCCACCACCACGCCTAGCTGCTGCACCTGGGCCGGCAGCAGCGGCACGGCGGCCTGAACCTTGTTCTGCACCTGCACCTGGGCGATGTCGGGATTGGTCCCCGGCGCGAAGGTGGCGGTGATGGCGGCGGTGCCGTCGGCATTGGAAGTCGAGGAGAAGTACAGAAGATTATCCAGGCCCGTGAGCTGCTGCTCGATCACCTGGGTGACGGCGTTCTGCACGGTCTGGGCGTCGGCGCCGGGATAGGTGGCGCTGACCACCACCGCCGGTGGGGCGATGGTGGGATACTGCTCGATGGGCAGGCTGAAGGCGGCGATGCCGCCCGCCAGCATGATGACGATGGCCAGGACCCAGGCAAAGACCGGGCGGTCTATGAAGAATTTCGACAAGCCCATCTTATTGCTTCGCTTCCATCACCTGCGGCGTCACCGGCATGTCGGGCTGCACTTTCTGCAGGCCTTCCACGATCAGGTGGTCGCCGGGCTTGAGACCCTCCAGCACCTGCCAGTCGCCGCCCACGGCGCGGCCGGTCTTGAGTACGCGCAGGCGCGCGATATTCTTGTCGTCCACCACCAGGGCGGTGGGCTGGCCCTTTTCATTGTGGCCGATCCCCTGCTGGGGCGCGAGAATGCCGTGCGGGTCCACGCCCTGATTGATGGTGGCGCGGACATAAAGACCCGGCAGCAAAAGACCATCGGGATTGGGGAAGATCGCGCGCAGGCGCACCGCGCCGGTCGAGGGATCCACCGTCACGTCGGTGAATTGCAGCTTGCCTTCCAGCGGATAGGTGCTGCCATCGTCCAGCTTGAGCGCGACTTCGGCGATGAGAGGCCCGCTCTGGTGCACGGCGCCTGCCTGCACAGCGCGGCGCAACGCCACCAGTTCGGAGCTTGATTGGTCCACATCGACATAGATGGGATCGAGAGTGGAAATGGTGGCGAGGACAGTCGCCTGCTGCGCCGCGACCAGCGCGCCCTCGGTGACGGTGGAGGCGCTGATGCGTCCGCCGATCGGCGCGGTGATGCGGGTATAGTTCAGGTTGATGCGCGCGGTGTCGGCATTGGCCTTGGCCTGCAGATAGGCGGCGCGGGCATCGTCCACGTCCTGGGGCGCGATGGCATTCTCGGCTTGCAGCCTCTGATAGCGTTCGGCCTTGACCTTGGTGGAAGCCAGGGTCGCCAGGGCATTGTCCAGCGCGGCCTGATAGGGCGCCGGATCGATCTGATAAAGCGGATCGCCCTTCTTGACGGTCGATCCTTCCACGAACAGGCGCTTCAGGATGATGCCCGAGACCTGGGGCCGGATTTCGGAGACGGCGAAGGGGCTGGTGCGCCCGGGCAGCTCGGTGGTGAGGGTCACCGGCGATTCCTTGATCACCGTCACGCCCACCATGGCGGGGGGCATCTTCGGCTGCGCGGGCTGGCCGCACGCCGTCAGGGCAAAGCTCAAAGCCAGGCCAAATGCCGGCAAAGCATGACGCAACATCAAAACCCCCGAATGATACCCTGTCAGGATGACGAACGGCTGGGACCGTTTCAGACATGCCCGCGCGTACAAAACCTTGCGGACGGTCTCCCCCGCCCGCGCCTCTAAATATGTGCGGGTGCGAGAATTGGAAGAGGGGAATCCGACCAAAGTGCGGCCAGGGCCGATTCTACGTCGTCCGCGTTGTCAATTTGACACAAGCGGGCCCTGGTTTGACGGCGTAAACCGGGGTCGGCGGGATACAAAGCCTGCTCTACATACCAGCCCAAATGTTTGCGGAAGATTTTCAGCCCCAGCGCGTCGCCATAGAAGCGCAGCGTGTCTGTGAAATGTTCAAGCGCGATGCCCAAACGCTGTGCAAGCGAGGGCTCCGTCATGCCGCCATCGCCGTTAAGGGCCTTGTCGAGGGCCGATGCGATCCAGGGCCGGCCATAGGCGCCCCGGCCGATCATCACCGCATCGGCGCCCGATTGTGACAGCGCTGTACGGGCGGTTGCGGCGTCGATGATGTCGCCGTTGACGATCACCGGAATGCGCACCGCCTGTTTCACCTCCGCTACCGCCCGCCAGTCCGCCTGGCCGCCATAGAATTGCTGACGGGTGCGGCCATGCACGGTGATGGCCTTGATGCCCAGCCTCTCGGCCATGGCCGAGAGGCTGGGCATCAAGG
>Ga0265338_10007041_pt1 | contig 14107 bp, 14 predicted proteins | sample 42126metaG_FD_193579 | JGI IMG/M metagenome (GOLD analysis project Ga0265338, IMG submission 193579) | Rhizosphere microbial communities from Carex aquatilis grown in University of Washington, Seatle, WA, United States - 4-21-26 metaG | ecosystem: Host-associated > Plants > Roots > Rhizosphere... | reverse complement strand
TGGCTATCTCGGCTAGGTCCTCACGCCTACGCTCCTCACGCAGGGCCACGAAGTCACCGTGCTCGACAATTTTTATTTCAACCAGAACAGCCTGCTCGACTGCTGCCAGTTCGAGAAATTCCAGGTCGTCCGTGGTGATTGCCGCGAGGAATCCGTCATCAAGCCGCTCGTCGCAAAGGCTGACTTGATCATCCCGCTCGCCGCGCTCGTCGGCGTGCCGCTTTGCAACACCGATGCCATTGCCACCAAGACCACGAATCAGGAAGCAGTCGAAATGATTTGCCGCCTTGCCGGCAAACAGCAGTGGGTCATCATGCCCGTGACCAACAGTGGCTACGGCGTCGGTGAAAAGGGAAAGTTTTGCACCGAAGACACGCCGTTGCGTCCGATTTCAAGCTACGGCGTCACGAAGGTCAAGGCCGAGGAAGCCGTGCTCGCCCGCGATAACAGCATTAGCTTCCGCCTTGCAACCGTGTTTGGCTGCGCGCCGCGCATGAGGATGGATTTGCTCGTGAACGATTTCGTTTATCGCGCCGTCCATGACCGTGCGGTGCTGATTTTTGAAGGGCACTTCAAGCGCAATTACATCCACATCCGCGATGTGGCGCGCGCGTTTCTACACGGCATGGCCAACTTCGAAAAAATGAAGGGCAAACCCTACAACGTGGGTCTCGATGACGCGAACCTCTCCAAACTCGAACTCGCGGCCGTGATTCAAAAACACCTGCCGAAATTTGTTTTTATCGAGGCGCCGATTGGTGAAGACCCGGACAAACGCGATTACATCGTGAGCAATGCGCGCATTGCTGCGGCCGGGTTCAAGCCCGAATGGAACCTCGACCGAGGCATCACGGAACTCATCAAGGGCTTCACCATTTTGCGGAACACGATTTACTCGAACGTTTGACAGTGCATCGCCGTGAGCGTTTCGCCCGAAAAAACCATAGCTGTTGTCCTTGCAGGCGGCTTTGGAAGACGCATTCAACATTTGCTGCCGGATTTGCCCAAACCGATGGCACCGGTGAATGGCAGGCCATTTCTTGAATGGGTCGTGCGTTATCTGGCCGCGCAAAAAATCCGCCGGGTGATTCTATCCACCGGCCATCTGGCGGACACCATTAATAAACATTTTCAACCACAGCCGGTCACAGGTGTAAAAGTAAGATGCGTGCCGGAAAACAAACCGCTTGGGACTGCCGGCGGATTTTTGAACACGATTCGCGGCACAACTGAAAAACCGGCGGCATGGCTGGTGCTCAACGGTGACTCGCTGGCGCCAGCGTCAATGGCGCCAATGTTTCAATCGCTGAACGATGTTGATTGCGATGGCGCGATTCTCGGTGTTCGCGTCGCCGACGCTTCGCGGTTCGGGACAATTCTCCAAAATGCGAATGGCGATTTGACCGGGTTCACCGAAAAGAAGCCCGGCGCGGGCATCATCAACGCGGGAATCTATCTTTTCCGCGCCTCTGCGATTGAACTTTTTCCCGACAATACGCCGTTGAGTTTCGAGACGGAGGTCTTTCCCACGCTGGTTGCAGAAAAAATTCGCTTGAAAGTATGCGTGACTGACGCACCGTTTTTGGATATAGGCACTCCCGAGTCATTGCCGCTGGCGGAAGAATTCATCCGGCGGAATGCTGGTTTTTTTGAATCATGATTATCAGCCGGACACCATATCGGATTTCATTATTCGGCGGCGGGACGGACTATCCGGGGTGGTATCGCCAGCATGGTGGGGCGGTGCTGGCGGCGACCATCAACAAATATTGTTACCTGACCTGCCGTTACCTCCCGCCATTTTTTGAGCATCCCATCCGCGTGGTGTATTCCAAAATCGAAAGTTGCCACAAGGTGGATGAAATCGTGCATCCATCGGTGCGCGAGTCGTTGCGTTACCTGAAGATTGAGCGCGGCATGGAAATCCATCACGACGGCGATCTGCCGGGCCGCAGCGGCATGGGTTCAAGCTCGGCGTTCACGGTCGGCTTGTTGCATGCGCTTCACGCGCTCCAGGGGCAGGCCGTCGGCAAAAGGCAGCTCGCGGACGAAAGCATCCATCTTGAACAGGAGGTTTTGAAGGAAACGGTCGGTTCGCAGGACCAGGTTTGTGCGGCCTATGGCGGCGTGAACCGGATTAACTTCCTCCCCAATGGCGATTTTTCGGTGCAACCGATGACCTTGTCGCGGAAGCGGCTGGAAGCATTGAACTGTTGTTTGATGTTGTTCTACACGGGCATCAAGCGGACGGCATCGGATGTGGCCGCAAGTTATGTCGCGGTCATGGAAGATCGCGCGGCGCTGTTGAACCAGATGCGGGATTATGTCGATCAAAGTTGCGCGATCCTGAACAGCAACCAGGATTTGACGGCGTTCGGCGAATTGCTGCACCAATCGTGGCATGCCAAGCGCGCATTGAGCGCCAAAGTTTCCAATGCGCGCGTGGATGCATTGTATGAGGAGGCGCGCAAGGCGGGGGCAATCGGAGGAAAACTTTTGGGTGCGGGCGGCGGCGGCTTCATCCTTTTGTTTGTGCCGCCGGAAAAGCAGTCTAAAGTCCGCAAGCAGTTCAGCCGGCTGATCGAAGTGCCGTTTGAATTTGAATTTTCCGGCAGCCAGATTATTTTCTTCGACATGGAGGAGGATTTCGCCAAGCACGACAAGGCGCGCAGCAAACGGCATATCGAGGCATTCAGCGAACTGGACGCCGGCGCGCCAGGCGCTTCCACCTGAGCTTCCAGCCTCGCGACAACCCATTTTTGCCGCGCCAAAACTTGACGCCATGCGCTCTTTAGGGCAGTCTGACAAAACATGACGCCCGAAGATTTGATCGCCTTTGAGACGGATATTGCGGAAGTGTTCAACGCCGGCAAAATCCACGCGCCGGTCCACTTGTATTACGGCAACGAGGCCCAGATGATCGAGATCTTCCGCGACGTGAAGCCGGAAGACTGGGTTTTTTGCTCGTGGCGCAGCCATTATCAATGCCTGCTCAAAGGTGTTCCACCTGAAGAAGTGAAGGCGGAGATTCTCGCCGGCCGTTCGATTTCGCTTTGCTTTCCGAAATACCGGGTTGTTTCGTCGGCCATCGTCACCGGAGTTCTTCCAATCGCTGTTGGCACGGCCATGGGCATCAAGCGCCGCGGCGAAAAAGCACGTGTGCATTGTTTTGTTGGCGACATGACGGCGGAAACCGGCGCTTTTCACGAATGCCTCAAGTATTCGACGAATCATCAACTACCAATCCGATTCATCATCGAGGACAACGCCAAATCCGTATGCACCGACACGCGCGAAACGTGGAACCAGCCGGTGCTCACTTACGAAAACAGCCGCCATCCTCTGGTGGTTTATTACAAGTATCAAACCAAATATCCGCACGCCGGCGCCGGCAAGCGTGTCCAATTCTGACATGAAGTATTTTGACGAAATGTGCCGCGCGATGGAATTTCTTGCGCGTGACCAACGGACGATCTTTCTCGGCCAGGCCGTCGCCTGCCCCGGCACGGCCATGAGCAACACGCTGAAAAATGTTTCACGCGACAAATTGCTGGAGCTGCCGGTCACCGAAGAAATGCAAATGGGCATGTCCACCGGGCTTGCGCTCGGCGGCCATTTGCCGGTGAGCATTTATCCGCGCTGGAATTTTCTTCTGCTGTCCGTCAATCAAATCGTGAATCATCTGGACAAACTGCCGATTGTTTCCAACGGCGGCTACAAACCCAAGGTCATCATCCGCACCGGCATCGGCTCCGAGCGGCCGCTGCATCCGCAATTTCAGCACGTTGGTGATTTCACTGAAGCGTTTCGCCTGATGTGCACAACGATTGAAGTCATCCGCCTCGACGAACCGGAACAGATTTTTCCCGCCTACAAAAAAGCCTTGGAGCGCGAAGATGGGCGCAGCACCATCATTGTCGAATATGGCGATTACTACAACGAAAAGTAAGGCTGCCGCCGCGGAACTGCGCGACTGGCCGCTGATGGAAAACAACATCGCGCGCGAGGATCTCGACGCGGTCATCAAGTTTCTCCAGCAGAACGACCCCATCCTCACGCAGTCCAAGAACGTCGCCGCCTTCGAGCAGGAATGGTCGGAATGGCTCGGCGTAAAACACAGCGTCTTCGTCAACTCCGGTTCATCCGCGAACCAAATCACGATGGCGGCAATTCACGAACGCTTTGGTGGCGGAGAAATCATCGTGCCGACGCTGACCTGGATTTCAGACATCGCGTCGGTTTTGCAGAACGGCTTCGACCCCGTGTTTGTGGACATCAATCCACGCACGCTCGGCATGGACACAAGGCAGGTTGTCAAAAAAATCTCCAAGAAGACGCGCGCGATTTTCCTAACGCACATTCTTGGCTACAACGCGCTTGACGATTATCTGCTGACGGAATTAAAGAAACGGAACATTCCCCTTATCGAGGACGTTTGTGAATCACACGGCGCGACGTTCAAGGGGCAAAAGCTCGGCTCGTTCGGGTTTGCTTCGAACTTCTCGTTCTACTACGCGCACCATATGAGCACCATTGAGGGCGGCATGGTTTGCACGAACGACCCAGATTTTTACGAAATGCTCCGCATGTTTCGTTCGCACGGAATGGTGCGCGAAAGCAAATCCGACGCGCTGAAAAACCGCTACAAATCCGAATGGCCGGATTTGAACCCCGATTTCATCTTTGCGTTTCCAGCCTACAATGTTCGCAGCACGGAGATCAACGCGGTGATGGGGCGTTCTCAATTGAAGCGGCTGGATGCACGGAACCGAATCCGCACACGCAACCTGAATTGTTTCCTCGATGGCCTCGACCCGAAACGTTACTTCACGGAGTTCGAGCGCGAGGGCAGTTGCAACTACGCCTTCACCCTGGTCTTGCGCGAACCAGACCAGAAGCTTTGGGACCGCATCGAAAAGACCTTGCGCGAACGAAAAATAGAGTTCCGTCGCGGCACTTCCGGCGGGGGCAACCAGTTGCGCCAGCCATTCATGCGCAAGTTGATGCCGGATGAATTCAAAAAGTATCCCAAGGTGAATCGCGTTCACTTTTTCGGCGCATACATCGGCAATTATCCCGAGCTCGAAACGGATCGCATCGAAGCGCTCTGCAGATTGCTCAATTCAATTTAAGAAATTGCAAACATGAAGGTCTTGGTCACAGGTGGAACCGGATTCGTCGGCCATCATCTTCAGGAGGAACTGGCGCGGCGGGGCGTTTCATTCTTTGCTTTCGGAAAAAAACAATTTGATTTGACGTGTTGGGAGCAGGCTGAAAGGGTTTTTAAAAGCAACCAGGACGCTGATTTGATCTTACACCTGGCCTGTTTCCAGGCGGCGGGCGAATTTCCGGCGAGGCATCCGGCGGAACAATTTTTCACCAACAATCTCATCAATAACCACGCGCTTGAAGCATGGCGAAAATGTATTCCGCGCGCGAAATTCATCGGCATCGGTGCGTCGTGCGCGTATCCAAGTTCGGCGCAAGCGATGACCGAGGACAAAATTTTCGACGGCTCGATTCACGGCAGCGTTTACGCCTACGGCGCGACCAAGCGGATGCTTTACACCGGCATCCTCGCTTACAATGACCAGTTCAAACTGAATGGAAGTTACGTCATCCCTGCCGCAATGTTTGGCGAGCATGATGATTTTGACGAAGCAACGGCACACGTTCCGGGCGCGTTAATTGGCCGGTTTGTGCGCGCCGTAAAATTAAATTTGCCCGAGGTGGAAATCTGGGGCGACGGCTCGCAAGTGCGCGATTTCATGGACGTAAAAGATTTTGTTCGCAGTCTGCTCGACCTCGCGCCGAAGCTGGAGCGCGACATCGTCAACCTCGCGCCCGGCCGCGGAAAAACAATCAAAGAACTGGCATTGACTGTCAGTGAAGCTGCGAATTATCGCGGGAAAGTCGTGTTCAACGCCAGCCGTTACACCGGCGCGAAGGGAAAATATGTGGACGCGGCGAAATTACGCGCCAAATACAAAATGGAAATCAGCGATGACCTTGCGCCTGGTATCCGCCGCGCGGTGAAATGGTTTTCCGAAAATTTTGACACGCTCAAAGACCGCCGCAAATTCAATTGACGCGGGACAATCGTGACATTAAGCTTCTGGTTTCTAACAATATACGAATATGACTACATTTTATAAGGGCAAAAAAGTATTGGTGACGGGTGGGACGGGCTTGATCGGGCAACCGGTCGTCCAAAAATTGCTGGATGCTGGCGCGAAAGTCCGCGTTGCTTCGCTCGATGATCCATCCCGTGTGAATCCGAATGCGGAGTTCATGCATGGCAATTTGATGAACGGCGAGTTTTGCCAAAAAATTGTCACCGGCATGGACATTGTTTTTCACGTCGCAGGGATCAAGGGTTCGGTAAGTTTGGGAAAGGCGCGCGCGGCAAGTTTTTTTGTGCCGCATCTTTTGATGAACACGCTGATGATGGAATCGGCCTATCGCGCGGGCGTCGAGAGATATATGTATACGAGTTCGGTTGGCGTTTATCCGCCGGCGGATGTGTTTTTTGAAGACAACGCGTGGAAGGGCGAGCCTTACACGGCGGATCGCTACGCGGGCTGGGCAAAGCGCATGGGCGAATTGCAGGCCGAGGCGTATAAAATGGAATACGGGTGGGACAAGATTGCGATTGTGCGCCCGACGAACATTTACGGCCCGTTTGACAATTTCGATCCCAAAACGGCGATGGTCATCCCATCGCTGATTGCGCGCGTGGCAAGCGGAGAAAATCCGCTGGTCGTATGGGGCGACGGCACGCCGATCCGCGATTTTCTTTTTTCGCACGACTGCGCAGACGGAATGCTGCTCGCGGTGGAACGCGGTGCGAATTGCACGCCGATCAATCTGGGCGGCGGACATCGCACTTCCATCGGGGAGATTGCGAAGATTGTTGGATCCAATTTCCCGAAACCTCCGCGCATTGAATTCGATGCGACAAAACCGCCCGGCCAGTCGCTCCGCGTCATGGACATCACGCGCGCGAAGGAAATGCTCGGTTTCGCGCCGAAAACTTCCGTGGCGGATGGCGTTCGCAAAACGGTTGAATGGTATCTGTCCAATCGTGACGAAGGCAGCAAGCGTTACAACGTTTTCTACCAAAAGAGCTTTCTTGGCGCGTGAGCCGGCGTGATGTTTCTGAATGGTCAGAAGGTTCTCGTCACTGGCGCAGCCGGTTTGGTTGGCGCAAGCCTTGTCGCCAGGCTCGTGCGCGAAGGCGCGAAAGTCCGCGCCACATTTCACAATAACCCGCCGCGGGAAACCGTCCCCGGTGCGGAATACGTTCAACTTGATCTGACGAGGCAGGAGAACTGCAATACGGCGGTCGCCGGCGTCCGTTGCGTTTTCCATTGTGCGGCGGGTGGTTCCGGCGCCGGAGGCACGGCTTCTTCGCCGATGGCCCATGTCACGCCGAATGTCGTGATGAATGTCTGGCTCACCGATGCGGCTTACAACGCCGGAGTGGAAAAGTTTCTGTTCTTTGGCAGCACCACAGCCTATCCCCTCACGGGAAAACCGGTGAAGGAGGAGGATTTGTTTAACGGCGAACTTTTTGAAAAGTATTATTTCGTCGGCAACATGAAGCGGTTCAGCGAAATCCTGTGCCGCATGTATGGCGAAAAACTTCCGCGCCGCATGTCGGCCATCGTGGTCCGGCCGAGCAACGTTTATGGGCCGGGCGACAAATTCGAGCCGGAACGTAGCAATGTCTCCGCCGCACTGCTGCGCAAAGTTGTCGAGAGGCAAAACCCCATTCTGGTCTGGGGCACGGGTGAAGACGTGCGCGACTTGATTTACATTGATGATTTGGTCGATGGCACGCTGCTCGCGATGGAAAAGTTGCAGGGCTACGATGCCGTCAACATCGGCTCCGGCAAAGGATGCTCGGTCAAACAAATCCTCCAGACGCTGCTCGAATTGGAAAATTACACGGATGCGAAGGTTCTTTTTGATTCCAACAAGCCGACAATGATTCCGGTTCGACTGATGGACGTGAGCAAGGCGGAACACGTTCTGGGCTTTCGCGCAAAAACGGATTTGCGCGAAGGTTTGCGCAGGACCATCGAATGGTTCAAAGCCGTGTATGGAGTCGCAAAGAAATGAAACCGCTGAAACCGTGGCAGGTGGTTTCGAGCCGCGAAATTTATTCAGCACCGCCGTGGATCCATTTATCCCGGCAGACTGTCCGTCTCTCGGACGGGCGGGTCGTGGATGATTACCACAAAATCCAGTTGCTGGATTTCGCGGTAATTGTGGCGCAAACTGCCAACGGAGATATTCTTGTCGAACGGCAATACAGGCACGGGCTCGGACGGGTCGCTTTGATGCTGCCTGCGGGCGCATTGCAAAATGGCGAAGATGCTATGGCCGCCGCAAAACGCGAGCTTCTGGAAGAAACAGGTTACGCCTCAGACGTTTGGAATTTTCTCGGCAAATTTACAGCCAATGCGAATTACGGCTGCGGCACGATGCATTTGTTCGCCGCACGCGGAGTTCGGAAGATTTCAACGATCAATTCCGATGATTTGGAGGAAATGGAGATTTTATTCATGCCGCCGGACGAATTATTTACGGCCATTTGCAAAGGGGATATGTCGGCACTGAGCAGTGCCGCCGCCATTGCGCTGGCAACACACCCGGAAATCAGCAGGCTCCAAAAAATTAGTTCGTCAAAGGCGTGACCGTGACTATAATTGATAGACGTAATATGCAAAAACAAAAGATACTCGTTTGCGGGGCCAGTGGATTCATTGGCGGACACATGCTCGGAAAACTTCTTCAGCGCGACGACGTGGAGTTGTATGGCGTTTATTGCAAGACGCAGCCGCGGAAGGCCGTCGCGGAATCCAAAAGGATCAAATTGATCAAGGCCGATTTGACGGACAAAAACCAGATTGAAAAAGTCGTTCAGGGAATGGACGTCATTATTCAGGGCGCCGCCGTCACCACCGGCGCGAAGGACACCATCACGCGCCCATATCTGCATGTGACCGACAACGCGGTGATGAATGCCCTGCTCTTTCGCGCTGCGTTTGAGCACAAGGTCAAGCACGTCATCTTTTTCAGTTGCACCACGATGTATTCGCCGAGCCCGAAGCCTTTGCGCGAGGAGGATTTCAACCACCAGATCATTCCAAAATACCACGGCGTGGCATGGACGAAGGTCTATAACGAAAAGATGTGCGATTTTTATTCGCGCATTGGCTCGACAAAATATACCGCGATCCGCCACTCGAATATTTACGGCCCTTACGACAAATTCGACCTGGATCGTTCGCATGTCTTCGGGGCGACGGTCAACAAGGTTTTGAACAACACCGACGGCACGCTAACGGTCTGGGGCGATGGCTCGGAAGGGCGCGATCTGCTGTATGTTTCCGACCTGTTAGATTTTGTCGAACTGGTGGTGGCCAAACAGACGGAGAAGTTTGAGCTGCTCAACCTGGGTTGCGGCGAGAACATCGTCATCCGCGACCTGGTGCAGAAGCTCATCGCCGCCTCCGGGAAAAAAATAAAAATCCAATACGACACCACCAAGCCGACGCTCAATTTCAACATCACATTGAATTGTGACAAGGCGCGGAAGCAATTTGGCTGGTCGCCGAAAGTTGGTCTCGATGAAGGCATTCAAAAAACGCTTAAATGGTATCGCGAGACTTTCCCGCAAGGCGGGCCGCGTTGACCTGACGCAAAGGCTCCAAGGTCCTGATTCGCGAGACTTGTTGGTATGGAAACGGCTGATCTGAAATCCACTCCCCCCATCAACAAGGGGGAAATTTCCATCATCTTTGCAACGCGCAGCCGGCCCAAAAATCTTGTCAAAGTCTTCAGCTCTTTGCGTGATAACACCACGCGCAAGGAGCTGGTCCACCTGTGGATTTATGTGGATGAAGACGATTCGGTGACGCGTCAGGCCATCGAAAGCAAAACACTGCCGGATCCCGGCCTTCAGGTGCATTGGCATATCGCATCCCAAACCAATGAATTGGGCAAGGCCCTCGATGCGCTTTGGAGGGTGTCACCGCGCACCTCTGAAGTATACGTGACGACTGTGGACGACGTTTATTTCGCCACGCCAGGCTGGGATGAAATCCTGCGTTCGGCGTTCAACCAGTATCCCGACGGGGTGCTGCTCGCGTTTCCACATGATCCCGAAAATTCGCTGGCCGTCACCTATGCGATATTTGGGTGGCGCTGGCACACCACGCTCGGCTGCCTCTACATCGGCTATTTCGCCTACTGGTATGACGACCGATGGGTTGAGGAGATTGCACGACTGGCAGGTCGCCTGAAAAAACTGGACATGACCTTCGCGCCGATGGACAACGAAAAGGGCCGCACCAAGCGCATGAGAAATCTGCCGTTTTGGGCGCGCTTCATGCAGTTGACACTGCCGGAACGCGTCGAATCAGCCAAAAAACTCATCAGCGCCATGCATCCGCACGATGGCCCCGAACGTGAAGCCGCCTTGAAAAATCTGGAACATGAAGCCGCCAGACTTCGCGCAGAGCAGGACAAATTTTCGGACATCTACTGCGTGTTCCAGGAAGAACGCCATTCGGACGTCGCGCCCGAACAGCGCAGGCAGTTCAGCAAGCTTCATTTCGCCTGCGAGACCAAAGCCGTTCAGCGGCTGATTTTTATCGCGCAGGATTTCATGGAGAAAAAGGAGTTCGCTGAAGCGATGAAATGTCTCGACGCCGTGAACCTTTCAGATTTGCGCGTCAGACAGGTTCAGGAAATGAAGGCGGAATGCCTTCGTCAACTGGGACGAAATGCCGAGGCGGAAGCCGTTTTGAAGGAAAACCTTGCAGCGTGGCCCGAAATGAATTTCATTCGCCGCCTGTTTCGTTTCCTTGGCGCATTTGCCAACGATGGCAAGCGCATGCTCGTCGGAATCTTCGGCAAAAATCCTGAATCGACAAAACCCCGTTGATAATTTCATGCCCGAATCGGCTGCATCCACGCGATACGATGTAATCATCGTTGGCGGCGGCATCGTTGGGCTGGCGACAGCGTATCGTCTGCTTGAAGCGCGGCCACAAACGAAATTGCTGCTGCTCGAAAAGGAATCCAAACTCGCCGCGCACCAGACCGGCAACAACAGCGGCGTGCTTCATTCCGGTCTTTATTACAAACCCGGCTCGGAAAAGGCGAAGTTGAGCGTCGGCGGGCTGCGCGAAATGATCGCGTTCTGCCGCGAACACGGCATCGCCCACGAACAATGCGGTAAGGTCGTTGTCGCCACTTCCGAGGACGAATTGCCGCGACTCGAAAACCTTTGGGAACGCGGCAACGCAAATGGGCTTCAAGGGCTGCGCAAACTCACGCCGGAACAAATCAAGGAAATCGAGCCGCACGCCGCCGGCATCGGCGCGATTCATGTGCCGCAGGAGGGCATTGTGGATTATCCGGGCGTGTGCGAAAAACTCGGCGAACTCATCCGCAAATCCGGCGGTGAAATCCGGCTCGACACTCGCGTCCTGAAAATCATTCCGGAAGGCAGCGAACAAGTGATTGAAACTTCCTCCGGAAATTTTCACACAAAATTCGTTGTCGCCTGCGGCGGGCTTCATGCCGACCGGCTCGTGAAGGCGGCGGGGCAAAAAACGCCGGCGAAAATCATCCCGTTCCGTGGCGAATATTTTCAAATCAAAAAAGAGCGGCAGTTTCTCGTCCGCAACCTGATTTATCCCGTGCCTGACCCGAAGTTCCCATTTCTCGGCGTCCATTTCACGCGGCTCATTCACGGCGGCATCGAGGCTGGGCCGAACGCCGTGCTGGCGTTCGCTCGCGAAGGCTATCGCTGGTCCAACATAAATTTGCGCGATTTGGCGGAAACGCTTTGTTTCCCCGGCTTGTGGAAATTTCTCGCGAAGTATCCGAGCATGTGTGGCTATGAAATCCGGCGCTCGCTTTCAAAAGCCGAGTTCACGCGTTCTTTGCAAAAACTCGTGCCGGAAATTCGCGAGGCCGATTTGGAGACCGGCGGCTCCGGCGTGCGCGCGCAGGCCATGATGCCGGACGGAAAATTTGTCGAAGATTTTCATTTCGAGGAAGCGCCCGGCATATTGCACGTCCTCAACGCGCCATCGCCGGCGGCCACGGCGTCGCTGGCCATCGGCGGGAAAATTGTCGAGCGCGTGCTGCCGCAACTGTAGCGTCGCTCTGTGAGCGACGATTCGGCGGTCATGGACCGCCGCTACAAACCGGTTGGATGATCCAAAAACTCCCACGGCAGCCTGAATATTTTGGAGAGATGCGCTGCCAGCGCTTTTACGCCAAAAGTTTCCGTGGCGTAGTGGCCGCCATAGAAGACATTCAGTCCCAATTCCTCCGCCAGTGCAAAAGTCCATTGCAGCCCCTCGCCGGTGATGAATGTGTCCACGCCTTCATCGGCGGCAATTTTCAAATCGCCGCCTGCGCCGCCGGTGACGACGCCAACGCGCTCGCAAACATTTTTCCCGCCCGGAATAATTTTCGGCTTGGTGCCGGTCGCGCGTTCCAATCGTCTGGCCAAATCCGCGCGGGAAATTCTCGTCTGTGATTTGAAACCGATGGTCTGGCCGTGAGTCAGGAAAAACGGCTTCAGATTTTTCAGGCCGAGCGCGGCGCAAAGCTGCGCGTTGTTGCCAAGCTTCGGATGCGCGTCGAGCGGCAGGTGCGAACTGTAAACTGCCAGATTGTTTTCAATAAGCAGCCGGAGCATCTCGTGTTTTTTGCCCGTCCACGGATGCGATGGCGACCAGAACAGTCCGTGATGGACGATGAGCAAATCCGCCCGGGCGGCGATGGCGAGTTTGACGGTGGCGAGGCTGGCATCCACGGTGGCGGCAATTCTGGTGATCGGTCCCCGACCGTCCACCTGCAATCCGTTGGCCGCGCCTTCATAATCTCCGATGACCTTGGTGCGGAGCAATTGGTCGCAATGTTTTACAATGGCGGCGAGCGTTGTTTTCGGCATGGCGCGATGAAATCAAATTTTCTCCAAACTGCAAAGCTCGAAGCGTCGCAAAAATTTTTCATTCCGCCTGTTGCTTTCCTCGCGCAGAGTTTTATAGTGCGCTTCGCTTGAATTCACCGAAATGAACCATGCAACTGATGCGGGTTCGCCGTGGAGCATTGACGCGGCGCGCACGCTTTACAACATCCATCGCTGGGGCGCGAAGTATTACGACATCAACGACGCCGGACATGTCGTGGCGCGGCCGTTGCAGAACGCCGGCGCGACGGTGGACATCACGGATGTGATCGAGGAGGCGAAGGGACGCGGGCTGAAGTTTCCGCTGCTCATCCGGTTTCAGGACATCTTACGCCACCGCGTCGAGGCGCTCAACCTCGCCTTTCGCGGCGCCATCACGGAATTCAATTACAAGGGAAAATACCGCGGCGTGTTTCCAGTCAAAGTGAACCAGCTTCGCGAGGTGGTGGAGGAAATTCTCGACGCGGGCAAGCCGTATGAATTCGGCCTCGAAGTCGGCAGCAAGCCGGAATTGTTCGCCGGCCTCGCGCTTCAAGGCCAGATGGGCTGCCTCATCATCTGCAATGGTTACAAGGACGCGGAGTTCATCAAGATGGCCATGCTCGGCATCAAGCTCGGCAAAAAGGTCATCGTGGTTGTTGAAAAATTGGAGGAGCTGCGCCACATCATTTCGATTTCAAAACAGCTCGGCGTCGAGCCGCTGCTTGGCATCCGGGCGCGGCTGTTGAGCAAGGGCGCGGGCCGATGGGCCGAGAGCGGCGGCGAAAACGCGAAATTCGGCTTGAGCACCGCGGATTTGCTGGCGGCGGCGGAATTGCTCAAGGCGGAAAATCTCGGTCATTGCCTTAAGCTCCTGCATTTCCACATCGGCTCGCAGGTGCCGGACATCCTAACGGTGAAAAAGGCCGTGCAGGAGGCGGCGCGGCTTTACGCCAAGCTCTACAAGATGGATTTCAAGATCGAATTTCTCGATGTCGGCGGCGGCCTGGGCGTGGATTACGACGGCAGTCGGTCGGCGTTCGACAGCTCGACGAATTACTCGCTGCAGGAATACACCAACGACATCGTTTATTACGTCGCAGACGTGTGCAACGCGGAAAATGT
>Ga0265338_10007039_pt1 | contig 14110 bp, 14 predicted proteins | sample 42126metaG_FD_193579 | JGI IMG/M metagenome (GOLD analysis project Ga0265338, IMG submission 193579) | Rhizosphere microbial communities from Carex aquatilis grown in University of Washington, Seatle, WA, United States - 4-21-26 metaG | ecosystem: Host-associated > Plants > Roots > Rhizosphere... | reverse complement strand
CCGTCCGCACGCCCGCACCCAGGGTCTATTTGCTATACTTCAATCCGTTAGGCCGATATAGCTCAGCTGGTAGAGCAGCACTTTCGTAAAGTGAAGGTCGGCGGTTCGATTCCGCCTATCGGCTCCAAAAGCGGGATTAGTATAGCGGTAGTACGTTTGCTTCCCAAGCAAGAGGTACGAGTTCGACTCTCGTATCCCGCACCAACACACCACATTAATTTGTTCACTACCGGCCAAAACCGGTAAACTATAAGCTGAATGGAAATACCTAAAAAATTCTTGCACGACCGCCTGGTTCTGCTGCTGCTGACCGTCATCGCTTGTTTGGTGGTTATTGGCGTCAGCATAGTACTACTGCGGTTTGATGTTTCGCGCAATCCTACCACGGTAGTGGCTTATCGGCCCAATATCTCTGGCACTCAATACATCAGCGGCAAGCCAATCGATATCTACAGCCTGGCATTATTCATGGTCATAACCTCGGCGGCGGCAATTTTTATCAGCGCCCGGATTTACGAGGTCAAAAAACCGGCGGCCATATTTTTGCTATCGGCCACGGTGTTTTTGCTGATATTATCGACGATTGTCGCCAACTCCTTAATATCAATCCAGTAGTTCTATGAGATCAATCGAAATTCCGCAGCCCGAAGATCGCGATTGGCGCTACCGGGCCTTCGAAATTCTGCCCGGCGCCCTAACTTATACAATTCTATCTTTACCTATACTTTTGGGTAAAGTCAGTCCTAAACTGGCGGCCTACTTCTTAATCGCCTATCTTTTGCTGTGGTTTATCAGGGCAGTGGGCTTAGACATTCGTAGCCTTCAGGGCTGGCGCACCATGAAGCAGCACAAAAACTTAAATTGGCGCAATTTATTAACGGACTTAGAAAAGCTGGAACCCAACCATACCGGCGCCCCCAAATGGCACGCCCGCAACCTTGCCCGGGTCGGCCGTAATATCCCACACACTCGCATTAAGCCGTCGGAAGTTTACCACGCTGTCATTATTGCCTTTTGGAATGAATCGCGCGATATACTGGAGCCAACCGTTGAATCTGTCTTAGCTACGGCTTTTGATCACAAAAAAATAATCTTGATTTTAGCCTATGAACAGCGTGGCGGTCAGGAAATAGAAGACACTGCCAATTACCTTATTGAAAAGTACGGCCATAACTTTTATCACGCCGAAGCCGTCATGCACCCCTGGCCAATGACCGGCGAGGTCATCGGCAAGGGCGGCAACGTCACTTTTGCCGGCCGCCGGCTCCAGGAGTACCTAGAAGAAGTCAAAATCGACCCCCTAAATGTGGTAGTCACTACGCTGGATTCCGACAACCGGCCCGATAAGCAGTACTTCGGCGCGCTAACCTACACTTATTGCTCAACCGAGGAGCCCAAGCACGCCAGTTACCAGCCGGTAACCATGTACACCAACAACATCTGGGACGCCCCGGCGCCGATGCGGGTCATCGCCGTCGGCAACTCCTTTTGGAATGTGATTTTGAGTCTGCGGCCGCACCTGTTGCGCAATTTTTCGGCCCATGCCCAGCCGATGGCCGCCCTTATAGATACCGATTTTTGGTCGGTCCGCACCATAGTGGAAGACGGCCACCAATTCTGGCGCACCTGGTTCCGCTACGATTCCCATTACGAGGTTTACCCCATCTTCGTTCCGATTTATCAGGACGCCGTACTCACCGATAAATATCGCAAAACCCTCAAAATGCAGTTCATCCAGGTGCGCCGTTGGGCTTGGGGGGTTTCCGACGTCGCCTATTTTGCCAACCAAGCCTTTTTTAAGATAAATAACATCCCGCTGCACAAGCGTATTTCCAAGTTTCTGAGACTGTTAGAGGGGCACTTAAGCTGGTCCACGGCGCCGCTGCTACTATTGCTAGCCGCTTATCCGGTCTTTTTCTTTCACACTTCCAGTCCGCCGCCGTTCGGCTATCTGGCTAACGAACTGCCGCAGTACGCCAGCGCCCTGCAGCGGGTGGCTATGGTAGGTATCTTAATCTCTCTATTCTTAAGTTTTCGCAGCCTGCCGCCCAAACCGGCGCGTTACAAACGCCACCGCACTATCTGGATGGTCGTGCAGTGGGTTTATTTGCCGTTTACCTCCATCGTTTACAGTTCATTCGCGGCCATCTACTCGCAAACCCGCCTGATGTTTGGCAGTTATCTTGGCTTTGTAATCACCGAGAAAGCCACCAAGTCAGAACGCTCCGACGTCGGCTCAATGTTGAAATAGTTATTGCACAGAGGGGTGTTCGGCGACGAATCGCAGATAAGCTCGCCTATCAAACCTTTTTAATACTTGGGCGGTGGTTTTAGATATATCACCCGGTTTGAATACCGGTTTCTGGGGCAGGGTCAACAGTTTGCGCACGATGGTGCCCAAAACCTCTCTAGAGGCCGTATAAGCGTCTTTTCGGTCCTGGAGGGCTGACATTAGCTCCTTGAGTAATAAATCGGGTAAAAACGGCTTGTAGCCGCCAGCTTGCTCCACCGATAGGGCTGTCTCCAGTTCCACCGCCTCATGAGTCGTAAAAACAGATTGGCAGACCAAACATTGCCGCCGCCGCCACACCTGGTTATTGCGTTTCTGTAGCCGGCTATTAGTCACTTTTGTTTCACCGCCGCAATATATACAAACCATATCAACATATTGTCATACCGCTAGTGATTTTTCCAGTGGATAATTGCCTAAAACCGGGGTAATAAAAAACCACCTCTGTAGAAAAGGTGGCTGGGAACGTTTCTATATCTGTTAAATGCTAGCTGAGCTCTGTTGGCGAACCCTGCGGATTCGGCTAGTCTGCGGTTTTATTTTGATGATCTCTTCATAGAACAGCTTGAAGTTATCAAGTGACCCCACCTTCTTTTTGCTACTCAAAATGTCCTCACAATTAACTTGCCTAAGTTATCATTCCGCTTATATTACGTCAAACGCTTATGCTCCGAATTTGCCGCAAAATGGCCCAGTCTATCTCTGTTAAAACTATCTTAGTAAAATCGCCAACGGTTAAGCATAAGCCTCAAGCTCCTGGCTGTTTGCTACAATGGCATAGATGTTTAAAGAGTTAAGTGTCCATAAAAACGGCGGCCGGGCAGGGTTATTGACTACCCGCGCGGCCTCTGTTAAAACGCCGTTTTTTATGCCAGTGGCCACGCGCGGCGCGGTCAAGAGTTTAGAGCCGGCCGAAGTTGCCGCCACCGGCGCCCAGGTATTGCTAGCTAACACCTATCATTTGCACCTGGCACCGGGCGAAAAAACCGTCAAAAAACTTGGTGGTTTGCACAGTTTCTCGGGGTGGAACGGTCCAATTTTGACCGATTCCGGCGGTTTCCAGGTGTTTTCGCTGGCCCATGTGCGCAAAATCACCGAAGACGGCGTGACTTTTAAAGACCCGGCTAGCGGCCAAATGGTGGTTATTACCCCTGAAAAATCGATGCAAATCCAGCTGGATTTGGGCTCGGATATTATTATGGCTTTTGATGATTTAACCGGGCTGGACCCGGCCAAAGCCAAGGTCCGTACCGAAGAAGCGGTGGAACGAACCCATCGCTGGCTGTTGCGCTGCATAGCTGAATTCAACAAACTAACCGCCAAAACTCCCAAGGCCAAGCGGCCTCTGTTATTCGGCATCGCCCAGGGCGGCTTAAATAAAGAACTCCGGCAAAAAAGCGTCGAATTCGTCCAATCAACAGAGGTCGATGGCCTGGCCATCGGCGGCCTATCGGTCGGCGAGGGCACCAAAGACATGCACGACATGCTGGAATTTTTAGCGCCATTGTACGACCCGACCAAAATCCGCTATCTAATGGGCGTCGGTGAACCCGGCAACCTAAAATTTGCTATCGAACATGGCATTGATATGTTCGATTGCGTGCTGCCGACCCGCAACGGCCGGCACGGCTCAGTATGGGTTAGCGGTGATAAAAAATTAAATCTCAAAAACGGCCAGTTTGCCGCCAGTAAGGGCCCGATTGATAAAAACTGCGATTGCCACGCCTGTCAACAGGGGTACAGCCGGGCTTTCCTGCGCCACTTATTCAAAGCCGCCGACCCCTTGGCCGGCAAACTGGCCAGCCTGCACAACCTCCGTTATCTGCAGCGCATCTGCGAGGATTATCGTTAGGGTTTACCGGGCGTGTATTTGACTGCGTCCAAGGGGTATTTTTGGCCGGCCAGATAGTCTTTTAGCATCTCTTTACTAATCTTATCGCGGAGAGTTTTTCTATCCATGGCCATGATTTCCTCAGGGGTGAACCACCTCACAGCACTGATTTCTTTGGGGTCCACAGCGGCCTGCTCGCCGGATACGCTACCCCTGTAAACAAATTCTATGGGCTGGTTAGGCCGCCCATCTTTAGTCTTAATAAAAGAATAGATTCCCAGCAGATAATCAGGGGTGAAATCGTAGCCGCTTTCTTCCTTGGCCTCTCTTATGGCACCGGCAAGCGGATCCTCGCCTAAGTCCAGCCAGCCGGCCGGAAAATTCCACATACCCTTAACTTCACCCCAGTTCTCTTGGACTAACAAGAACTTTCCATCTTTTTCAATGAAAGCTCGCACTACTACAAAGGGTTGGCTTCGGACTCTTTCCATAATTATGGTGGGTACGGAGGGATTCGAACCCCCGACATCCACAACGTCAATGTGGCGCTCTAGCCAACTGAGCTACGTACCCGAACTACCTGATTATACTATCTCAAATACGGTATCTTATAAATAACCATATATGATATAAAAAAGGGGAATCCAAAACTGTGGATAAGTTAGGAAAAAAGTACTAGCAATTTCCGGCTAGTACATATATACTCCTATGTAGGTTGAGTTTTGCCGAGTTGTTAATAGCTCGCTAAAAGCTGGGATTTGAGGAAAATTGCGAGATTTCTCAAAAACCAGCTTTTTTCATGCCAAAAACCCGGCTTAAAAGCTTTTTGAGCGATTATTAAGGTGTTATGATGTAAATCAAGTATGGACGAGGCGAAAACCGAGGAAAATCAAGCTCCCGACCACAGGAAATTGGGTTACGATCTGGATTTATTTACATTTTCCGAGCTGGTGGGCTCCGGCTTGCCGCTTTGGACCCCCCGGGGCACCATTCTAAGGAGTCAATTAGACAACTACGTGCAGGAAATGCGCGATGGTTATGGCTTTCAAGCGGTGACCATCCCCCATATAACCAAAAAAGACCTCTATCAAAAGAGCGGCCACTGGACCAAGTTCAAAGATGATCTATTCCATGTAAAGAGCCGCGAGGGCTACGAATTCGCCATGAAGCCAATGAATTGCCCGCACCACGCCCAAATCTACGCCAGCCGCCCCCGTAGCTACCGCGAATTACCCATCAGATACCGTGAAACAACCATGAACTACAGGGATGAGCAGAGCGGGGAGTTAAACGGGATTTTAAGGGCCCGTTCGTTCACCCAAGATGACGCCCACGTCTTTTGCCGCGAGGAAGACATCGTCCAAGAGGTGCTAAACCTGTGGGACGTGGTTGAGAAGTTTTATAACACTTTGGATTTTAAGTTGTCGCTGAGATTTTCCAAACGCGATCCGGCCACCCCTGACGCCTATGCCGGTAGCTCTGAGCTCTGGGAGCGCGCCGAAGCCGAACTACGTAAAGCCATAGACCAAAAAGGCGGCCAGAACGTACCCGATGGTCTGGGCGACGCCGCCTTTTACGGCCCCAAACTGGATTTTGTGGCCAAAGACTCGCTAGACCGAGAGTGGCAGGTGGCAACTATCCAGCTAGATTTTGCCCAACCAGAGGGGTTAGAACTCACCTATATCAACACTCACGGCCAGGAACAGCGGCCGGTAATGATCCACTGCGCGGTGATGGGTTCTATAGAGCGATTCCTAGGGGTATATCTCGAACACACTAATGGGCATTTTCCGCTGTGGCTGGCACCGGAACAGCTACGAGTCGCAGTTTTGAATGATGAAGAGCCAGTGATGAAGATGGCCAAAGAGCTAGTTACTAAAGCCCGCGAGCAGGGAATCAGGGCGGAATTAGACGATTCCAACGAATCGGTCGGTAAAAAAATCCGCGACGCCGAAGTTATGAAAGTACCATACACGGTGGTAATCGGCGGCAAAGAGGTGGAATCCGGCCGTTTAAGCCCACGCGGTCGCTCAGACCTGCCGGAGTTAACCGAATCATCTGTGGACGAACTCCTAGAACGACTCTCTCAAGATGCCAAAGCCCGCAAATAAACCAATCATCGCCGTCGATATTGATGACGTGCTGGTGCCGCATGCCGCGAACTTACTCGATTGGTATAACCGTAAATATGGCACTAACCTAACTCTTGCTCATAACCACTCTAAAGATCCCGGCCCCTGGGGGACTAAAACGGCGGAAGAGGCCATAAAGCGAGTCCACGAATATATACACTCGGATGCACTGTTTACCGCACAACCTGTTGAGGAATCGATATCGGCACTTAAGGAGTTAAGTGAAAAATACGAGCTTATGATTATCACCGGCAGAGACACCATCATTGAAGAGAAAACCAGGCGATGGATTACTAACCATTATCCGAACCTTTTTAAGTCTATCCACTTCACCGCTATGTATAACTTAGAGGGAGAATCGAGGTCTAAATCGGATATCTGCCAAAAAACGGGCGCGGCCTATCTGATAGACGACGCTCTCGATCAAGCTTTCGAAGTGCCCCCAACAGGTGTAAAAGTACTATTATTTGGAGATTATCCCTGGAACGAGACCACTAAACCCCTACCTGGTGTAATCAGGGTTAAGGACTGGCAAGGAGTACTGGAGTATTTTGATGGAAGAAGTTAACGACGATTTTCGGCAGCGGGTTTACACCTATGTGGCCCAGATTCCCAGAGGCAGGGTAATGACCTATGGCCAGTTGGCAGCTTTGGCCGGCAGCCCTTACGCCGCCCGGATTGTTGGCGGCATTGCTCACTGGGGCGACCCGGATTTACCCTGGCAAAGGGTGGTCAAAAAAGACGGGTCGCTGGCCGAAGGCTATCCGGGCGGCGTGGTCGGCCATCAAGAGGCGCTAGAGGCCGAAGGGGTGGAATTTAATCAAGAACATAAACTAGATATCGGTAAACTGTTATGGCACCCACCCACCATCGGCCAGAACTCCTTGTTATAACCGGTACCACCGCCTCCGGTAAGTCGGCTCTGGCGCTGAAAATTGCCCAGCAGTTTAACGGGGAAATCATCGCGGCCGATTCATGGACTGTTTACAAGGGTTTTGATATTGGGACCTCAAAACCTACTATTACGCAACAAAAAGCCGTTAAACACCACTTAATTGACGTTAGACAGGCAACTGATGGCTTTAACGCACCGCTTTTTCAGCAAATGGCCGAGCGAGCCATCAAAAATATCCAAAAACGGGGTAAATTGCCAATTTTGGTCGGCGGCACCGGGCTGTACATAGATAGCGTACTGTACGATTTTGGCTTTTTGCCATCTGTTAATTCCGACGAACGGGCTAAGTTTAACGCTATGAGCCTGCCGGAATTGCTGGAAATCGCCCAAATTCAAAATATTGACTTAACGGATATAGATATCCGCAATAAGCGGCGGATTATCCGGGCCATAGAGGCCAAAGGCCAAAAACCGACCAAAAAGGCCTTGCGGCCCAACAGCTTGATTATCGGGCTTAACCCCGAGCCGGGGGAGCTAAAGCTCCGGATACAACAGCGCACCGACCGGATGCTGGCCGCAGGGCTGGAAACAGAGGTCAGGGAACTATCAAGCCGGTATGGCTGGGAAGCTGAACCAATGAAGGGCATCGGTTACCGGGAGTGGCGGGAGTATTTTGAAGGCAGCCAGAGCTTGGAAGACACCAAGAGTAGGATTGTTTCGGCCACCAATAACCTGGCCAAGCGTCAGCGCACCTGGTTCAAACGCAGCCCGGATATACAATGGTTTAGTTCAGCCGATGCGGCCTATAAAGCAATCAGCGCGGTTTTGAACACCTGAATTATCTTTAAACTCTATCTTTTGGTACAATCAATAACAGAGGGAGATGTATGATTGAACAATTGTTCGGGTCTAAAACACGGGTAAAGCTGCTGCAGCTATTTTATTCCAACCCCAACCGGGCATTTTATGTGCGCGAAATCACCCGTAAGATTGATGAACAGATAAATTCGGTGCGCAGGGAACTATCTAACCTGCTTAGCATCGGTATTATTACATCTGACGCCACCAACAACCGCCTTTATTACGAAGTAGACCAGAGTTACGAGTACTATAAGCCGCTATCTATGGTGTTTGGCGGTATGAAAATGCCGGCCGCCGAGCCGGAGGCCGAAGCTAAGCCGGCCCCCAAAGCCGGCAGAAAAGCCGAACAGCCGGTAGCGGTTGCCCCCAAAGCCGACGTTGGCGCCGAACACCCCATGGCCAAGGGCTTCCGCGGCCTGGGCAAAGTGGAGCTGGCGCTGTTAACCGGCCAGTTTACCCGCGACGAGCTGTCCGGCATAGACGTGCTGATTGTAGGCGATGTCAACCAGGCCAAAGCCGATAAATTTATCGCCGAGCTGGAAGCCGCCGAGAATAAAGAACTGCGCTATGCGGTCTTGCCGCTGGAGAATTATCGCTATCGCGTTCAGATTAACGACCGCTTTATTAGCAACGTGCTCGAGGCCAAAAAACAGGTTATAATTAATACTCAAGAACTTGAGATTTAGGAGAGTTTAAGTGGAATTACAGTACTATGGTGCCAACTGTTTAAGATTGTCAGCCAAAAAAGCCCAGATTGTTATAGACGATAACCTGGCCAAAATCGGCCTAAAGTCAGTCACTAAGCCGGGCGATATCAGCCTGCGCAGCCGTAAAGACTTTCCGAACCACCCGGAAGCCTCGTTTACCGCCGAGATGCCGGGCGAATACGAGATTGCCGGCGTGGTGATTCACGGCATCGCCGCCCGTTCGCATATGGACGAAGAAGGCCAGCATAACGCTGTAATTTATACTGTTGAAGCCGACGATACCAAGGTAGCGGTTATCGGCCACATCTTCCCGGAGCTGTCCGAAGACCAACTGGAACAGATAGGACTAGTCGATTTGGTAGTAATACCAGTGGGTGGCAACGGCTACACACTGGATGCCGTCGGCGCCCTCAAAATTATCAAACAGATTGAGCCAAAGGTTGTAATTCCGACGCATTATAATGACAAGGCAATCAAATACGAGGTCCCCCAAACCGAGCTGGCCGATGCCCTCAAAAACCTGGGAATGGAAGTTAGCGAAACGGTTGCCAAGTATAAAATCAAGCCGGCCGAGCTGAGCGACGCCACCCGGCTTATCGTTCTGGAACGCCAATAACAGATTGACTAAAGCCGCCTAAGTTTGTAGAATTTAAGCTTGGCTTTTTACCCCCAGTGGTGAAAAGTGTCCATTCCATCAACCCCAGAGGAGAGTCTGATGACTCACGCAGTGCAGGGAAAGACCAAGGTGCGCGTCACCGAGACCAAGAGCAGCACGCTGAAGTTCTTCATCCCGGAGGATCTTCTACCAGCGGGATACCAACGGTTGACCATCTTCCGAGGTGACAACCTCAATGAACTGCTCCCCGGAGGCGAGTGCCCTGTCCTGCACAACCTGTGTGCCGGTCTGATGCCGGACGAGAGGTGTGGTCAGGTCGATCACATCCGTATCGCCCGTTTCAACAAGTCGCGCACCAGATTCGAGGTTCAACTGACCACCGAGCTCGTTTCAACGAGAGCACGGGGGCGAATCGACGCGGCGCTTCGCGCTTGCGGCTTCGACCCAATCATCTAGAGACGTAGAACTCGGGGGTGGTCGCGCACCACAGGCGATCACCCCCGCTAAACTTCCTTCTGGTTAGCTCTCCGCTTCTGGCGGATTGAGCGCGGCTTTGGCCGCTGTTAGTAGATGGACGGGTTCTTAAGCCCGGTAGTCTTTCCGCTGTTGCGGACGGCCTGCCGGCCTTTTCTTTATAAAAGTGTTTGACATAAGCGAGTTTGGTTGTATAATATCAAATAACCTTTTGTTGATTATTCTGCAAAAGAGTATTTTGACAAGTAGATACATAGCACGAGGTGAGAACTAAGCATCCGTTAAACGGGTGTTTATTCCTCATCTCGTGTGTCTTGGATAGACACGCTGTTACCTGCACGGGTGACAGGAGGTGCGATCAAGGAGGTTGTATGAAGTACGCATACTCGAGTATGTCCTGGGCGAGTGCCCACTCCGATGTGACTTCTTCTGGCTCGTACTCGTCGCGCGACGGCTTCGCCAGCGCGACCGACTGACCGGACCTTCCTCAACCTAGAGCTTTGCGAGACGGCTGGCATCACGTCAGTGACAAGTCTCGCGGCTCCGCACACGCCGATTCGTGAAGGGAGGTGCATGCACCTACCGCTTGTGGTCTTCGTGGCGCAGGAGGCGCTGGCTGGTCTCCTCGAGACCAACTCGTCTGTTGCCAGCAAGACGCTCATGTCCGCGGTGGTTGCGTCTCCGCGCGATCCCAACGACTGAGATCGCGCCGGGAGCGGAATAAGACCGAAAGGTCACTGCCGGCGCTGACACGATGCTTCTTCTGACTGCAAGACGAAACAACCAACATGCCTGCCTAGTACGACCCGCTGTGTGGGGTGCAGCGGGAATTGTAAGATGCAAGTCACGACCACCGCTTCGGCGGTGTAACTGCGGGGCCGGAGGGCCCAAGGCTCGCCATGTGCAGCTGACCCTCCGGCCCTATCTCAACTACCTGTTTTTCCCTCGAGAGAAGGGGACGACTACGTGAATCCTCGGTTCGAACCGCTCGACGGCCTCTAGGCCTGCGCGCCTCGGCGAAGTGTCCCACGAGCCCATAGTCCCCGTGGCTATCCACCCCGGATCGGACGCCCTGAAGCTCTAGGTACTGCATGATTCGAATATGCAGGCCATTGCGGAGAGGCAACCACCGTGGAGCAGAGTGAGCCCGGAGCGGCGCGACTCGTTTAGGGCTTGGTTATTTAGCGGTTTAGCCGCACCTAACCAAGTCCACAGTCGCCCCTCCGGGCCACCGCTCACCCAAATGTATCTACTTGTCTCTTTCCAATCTGTTTCAAAACTTGAAGCCGGCTGGAAAGATATCACACTCATCGCAGAGAACTACGGATTGACATAATCTGCTAAAAATAGTATAAATATGGTAACTCCGGAGGCGTTTCGCCATCCGGACGTTTTTTTGACATCAGTAGATATCACACGCCCAATCATCCAAGCCTGCGCTTAGCAGAGAACAGGAGAGGACATGGTCGCGAAAGCCGCCATTTTGCTTGTAACACTGTTTTTCTGTCTGCCGAGCGCGGCTTTCGCCGCATCTCCGCAGCCAGCCCGAGTAATTGTGGCCATCGTCGATACCGGCGTGGCCCAGAACCGCGTGACGGCTCCAAGACTGCTCCCCGGCTGGGACTTCGTGGACAACGACGCTAACGCGACCGACATGAACGGTCACGGCAGTGCGATGGCCAGCATCGTCCTGGCCCAGTGCCAACGTTGCGACATCCTGCCGGTGCGAGTACTGGGCCAGGGAGGAATGGGCACAGCCACGCTGGTTATCGAGGGGATTCACTATGCGGTCGCCCATGGCGCCCGCATCATTAACCTCTCGATTACGACACCATCCGACAACCCGGACCTATCCGCGGCTGTGGAATGGGCCGTGACCCAAGGTGTTGCGGTGGTCGTGGCGGCCGGTAACTCCGGCTTACCCGACGGCTACCCGGCGGAAACCTCGCCGGACGCCATCGCGGTTGCCTCGGTCGACGCTACCGGTGCGCTTTACGCCTGGTCAAACCACGGCCCTTGGGTGAGCGTGTATGCGCCCGGCTCGTTACTCGCGCTGACAATCGCCGGCAAACCGATGCAAGCAGTCGGTACGTCCGCTTCGGCGGCTTACGTCACCGGCAAGGCAGGGATCCTGCTGGGCTACGACCCGGCGCTTACACCGCTGGAACTGCTCGGCTTGCTAAAGCAGGAGACGTACTGAAGCAGTGGGCGGCGGTCCCAGCTGGGACCGCCGCCCGCAGTATCTACTTTGTCCCTTCGCCCGCCAGGTCAGGCGGGTTTTTGCTTATAAAAAAACCGGCATGATTGCCGGATTCCATCTGTAAACTATCAGCTAAAAGCTAATTTAAGCCAGGCCTTTTTTCTTGAGGCTACGCAGGGCGCTGGTGCTGATTTTTACCCGGACTTTCTTGCCATCTACGGTAAGAGTTTTGGTTTGCAAATTGGGCTTCCAGGTCTTTTTAGTATGGCGCATCGAAAAGCTGACATTGCTGCCGTGCTGCTTACCTTTTTTATCGAAATCAAGTCGTTGCATAATCAAGGCCTTATTTTACAGATTAAAACCGATAAAATCAACCTACGTTATACTAGTAGTTAATGAATGTGAACATACAAGGCGTAGCAATTTTCTTTTTGGTGTTCCTGTTCTCGATGTCTATCCATGAAATGATGCACGCCTTTGCCGCCGATTACCTAGGCGACGACACCGCTCGTATGCAGGGCCGGCGGACGCTTAATCCCTTGCCGCACATTGACCCGATATTTACCTTAGCGTTACCCCTAATTCTTTACCTGAGCCACAGCTCAGTACTCTTCGGTGCCGCTAAGCCGGTGCAAGTAAACTTTAACCGGCTGCGCTTTGGTGAGTTTGGCGGCGCGATTGTAGGGATGGTAGGGCCGATAACTAATCTGGTTTTAGCCTGTCTCGCCGCTATCTTGTTCAGGGGGATAAATCCCCAAGTGGGCAGCAATGTTTATAATGCCTTTGCTATCGGTATTTCACTGAATGTTGGCCTCTTCCTCTTTAACTCCATACCTTGGCCGCCCCTAGACGGCTCGCGGTTGCTTTATGCCTTCGCGCCGCGCCCCCTGCAAGAGGTTATGGAAAGTATAGAACGGATGGGCATGGTAAGTATTCTAATCTTAATCTTCCTGGTCTATCCTCTAATCGCCGGTCCGCTTTCTAACATTTATCAGAGCTTTATTCATCTGTTAGCTCCCGGGTTATTACTTTAGCAGGAGTATAATAATAGATGGTCGGTTAGAGCACATTTAAATTTTCTCAATAAAATTTATAAGGGAGCTCAACTATGCGGTCCGGACCGTGGTCCGGCTGTGAGAGCACCCACTTTGCATAAAACTTGCAGAGGTAAATTTAAGTGCCCGACACCGGCCGAAGCAAAAAGCCCGTCTTAACCGACGGGTTTTTTGTACCCCTCAGCTGTTATAATCAACATGGTCTATTACAACGGGGTGTGGCGCAGCTGGTAGCGCGTACGGCTGGGGGCCGTGAGGTCGCAGGTTCAAGTCCTGTCACCCCGACCACGTCAGAAATCGCTTCAACCAAACATCAAAAAGGCGCAATCAAGTGGCGCCTTTTTTGTTTGGTCTTGCGCGTTTCTTCCTTTTCCGTTTGCCTTATCCCCAAGGCAAACGGGGTAGAACTTGTTATCATTAGATGCAGATGGAAATTATAGATATATCTTTACCAATTACAGAGGGCATGCCGGTTTATCCGGGCACAGCCAAAACCCGCATTAAGCACGTCAAGAGCGGCAGTGGTACCTCGGTTATATCCGAACTGCAGATGACATCGCACGCCGGAACGCATATAGACGCGCCGGTACACGGTATTCCGGCCGGCGAGACTATCAATCAGCTAGATTTGGAAACTTTCTACGGCCCGGCCCGGGTGCTGGACCTGACGGCCTGTAAAACAGTGGTGAAAATCGCCGATTTGGAAGCCAAAAACGTAATGAGCGGTCAGCGGATACTACTTAAAACCAGCAATTCTAACCGGGGCTTCAAGACTTTTTATGACGATTACGTGTACCTGGCGGCCGATGCCGCCGAGTACCTCGGTCAGCTGGGCGTTAAACTGGTGGGCATTGATTCGCTATCTATCAAACAGCGCGGCAATCAAGATAACACCTCGCATACCGCGCTGTTGTCGCGCCAAATACCAATCTTGGAAGGCCTAAACTTAAAAGATGTACAAGAGGGCGAATACACCTTGGCGGCTTTGCCGATAGCTTTGCAGTACGACGGGGCGCCAGCCAGGGCAGTGCTGATTCGAAATAAGCCAT
>Ga0265338_10007038_pt1 | contig 14112 bp, 7 predicted proteins | sample 42126metaG_FD_193579 | JGI IMG/M metagenome (GOLD analysis project Ga0265338, IMG submission 193579) | Rhizosphere microbial communities from Carex aquatilis grown in University of Washington, Seatle, WA, United States - 4-21-26 metaG | ecosystem: Host-associated > Plants > Roots > Rhizosphere >... | reverse complement strand
CCGAGCGGGGCGGAACTCAGCCGGCTGACCGGGTACGCGGTGCTCACCTGCCGCCGGGCGCTGCGGCTGCTGATCACCGAGGGGGTGCTCGTCCCCGGTCCCAGCCGCAACGCCCGGCCGCGGGTGGCCGGGGCCGCTCAGCTGCCCGGGGAGCACGACCTGGCGGCCGCCGGGCGCGCCTTGTCGGCCGGGCTGTCCGCCCGCCGGCGGGCGGTCGGGCTGACCCAGCCGGACCTCGCCGCGCTAGCCAAGGTGTCGGTGACCACTGTGGGGCACGCGGAGACCGGCCGGCTCTGGCAGGCCCGGCGGTTCTGGGAGCGGGCCGACAACGCGCTCGGCGCCGACGGCGGGCTGCTGCGGCTGCACGACGCGTATCGCGCGGCGTCCGCCGCGGCCCTGTCGCGCGACGCGGGCGCACCCACCGGAGTACCCGGACCAGTTCCAGACCTAGGGGCAGGGGCAGTAGCCGGGGGCGAGGGAGGAGCGGAGTCGGCTGGCAGCCAGCCCCATCCGTTCCTCCATCCGCTGTTTCCTGCCGCGGGGGACCCGCAGGCGGCCGGTATTCCGCTGCCGCGCGGGCAGGCGGGGATCGCGCAAGTCGGGATCGCGCAGGCGGGGAGGTGGCCAGGGGAACGCGAGGCGGAGCCGGGTCCGGGCGTCACCCCGGCCTGCGTCACCATCGTGTGGAGCGACGGCACCGTGACTACGGTCCGCCCGCCGCAGACATCGCGCACCGGGCCGGCCAGCCCGGCCGTTCCCCCGCCCGGCGATCAGGGGCCGGACCGTCCCGTGCCCGGGACGAGCGGGCGTTAGCCGGACGGCTAACCGGCCCGGCGGCCGCAACCACCCGTCCAGGACCGCCTGGTTGCCGCAACCATGCGGGCTGGGGCCTCCCTAGCCCGCCAGCGCGGCCAGGAAGTCCCGCAGCCGCTCCGGGGTGGTGAACACGTGGCCGGTGATGCCGAGCGCTTCGGCCGCGGCCACGTTCTTCTCGCGGTTGTCGATGAATACTGCCTCGGCCGGGGTGATCTTCAGGTCGGCCAGCACGTGCCGGTAGATCGCCGGGTCCGGCTTGATCAGCCTGAGCTCCCCGCTGACGTAACAGGTGCCGAAGAAGTCGCCTAGCGGCCCGTGCCGGAAGTAGCTGCCGTAGTCCGGGCCCGCGTTCGACAGCAGGGCCAGCGGCGTCCGGCCCGCCCGCAGGTCCGCCAGTACCTCCACCGTCCCCGGGTTGACCGAGAGCCAGCTGCGGAAGTCGGCCGCCCAAAGCTCGTGGACCCGGCTGTCGTCCCAGCTCGCGCCGATGTCGGCGGCGACCGCCTGCCAGTAGGCGGCGACACCGCCGATGCCCTGGTCGAGGCCGTCCCGGTGGGCGTCGTAGGCCGCCCAGAACCGGCTGGCGGCCGCGCCCTCGCCCGGGCCGCCGTCTGCTCCCGCCTGGTCGCGCACTCCGGCCAGCCGGGTGATGGCGTCGCGGTCGGCGGGCGACTGCGCCAGCGAGATGACCTCGCCGTAGTCGAAGATCACGGTCCGGCCGGGCAGCGAAAGAGGCGCGCGGGTCACCGGGTCACCGTATCGTGGGCGCCCCCCGGGCGCGGCGGCACGGCCCGCCCCATCCGTGCCACCGCGCCCTGCCCGCGACCCTCGGCAATGCCTTGGGTCCCCACCCCGGGCGGGCAGCGCTTTGAATATAGGGGCGAAGGGTAAAATTCAGGTCTAATTCGCAGCCTCGGCGAATTTGACCCGGTAGAGATACGTCATCCCGCGTTCCCCCGGAAGGAGCGGCGTGCCAGCCGGAACCATCGTCATCCTGGGACGGCCCGAGCTGCTGTGCGACGGCCGCCCGGTGGAGCTGCGCAGGCAGGTCAGGAAGGCGCTGGCGGTGCTGGTGGCCGCCCGCGGCAGGCGGGTGCGCCGGGCGGAGATCTCCGCCGCCGTGTGGGACGACGAGGACCGCGACGTGCGCACGCTGATGTGGTCGCTGCGGCGCGCGCTGCGCGACTGCGACGACGGTTTCGACCTGCCCACCGACAAGGGCAGGGATGGCAGTTACCGCCTGGTCGCGACGGGCGGCGGCCAGCTGGAGGACCGGGTGGACGCGTTCCGCTTCCTCGGCCTGGCCGCCGCGGCCGGGGCGCGGGCGCGGGACGGTGACGCCGCGGGGGCGCTGGCCGGGCTGACCGAGGCGGCCGGGCTGTGGGACGGCGAGCCGTTCGCCGACCTGTGGCCGCAAGGGCCGCCCGAGGTCTGCCGGCGGCTTGCCGCCGAGCTCGACCAGGCGCGCGACGGGCTGGTCAGGGCCCTGGCCGAGGTGGCCCTGGCGCAGGGCGCCCCCTACCAGGCGGCGCGCGCCTACCTGGGCCGGCCGGTGGCCGGCCCGGCCGACCGGCGGAAGCAGGCCGGGCCGGACGGTGCCCGGGGCCGCGACACCGCCTGGCTGGCCAGCTTCCTGGTCGCCCTGCACGACGGCCCTGGCACTGACGAGGCCGAGCGGCTGCTGGCGGCGCGGCGGGAGGCGCTGCGGCTGGAGGCGGGCCGCGGTCAGCCGGGCCAGCCCGCCGACGGCGCGCTGGCCCGCGCCGATGACCTGCTGCTGCTGGCCGAGGCGGGCATCGACGTGCACCGCCCGCTCACCGCCGGCCAGCCGCCGCCGGTGGCCGGCAGCCCGCCGGTCCTGGTCGGCCGGGAGACCGAGCTAGCGGCGTTGCGGCGGGTGCGCGAGCGGGTGCGCGACGGGGGCTCCGCCTTCGTCGCGGTCCGCGGCGCCAACGGGCTGGGCAAGACCAGGCTGGCCGAGGAGTTCGCCGACGCGGCGGTGGCGGACGGCCTGCCGGTGGCCTGCCTCAGCGCCGGCCACCCGGGTGACCTGAACCCCTGGCCGGAGCTGGCCGCGCGGCTGTGGCCGGCCGCGTGCCGGGAACCGGGTCCGGGCGGCGACGGCACCGGGCGGGACCGGATGACGGTCCGGCTGACCGTCGGGCAGCGTCGTGCGCTGCTCGACTTCGTCGCGCCGCGGTCCGGTTCCCCCTCGTCCCCCGAGCCGGACCAGCCGCAGCAACTGCGGTTCACCGAGATCGCGGGCGCGCTCGACGTCATCATCCGGGACGTCGCCGCCCGCCGCGGCCTGCTGGTGACGGTCGACAACGCCGACGCGCTGACCGGGCAGGGCAGGGAACTGCTGCGCCTGCTGCTGGCCGGGCTGCGCGACGTAGCGGTCGGCATCGTGTTCCTCGGCCGCGACGACCCGTCCGATGACCAGGGCGGCGGCTGGACCGACGCGGTGCTGGCGGGGACCGCGGCCTTCGCCGAGACGGCGGTGCTCCGGCTGGGGCCGCTGCCGCCGGAGGCGATCGCCGACTGGCTTCGCCAGCTAGCCGTACGGCCGCCCGCCGAGGCCGAGGCCGAGGCCGAGCTGGTGGCCGCGGCCACCGGCGGGGTCCCCGCCCGGATCCGCGACCGGGTAGCCGACGCCCCGGCCGGGAACGCCGCGCCGGCCAGGGAGGGCTCTGCGGCCGGGGAAGGCGGGGCGGCCGGGCAGGACGCGCCGGCGCTGGCCGCCTGGCTGGCGGCGGCCGCGGTCACCGCCAGCGACCTGGTGATCGACACCGCCCTGGTCGCCCGGATGCTCGCGCTGACTGACGCCGAGGCCGACCGGGAAGAGCTGCGGGCACGGCGCCTGGGCTGGGTGGACACCTCGGCCGGGGTCCGCTTCACCCACGGCGGCCACCGGGACGACGCGCTCGCGCAACTGGATGAGCAGCCGTCGCTGCGGAGGGCCCTGCACCGCCGCGCGTTCGCAGCCCTGGCCGGCCAGGGCGGCCCGGACCCCGATCCCAGCCTGCCGGTCCGCCTCGCCTGGCACGCGCTGCGGGCCGACCGGGACCTGCCCGACGCCGACGCCGTCCGCGCCTTCCTCGCCGCCGCGCGGGCCGAACGGGCGAGCGCCGACGCGGCCGAGCGGTGGGCGCGGGCCGGCCTGGCCCGCGCCGCCACCGCGGCCGGCCCGGCCGACCCGGTCACCCGGGCCGGCCTCCACCTGGCGCTGGGCGACGCCCTCGACCAGCGCGGCGCCATTACCGCCGCCGACCGCGAGTACCAGCTCGCCTATGACATCGCCGACGGCCGGCCGGTCGAGCGGGCGGAGGCCCTGATCAGGCTGGCCCGCCGGTGGACCGACCCCGGCGTGGTCGACTGGTACCTGCTGCACGGCCTGCGCGGTGGCATCGCCGCCCTCGACGGCCGGGACGACGAGTTGGCGGTCGCCCTGCGGCTGCAGCTCAGCGCGCACCTGGCCCGTAAGTCCACCCTGGCGGTGCCGGTGCTCGGCACCGACGCCGACGAGATCAGGGCGGCCGGCGTCGCCCTCGCCCGGACCGCGCTCAGCCAGGCGGACACGCTGCCGCCCGCCGCCGCCTGTGAGGTACTGAACGAGTGTCGCTGGGCCCTGTACGACTATGACCCGCCGAGCGAGGCGATCCGGCTGTCCGAGCGCCTGGAGCGGACCAGCCTGCTCGCCCGCTCGCCGTACTTCCAGAGCGAGGGGCTGATGACCCTCGCCATCGACCAGTTGCGGACCGGCCGGGTGACCGACGCGCAGGGCCTGCTGCTCGCGCACGAGCGCACCATGCCGGCCAGCCACGCCAACCAGTGGCTGCAGCTCACCATGGAGACCGTGCTCGACCTGTGGCAGGGCCGGTTCGCTGCCGCCCAGCACCGGCTGTTCACGGCGGCCGCGCCGATCGTCGCCCGGGCGCACGCGCACTCCGAGCCGGTGGCCGACACCTTGCAGCAGACCTGGCAGGGCCAGGTGTACTGGCTGCGCCGGGAGCGGGGACAGCTAATCAGCCAGACTGACCCGGAGGTGTTCCGGCAGGTTGAGGGGCACGCGTTCTTCCCCATCTGGCGGGCCGGGCTCGCCCTGGCGGCCTGCGACGCGGGCGACCTGGCGACCGCCGCCGCCCACGTCCGGGCCCTGGACGACGAGTACGGCCGGTTCGCCGCCTTCCCGCCGCACGGCTGGACCGTGCCGGTCGCCGCGCTGCTGGCCGAGTCCGTCCTGGCGCTGAGCCCGGCCGGGCGGGCGGCGGTCACTGACGACCCGCTCGGCGGGCTGCTCCCGGACATCACCCGGCGGCTGCGCGCCATCCTGGCCGCCCACGCGGGTGAGTTCGTGCTGGCCGGCTGGCCGTCGGTGCTGCTCGGCCCGGCCGAGCGGTTCTCCGGCCTGCTCGCCATGGCCGCGGGCGATGACGAGGAGGCGGTGCACTGGTTCGACTCGGTGAGCTGCCAGGTCGCCGCCGCCCCGCCGCAGGCGGCCCGGCTGGCGGTGAACAAGGCCCGCGCGCTGATCCGGCTGTCCGGGAAGGCCGGCCGCCGGACAGGCAGCGACGAGGCGGCCCGGCTGCTGACCACGGCCGGCGCGACCGCCGACCGGCTCGGCCTGCGCTGGCTGGCCGATGAGGCCAGCCAGCTGCTGGCCGAGACCTGACCGGGACGGCGAGCACGGTGTACCTGAGCGCGGGGCGGCTAACGGAGGGCCGAGGTCAGCTCGGCCAGTGCGGCCAGGTCGCCCGGGGCGAGCCGGCCGCCCTCACCCAGCAACTGGATCACCACGTGGTCGGCGCCCGCCCGCAGGTGCCCGGCGATGCGGGCCTGCACGTCCTGCATCCCGTGCGGGACCACGTCGGACAGCAGCCGGTCGCTGCCGCCGCCGGTGACGTCCGCCTCCGCGTAGCCGAGCCGCCGCAGGTTACTGGTGTAGTTGGGCAGCTGAAGGTAGCGCTGCGCGTAGTCCTTGGCGTGGGCGGCGCCCGCGTCGCCGGCCGCCAGCGCCACCGCGATCTCCGGGATCAGCAGCGGCGCCGCGCCCAGGATCTGCCGGGCCCGGGCGGTGTGCTCCGGCGGGGTGAAGTACGGGTGCGCGCCCGCGGCCCGGTCCCTGGACAGCTCGAGCATCCTCGGCCCGAGGGCGGCCAGCACTACCGGGACCGCCAGGTCGCCGAGTTCGTCGAGGTAGCGCACCATCTTCGTGTAGGGCCGCACGTACTGCTGGCCGGTCGCTTCCACCAGCGGCGCGTGGCTGACCCCGAGTCCGAGGATGAACCGGCCCGGGTACAGCGACTCCAGGCGCTGGCACTCGGCCGCCAGCTCGGACGCCTGCCAGGCCCAGACGCTGGAGATGCCGGTGCCGAGCACCAGCCGCTGGGTGGCGGCCAGCAGCGGCTCCACCGCGGCGAGGTCGGCCGGGGAGTTCACGGCCGGGATCCACACCGACGTGAAGCCGGCCGCCTCGATCTGGCGCCCGTAAGACTCGGGATCCAGGCCGGCGCTGGCGGGCGAGTACATCCAGATTCCGAGGGGGCCGAGCGTCTTCCGCAGTTCGTCCGTTGTGATCATGAAGTTGTTATATCCGCCAACTCGCCACCAGGAGACACTGATGTCCCCGTCAACCATCGTCATCACCGGTGCCGCCGGGCGGATCGGGTCGATGCTGCGCCCCCGGCTGGCACGCCCCGGCCGGCGACTGCGCCTGCTCGACGTGGTACCGGTGCCCGGGCTCGCGGCCGGCCGGCCGGCCGGCGACGCTCCTTCGGGCGACCCGGCTGAGGAGCCGGTGACCGCGTCGGTGACTGACCTGGCCGCGATGACCGCCGCCTGCGCGGGCGCGGACACCGTCATCCACCTCGGCGGCATCCCCACCGAGGACGCGTGGGGGCCGATCCTCGACGTCAACATCAACGGCACCTACACGGTGTTCGAGGCCGCCCGCCGGGCGGGGGTGCGCCGGGTGGTGTTCGCCTCCTCCAATCACGCGGTCGGCTTCGTGTCACGCGAGTCGTTCCCGGTAGCCGACGACGCGCGGCCCGAGCCCGACACCTATTACGGCGTCTCCAAGGCGGCCGGCGAGGCCCTGGCGGCGCTGTACGCTGCCCGGTACGGGCTCGAGGCGGTCTGCGTCCGCATCCTGTCCTGCTTCGACCGGCCGCAGAGCGCGCGGATGCTGGCCACCTGGCTGTCGCCGGACGACGCGGGCCGCCTGTTCGAGGCGTGCGTGTCCGCCCCCGCGCCCGGTTTCCGGGTCATCTACGGGGTATCGGCCAACACCCGCGGCGGCTGGGTGTCGCTGGACGGCGCCCGCGCCCTCGGCTACCAGCCGCGCGACAACGCCGAGGACTACGCCGCCCAGCTACTCGACGGCGGCCAGCCCGACCCGGCCGACCCGGTCTTCCGCTACCTGGGCGGCGAGTTCACCCTGCCCAGCCGCGACGCCCCGATCCCGCCGCGGCAAGCCTAGACCGGAGGATAGATGGCCGGATTGACCTGGCTGCTCCGCCGGTCCCCCTGGGCTACCTGCCAGCGACCTGCATGACGTTCGTGCGCGGCACCGATGAGCGGGCGGTGCTGGCCGGCCTCGCAGGCGCAGGGGATCATCATCCATCGCTACGGTCGCCGGGATGGACACGCGCTGGGTCGACCGCCTGCTCAGCGGCGGGCAGGGACGGTGGATGGCGGCCAGCCGGGCGAAGCGGATCCTCGCGATCGGGGCACCTCCCGCACCGGAAAAGCGGGGCTGACGGCCGCGGAGCCAGCCGCACCCGTTCGGGCGACTGGTTTTTAGCCGGTGCCGGTGATCGCTGAGTAGTCGGCCACCACCCGCGGCGCGCCGCTGCCCGCGGGCGGGTCGTAGCTGGCGAACTGCTCCAGGTAGGTCACCGTGACCTTGGCCATGGCCTGGCCGGGGGACAGGAAGCCGGGGATGGTCACGTGCAGCGCTGACCCGGCGGGCGGGGTGACGGTGACGGTGGCCGAGTCGGTGAACAGCACCAGGGCCCCGCCGTCGGCGGTACGCAGCGCGAACTCCTGCCCGGCGGTGCCGGCCGCGGCCGCGTGGGTGCCGGTCACCGAGCCGTTCGGCACGTCTTTGCGCCAGAGCTGCTGGTCGGCGGCGTCGGCCAGGTTGCCCGGCGTGGTCACCTGGCCCGCGCCCGTCCCGTCGAGGGACGCGGCCGTGGCCGCCGGGAGCTGTCCGGGTGCCACCGCGTCGGCGGTCGCGTCCGGCGCGACCGCGGTGGCGAGGCCGTCGGCCCCGAGCGCGATCTGCGGGGCGCCCGCGCTTGGCAGCAGGTAGGGCTCGATCGCGTCGCGCCAGGCGCCGCCAGGCACGGACTGGGTGAACAGCAGGTACTCGGTGGAGGTGACCTTGGCCGGGTTAGCCGCGAACGCGTTGCCGACCTGGACCACGAACCAGCGGGGCCCGGCCGCCGGCTCGTCCCGCGGTAGGTAGAAGGCGGACTGGGCCGGGGTGAAGGCGGGGAACGGGGCGGAGCCTGCCGCCTGCCCCGCCCGGTACAGGGCGGCGTCGATCGCGTCGCTCGATCCGGTCTCGATCGCGGCCAGCTCGGTGGCGCTGCGCGCGGCGTTGGCGGCGTTGTTGGCCGTCGTGTAGCTGGCCAGCACCGCCTGGGCCTCGGCCAGGGTGAGCGGCGGGCCGGCCGCACCGCCGGCGGCGGCCGGTGACGTGCTGCCCGCGGCGCTTGCGGTGCCCGACGCGGCACCGCTGGCTGACGGAGCACCGGAGGAAGCGCCAGAGCTGGAAGGGACCAGGCCGGCCGTCCCCTGCGGCGCCTGCTGGCCGGCCGAGCCTTGCGTGCCCGCCCCCTGGGCGCTGCCCTGGCTGCCTCCGGCTGAATGGCCGCTGGTGAGCAGCACGGCAGTCGCGCCAACGGCCGCCGCAACCGTTGCCAGGCCGGCCGGGATCAGCCACCGACGGCCGCGTCCGCCGGACCCGCGCCGCCTGCGGTCCTGATCCTCGTATGATTCCAGCCAGTCCTCGAGGTAGGCTTCCGTCCCCGCTGCCCCCGTCCCGGGCGGCCCCGGCGGGGCTGGTTCGGCCAGCGCCGGGCCCGGCGCTCCCGGGGCGGCCGGGACTGCTGCCGCCCACAGGTCGGCGGGCGGAGCAGCCGCCGCCTCGCGCTCGTAGGTCAGCGGGTACGGGGCCGCGTCGTCATCCCATTCCTCGCCCGTGCCGGTACTAGCTTCCTGGTCGCTGATCCAGCTACCGGGCGGCCAGCCGTGCGACTGGTCGCCCGCCATGAACACGTCACCCTCGTCAATCCAGCGGTCACCCGCGAGGAGCTGCGTGTCGTCGCTGGCGTCGTGCTCGTCGGCCGGCGGGCGGCCGAAGTCCCAGTGGCTCATCGTGCTCCCCAGGTAGAGGCGTGCTGCCCTGTATCACGGACCGCCTGGGGGGATGGTTCACCCTGCGCCGGCTCAGCGTTTACTGCCGGCCGGCGCGCGCGGCCGCCCGGTCTGACCCGCGGGTCATCCGGCGAATGGCCCGCAGGCGTTAGGCTGAGCGGGCTGAGCTGGGGTAACGCCGGGGGGAGTTGCGCGTGTCGAATGCCGCCGTGGCCAAGACGCCTGGCCCGGGCCGGCGGTGGGTGACAGGCATCGTCGCCGGGGCTGCGCTTGTGCTGGCCGCAGGCTGCGGTAATCCGGCAAGGCCGGCGGGCTCCGCCTCGCCCGGCGGGACCAGGGCCGCCCCGCCGGCCTCCGCGGTTACACAGGCGCCGGCAGCGACAGCCACGCTCGCGCCCTCCGCCGCCGACGTGGGCGTCGCCGGCCGCTTCCAGGTCGCCCGGCGGGACATGACCTTCATCGAACCCGCGCACACCAGCGCAGCCGGGAAGGCTATCGGGCCGCGGACTCTGGAGACCGAGGTCCGGTACCCGGTATCGCTTAACTCCGCCAGGCGCCAGCGGGTCCACGGCCCGTTCCCGCTGTTGCTGTTCGCCCCCGGCTTCCAGCAGTGCGGCGCCCCCTACGGGGACTTGCTCAACTACTGGGCGGGCGCCGGCTATACGGTGGCCACCGTCGATTTTCCCCGCACGGACTGCGTCGTTGCCGCGACGGCGGACGAGGCCGACATGGTGAACCAGCCCGCGGACATGTCCTACGTGCTGACCCGACTGCTAGCGATCAGCGGCAAGTCAGCCGGCCCGCTGGCCGGCCTGGTGAACGGGGACCAGGTCGGCGCGGCCGGGCAGTCCGATGGTGGTGACACGGTAGGGGCGCTAGCCGCTAACACCTGCTGCACGGATAGGCGGCCGCGGGCGGTCGCGGTGCTGTCCGGAGCGGAGTGGCCCCCCATGCCTGGCCGTTACTTCGCCCAGGCGCCAGTGCCGATGCTGTTCGTGCAGGGCAGCGCGGACGTCGTCAATCCGCCGTGGACCAGCGTGCAGCTTTACGAGTCGAATCCAGGGACGCGGTACTACCTGGACCTGATCGGCGCAAACCACACCGGCCCGTACTGGGGCACCAATCGGTTCGAGCAGGTGGTGGCCCGCGTCACGCTGGCCTTCTTTGACCGCTACGTGCTCGGCCAGCCCCGGGCTCGGTCGGCTGTGGCGGAGGACAGCGACGTGCCGGGGGTCGCCACCTTGGCCAGCGGGAGCCAGCCCGCGCCGTGACGGCTGCCGGCTCGCGCCCGGCTCAGCCGGTCCGCCAGAGGTAGGTCGTCCCGTTGGTGTCTCCGGCCGCTAGCGTCCTGCCGTCCGGAGAGAAGGCCACTGCGCCGACCCCTCCGCTACCGCTGCCTGGGTCGGGCAACCTGCCTGCGGCATTCCCGGTGCCGAGGTTGTACAGGTACGTGCTTCCGTCCCCGTCGCCGACGGCCAGGATGCCCTGCCTGCTGACGGCGAGGCCCCATACGGTCCCCGGCTCGGAGATCACGCTGTGCGCGCCGGTACCGATTCGCCAGATGTCCGTGGTCCCGTCGTTGTTGCCGGTCACCAGGGTTTTGCCATCGGGCGAGAACGCAACCGCGGTGACGTGTTGGTTACTAGTGACGAAGGTGTGCGTCGGGCTCGCCGGATCGGCCGCGTCCCACAGGTAGGCGTGTCCGGTGAAGTCGGTGGTGGCCAGGGATGTTCCGTCCGGGCTGAACGCGACGGACCAGACTCCGGTGCCAGCGGGATCGGGAATCGTGGCGGCGAGCGTGGCCGGCTGGCCGCCCGCGCCGATGCTCCAAAGATAGGTGTCGCCGTTCGAGTCTCCGAACGCCACCCGGGTGCCGTCCGGGCTGAACGCCGCCCAGTCCACCTCCTGGCCGCCCGGATCCGATAGCAGGGTGATCAGCTTCCCGGTGCTGGCCTGCCACAGGGAGGCGCTGCCGTTCTTGTAACCGGTGACCGCAAGACTGCCGTCAGGGCTGATCGCGGCCCCGAGCGCGTTCGTCCCGTTGCCGGCGAACACGGCCACCTGATGACCGCTGCTCACCGACCAGGTGCACGCGTCACCGTCCTGGTCGGCGGTGAGGAGAGTCGCGCCGTCGCCGCTGAAGGCGACCGTGTCGACCTGAGGGTGGCTGCCCTGGTCCGGGATTGCGCGGGCGACCGTGTACAAGGCCGCATTCCGGGACGGAAGGGCGGCGGGCGAACTGCCCGTCGAAACAGCGGCTGAGCCGGTCGGCCGGGCTGACCCGGCCTGGCTCACTGTTCCCGCGCTTCCTTGTCCGGTGCTCGCGTGGTTCCCGAGGAGGAAGCCGCCGGCCACACCCCCCGCGGCCAGCACCGCGACGCCCGCGATGACGGCGCCCGCGATGACCGCGGGTCGGTGGCGCGGCTGCCCGGCGGGCTCCGGTGGTGCCGTCGGGGCACCCGTGCTCGCCGAGGCGGCGGCCCGCGGCCGAGCTCCCGCGGTTTGCCCCGGGCCGGCCAGCAGCGTTTCAGTCCTCGGTCCAGTATCGGCACTAGGCCCCGGGGCGGCCGCCAGGACGGGGCCCTGGCCCTGGTACGGGTTCACGTACCTGGCGGGGCGGGGCCGCCCCAGCGCGACGGCAAGCGCGGCGGCGAACTCCCCGCAACTGGCGTACCGGGAGGCGGCGGGCTTCGCCAGCCCGGACGCCAGAACCGCGTCCACCTCGGGCGGCAGGCCTGGTCGGCGGTCGGAGAGGGGCGGGGCCGAGGCCGACAGGTGCGCGTGGATGACCGCTATCGCCTGGTCCCGCGGGAACGGTGGCGCGCCGGACAGGAACTCATAGGCGGCGCAGGCAAGTGCGTACTCATCCGTGCGCGCGTCAACTTTCCGGCCCTCGATCTGCTCCGGCGCTGCGTAGTCCACCGTGCCGAGGAATTCGCCGGTTCCGGTGAGGCTTGCCGCCGACAGCATCGCCTTCGTCAGCCCGAAGTCGGCGAGGTAGACGTGATCCGGCTGACCGGTCCGGATATCCATGAGCATGTTGCTCGGCTTGACGTCGCGGTGCACTAGGCCGGCGGCGTGCGCCGCGTCCAGCCCGGCCGCAACCGACGCGACGATCGCAACGGCCTGCTCGGCCGGGAGCGGCCCGTTCCGCCTCAGCAGCGTACGCCCGTCGCCGCCTGGCACGTACCGCATGGCAAGGAAAAGCACGCCGCCGGACTCGCCGGCCTCGAAGACTGGAACGATGTTCGGATGATCGACCGCCGCAGCGGCTCTGGACTCGCGGATGAATCGTTCCCGGAAGGACTCATCAGCCGCCAGTGTCGGGGAAAGTACCTTCAGCGCCACCTTCCGCTGCAACCGCTCATCCCAGGCCCGATAGACGACCGCCATTCCTCCTCGGCCGATCCGCTCATCCAGCCGGTAGCCCGCGATCTTGGTGCCTGCGGAGAAGGCTGTATCTGAGTGTGCGGAATCCCTTGGACTGTCCATGTCCGGCCCTCTCGTATCCGCTGCCCGGAGCGGGACCGCTGTTTAGCCAGGTAGTGCCTAGCTCGCCTGATGGTGCTTGACGCCCTCCCGAATGGCTAGCACCTCTTCATATTTCCATGATGACCGGCGGGTATCCCTGTCGGCCGCCGCGCACGTGACTGAAATGCCGAATTGCCGGAAATGGGTGGCTGTAATAGCGCGTCGCGGTCCGACAAGAGTGCATAAAAAGGGCGGCATGCCGGTCAACTGGGCTGAATCATCTTTTATGCATGCATTCGGTAATCAAAGCTGAGGTTCTCGAGAACGTGGCTAATAGCGGAGGACGAGCCTGGAAGCGGCACGCCGGGTGCCCGCGCGGACCTCGCTGGGCTGCTCACGCGGCTGGCCGCGCGATGACCGCCGGCTCTGGTCGGCCCGTAGCGCGCTTATGCTCGAAGTGGCCGGCCGGGCAGGAGGCCGGGTGCTGACCCAGCTGGGGGTGGGCCATGGCAGCCGCGCGGCGGGCTCGCATGATGGCCTCAGTGGCTGACCGGGACCGTGCGGTCGCGGTCCTCCAGCAGTCGTTCATCGAGGGCAGGCTGTCCCGGGACGAGTTCGAGCAGCGGTTGGGGCAGGCCCTCGGGTCGCGGGATTTCAGGGAACTGCTCGCGCTGACCGCGGACCTGCCCGTCCGCAGCCCGTTCGACCGGCTGCCGGCCCACCGGACCGTCCCGCGCCTGCCAGCTCGCGGCAAGCGGTCACCGCGCTGGCTCACCCGGGTAACCGCCAGGCTGAGGCAGCAGAAAACCAGTTGTGCGTTACCAGCGGTGGGCGGTCTACTGGTGCCGCAAGGCGGTTCCGATGTCGGCCACGGCGTAGTCCGGGCCGTCCGCAGGGGGTTCTCGTGGTCCAGGTCCAGAGGTTGAGCGCCAGGTAAGCCAGCCGCGCCGTCACCGATGCGCGTGGCTCTCGTTCGCCCTTGGACTCGGAGCTGAGCTTTCGTGCGTAATCACGACCACAAGGTCAAGGACATCAGCCGTTCGGTGCTGCCGTCGACGGCCCGCAAGTCCGCCCGGGATAACCGCCGGATTATCCATAAGCGGCAGCGGGCCCGTGAGCTTGCCGCCGTCACCGCCTACCGCCGGGACACCGAGCCGGGCAGCGTGACGCCCGACGTGCGCGGCACGTACGGGCCCGACGTCACGCAGCTAGTCTGGCAGCGCCGGTCCAGGGACAAGGTGGGGCCGCTCATCCGCTGGGCCCGGGCGACGATCGCCGCTGACCCGCTCCTGCGGTCCGCGCCCCGGGCGGACCAGATCGCCTACTTCGCCCGGATGATGCCGGACACGACCATCGGCCGGCACGCGGTCCAGCACATCGAGCAGGCCCTGGAATGGGATGAGCGCCGCGCCCGGTACACGGCCGGCCGCCCGGCTGGCCCCG